>ERZ857750.6-NODE-6-length-300077-cov-13.351731_pt1 | contig 300077 bp, 271 predicted proteins | sample MGYA00519915_ERZ857750 | MGnify/ENA primary metagenome ERZ857750 (study PRJEB31778, sample SAMEA3449358) | human gut metagenome | biome: human gut; feature: human-associated habitat; material: faeces | place: United Kingdom | collected 2010/2012 ...
GAGTGGCCTACGAACCCTGTCAGGGAGTAATCATTGGGATTATGCCGCAGCACGTTGTATGCAAGAACGTGCTGCGGTTGGCTGGTGAACTTTCGATAGTGCGAGTATTGAATGATTTCCAGCTGTTGCCGATTTTACTATGTTTTCAGTAGAACACTTAGACAAAACTGAGGCACACAAATCTTTGCACTGGATTGCAAGGCTTTGTGCTTCTCTGGAGTGCGACATGTTTGATAACAAAAAATTAGCGCAAGAAGACAAAAATCACCTTGCGCTAATGCTCTGTCTCAGGTCACTAATACTATCTAAGTAGTTGATTCATAGTGACTGGATATGTTGTGTTTTGTAGCATCATGTAGTCTATTTTTTAGACTAAAGATATTGTAACACATTGATATTAATGGTTTTTAATGTTTCGCGTTCAGCTTTTTTATACTAACTTGAGCGAAACGGGAAGGTAAAAAGACAAAAAGTTGTTTTTAATACCTTTAAGTGATACCAGATGGCATTGCGCCATCTGGCAGAGTGATTAACTAAACATCGCAGTAATCGAGGCGCTTGCCAGAGAGTGGAAATGAACGTTAAACCCGACCATCGCGCCGCTGGCACCTTCATCGACATCAATACGTTCTATATCCAGCGCGTGAACGGTAAAAATGTAGCGATGAGTTTCGCCTTTCGGCGGTGCTGCGCCATCGTACCCGGTTTTACCAAAGTCGGTACGCGTCTGCAAAACGCCGTCTGGCATTGCTACCAGACCAGAGCCAAACCCTTGCGGTAATACGCGGGTATCAGCGGGTAAGTTAACAACTACCCAGTGCCACCAGCCGGAGCCGGTTGGCGCATCCGGGTCGTAGCAGGTGACAACAAAACTTTTCGTTCCCGCAGGAACATCATCCCACGCCAGATGCGGTGAAATATTATCGCCATCGTAACCCATGCCGTTAAAGACATGACGATGCGGCAATTTATCGCCATCGCGCAGATCGTTACTGATGAGTTTCATGAACCCTCCTTTCTTGTTTGCAGAAAGTGTAGCCAGAAACCCTCACGCGGACTTCTCGTTATTGGCAAAAAAATGTTTCATCCTGTACCGCGCGGTTAACCGCTGCGGTCAGACGCTGCAACTGTTGCGGGAGAATAATATAGGGCGGCATCAGGTAAATCAGTTTGCCAAAAGGCCGGATCCAGACACCCTGTTCGACAAAGAATTTTTGCAGCGCCGCCATATTCACCGGATGAGTGGTTTCGACCACGCCAATGGCCCCCAGTACGCGCACATCGGCAACCATTTCGGCATCACGGGCGGGGGCAAGTTGCTCGCGCAGCTGTACTTCAATATCCGCCACCTGTTGCTGCCAGTCGCCAGATTCGAGAATCGCCAGGCTGGCGTTTGCTGCCGCGCAGGCCAGCGGATTGCCCATAAAAGTTGGCCCATGCATAAAGCAACCGGCTTCACCGTTACTGATGGTTTCTGCAACCTCGCGCGTGGTGAGTGTGGCGGAAAGGGTCATTGTGCCGCCGGTTAAGGCTTTACCGAGGCACAAAATGTCCGGCGCGATTTCTGCATGTTCACAGGCAAACAGTTTCCCGGTACGACCAAATCCAGTGGCGATCTCGTCGGCAATCAGCAAGATACCTTCGCGATCGCATATTTTGCGGATTCGTTTTAACCATTCCGGATGGTACATGCGCATCCCGCCTGCGCCCTGGACAATCGGCTCAATGATCACCGCCGCGATTTCATGACGATGCGCCGCCATCAGGCGGGCAAAGCCCACCATATCGCGCTCATCCCATTCGCCATCCATGCGGCTTTGCGGGGCGGGAGCAAACAGGTTTTCTGGCAGGTAGCCTTTCCACAGACTGTGCATTGAGTTATCCGGATCGCACACCGACATCGCGCCAAAGGTATCGCCATGATAACCATTGCGGAAGGTCAGAAAACGCTGGCGCGCTTCGCCTTTGGCTTGCCAGTACTGCAACGCCATTTTCATCGCCACTTCCACCGCTACGGAACCGGAGTCCGCGAGAAAAACGCACTCCAGCGGTTGCGGCGTCATCGCCACCAGTTTGCGGCACAGCTCAATGGCTGGCGCATGGGTGATACCGCCAAACATCACATGCGACATGGCATCAATTTGCGACTTCATCGCCGCATTAAGCTGCGGGTGATTGTAGCCGTGGATCGCCGCCCACCAGGACGACATACCGTCAACCAGGCGTCTGCCGTCAGACAAAATCAGCTCGCAACCTTCGGCGCTCACCACCGGATAAACCGGCAGAGGGGAGGTCATGGATGTGTATGGGTGCCAGATATGGCGTTGGTCAAAGGCAAGATCGTCCGTTGTCATAATCGACTTGTAAACCAAATTGAAAAGATTTAGGTTTACAAGTCTACACCGAATTAACAACAAAAAACACGTTTTGGAGAAGCCCCATGGCTCACCGCCCACGCTGGACATTGTCGCAAGTCACAGAATTATTTGAAAAACCGTTGCTGGATCTGCTGTTTGAAGCGCAGCAGGTGCATCGCCAGCATTTCGATCCTCGTCAGGTGCAGGTCAGCACGTTGCTGTCGATTAAGACCGGAGCTTGTCCGGAAGATTGCAAATACTGCCCGCAAAGCTCGCGCTACAAAACCGGGCTGGAAGCCGAGCGGTTGATGGAAGTTGAACAGGTGCTGGAGTCGGCGCGCAAAGCGAAAGCGGCAGGATCGACGCGCTTCTGTATGGGCGCGGCGTGGAAGAATCCCCACGAACGCGATATGCCGTACCTGGAACAAATGGTGCAGGGGGTAAAAGCGATGGGGCTGGAGGCGTGTATGACGCTGGGCACGTTGAGTGAATCTCAGGCGCAGCGCCTCGCGAACGCCGGGCTGGATTACTACAACCACAACCTGGACACCTCGCCGGAGTTTTACGGCAATATCATCACCACACGCACTTATCAGGAACGCCTCGATACGCTGGAAAAAGTGCGCGATGCCGGGATCAAAGTCTGTTCTGGCGGCATTGTGGGCTTAGGCGAAACGGTAAAAGATCGCGCCGGATTATTGCTGCAACTGGCAAACCTGCCGACGCCGCCGGAAAGCGTGCCAATCAACATGCTGGTGAAGGTGAAAGGCACGCCGCTTGCCGATAACGATGATGTCGATGCCTTTGATTTTATTCGCACCATTGCGGTCGCGCGGATCATGATGCCAACCTCTTACGTGCGCCTTTCTGCCGGACGCGAGCAGATGAACGAACAGACTCAGGCGATGTGCTTTATGGCAGGCGCAAACTCGATTTTCTACGGTTGCAAACTGCTGACCACGCCGAATCCGGAAGAAGATAAAGACCTGCAACTGTTCCGCAAACTGGGGCTAAATCCGCAGCAAACTGCCGTGCTGGCAGGGGATAACGAACAACAGCAACGTCTTGAACAGGCGCTGATGACCCCGGACACCGACGAATATTACAACGCGGCAGCATTATGAGCTGGCAGGAGAAAATCAACGCGGCGCTCGATGCGCGGCGTGCTGCCGATGCCCTGCGTCGCCGTTATCCGGTGGCGCAAGGAGCCGGACGCTGGCTGGTGGCGGATGATCGCCAGTATCTGAACTTTTCCAGTAACGATTATTTAGGTTTAAGCCATCATCCGCAAATTATCCGTGCCTGGCAGCAGGGGGCGGAGCAATTTGGCATCGGTAGCGGCGGCTCCGGTCACGTCAGCGGTTATAGCGTGGTGCATCAGGCACTGGAAGAAGAGCTGGCCGAGTGGCTTGGCTATTCGCGGGCACTGCTGTTTATCTCTGGTTTCGCCGCTAATCAGGCAGTTATTGCCGCGATGATGGCGAAAGAGGACCGTATTGCTGCCGACCGGCTTAGCCATGCCTCATTGCTGGAAGCTGCCAGTTTAAGCCCGTCGCAGCTTCGCCGTTTTGCTCATAACGATGTCACTCATTTGGCGCGATTGCTTGCTTCCCCCTGTCCGGGGCAGCAAATGGTGGTGACAGAAGGCGTGTTCAGCATGGACGGCGATAGTGCGCCACTGGCGGAAATCCAGCAGGTAACGCAACAGCACAATGGCTGGTTGATGGTCGATGATGCCCACGGCACGGGCGTTATCGGGGAGCAGGGGCGCGGCAGCTGCTGGCTGCAAAAGGTAAAACCAGAATTGCTGGTAGTGACTTTTGGCAAAGGATTTGGCGTCAGCGGGGCAGCGGTGCTTTGCTCCAGTACGGTGGCGGATTATCTGCTGCAATTCGCCCGCCACCTTATCTACAGCACCAGTATGCCGCCCGCTCAGGCGCAGGCATTACGTGCGTCGCTGGCGGTCATTCGCAGTGATGAGGGTGATGCACGGCGCGAAAAACTGGCGGCACTCATTACGCGTTTTCGTGCCGGAGTACAGGATTTGCCGTTTACGCTTGCTGATTCATGCAGCGCCATCCAGCCATTGATTGTCGGTGATAACAGCCGTGCGTTACAACTGGCAGAAAAACTGCGCCAGCAAGGCTGCTGGGTCACGGCGATTCGCCCGCCAACCGTACCCGCTGGTACTGCGCGACTGCGCTTAACGCTAACCGCTGCGCATGAAATGCAGGATATCGACCGTCTGCTGGAGGTGCTGCATGGCAACGGTTAATAAACAAGCCATTGCAGCGGCATTTGGTCGGGCAGCCGCACACTATGAGCAACATGCAGATCTACAGCGCCAGAGTGCTGACGCCTTACTGGCAATGCTTCCACAGCGTAAATACACCCACGTACTGGACGCGGGTTGTGGACCTGGCTGGATGAGCCGCCACTGGCGGGAACGTCACGCGCAGGTGACGGCCTTAGATCTCTCGCCGCCAATGCTTGTTCAGGCACGCCAGAAGGATGCCGCAGACCATTATCTGGCGGGAGATATCGAATCCCTGCCGTTAGCGACTGCGACGTTCGATCTTGCATGGAGCAATCTCGCAGTGCAGTGGTGCGGTAATTTATCCACGGCACTCCGCGAGCTGTATCGGGTGGTGCGCCCCAAAGGCGTGGTCGCGTTTACCACGCTGGTGCAGGGATCGTTACCCGAACTGCATCAGGCGTGGCAGGCGGTGGACGAGCGTCCGCATGCTAATCGCTTTTTACCGCCAGATGAAATCGAACAGTCGCTGAACGGCGTGCATTATCAACATCATATTCAGCCCATCACGCTGTGGTTTGATGATGCGCTCAGTGCCATGCGTTCGCTGAAAGGCATCGGTGCCACGCATCTTCATGAAGGGCGCGACCCGCGAATATTAACGCGTTCGCAGTTGCAGCGATTGCAACTGGCCTGGCCGCAACAGCAGGGGCGATATCCTCTGACGTATCATCTTTTTTTGGGAGTGATTGCTCGTGAGTAAACGTTATTTTGTCACCGGAACGGATACCGAAGTGGGGAAAACTGTCGCCAGTTGTGCACTTTTACAAGCCGCAAAGGCAGCAGGCTACCGGACGGCAGGTTATAAACCGGTCGCCTCTGGCAGCGAAAAGACCCCGGAAGGTTTACGCAATAGCGACGCGCTGGCGTTACAGCGCAACAGCAGCCTGCAGCTGGATTACGCAACAGTAAATCCTTACACCTTCGCAGAACCCACTTCGCCGCACATCATCAGCGCGCAAGAGGGCAGACCGATAGAATCATTGGTAATGAGCGCCGGATTACGCGCGCTTGAACAACAGGCTGACTGGGTGTTAGTGGAAGGTGCTGGCGGCTGGTTTACGCCGCTTTCTGACACTTTCACTTTTGCAGATTGGGTAACACAGGAACAACTGCCGGTGATACTGGTAGTTGGTGTGAAACTCGGCTGTATTAATCACGCGATGTTGACTGCACAGGTAATACAACACGCCGGACTGACTCTGGCGGGTTGGGTGGCGAACGATGTTACGCCTCCGGGAAAACGTCACGCTGAATATATGACCACGCTCACCCGCATGATTCCCGCGCCGCTGCTGGGAGAGATCCCCTGGCTTGCAGAAAATCCAGAAAATGCGGCAACCGGAAAGTACATAAACCTTGCCTTGTTGTAGCCATTCTGTATTTGGTTAAATTGCGAGCGAGATCGCGTCTTCGATTGACTGCAATTTAACCAATTAAATTCTAAAATAATCACGAAAAAAATTTTACTTCCGCCTCATGCGGCGAATGTGGGAATTGCCCAGGCGGCGGGGGATAGGGGCTGGAGACAGTTATCCACTATTCCTGTGGATAACCATGTGTATTAGAGTTAGAAAACACGAGGCAAGCGAGAGAATACGCGGCTTGCACGCGAATTGGCGTTAAAGACGGCTCAAAGAAATATCTTTTATTTTTTAACTGGTTAGATAAATGCAATGGCAGTCACTGAACAGGCATCTCTTGCCATAAAACTGTCATCACTCATCTTGACAAATGTTAAAAAAGCCGTTGCTTTGGGGATAACCCGGTAAGGCCGGAGTTTTATCTCGCCACAGAGTAAATTTTGCTCATGATTGACAGCGGAGTTTACGCTGTATCAGAAATATTATGGTGATGAACTGTTTTTTTATCCAGTATAATTTGTTGGCATAATTAAGTACGACGAGTAAAATTACATACCTGCCCGCCCAACTCCTTCAGGTAGCGACTCATGAGTAAACCGTTCAAACTGAATTCCGCTTTTAAACCTTCTGGCGATCAGCCAGAGGCGATTCGACGTCTCGAAGAGGGGCTGGAAGATGGCCTGGCGCACCAGACGTTACTTGGCGTGACTGGCTCAGGGAAAACCTTCACCATTGCCAATGTCATTGCTGACCTTCAGCGCCCAACCATGGTACTTGCGCCCAACAAAACGCTGGCGGCCCAGCTGTATGGCGAAATGAAAGAGTTCTTCCCGGAAAACGCGGTGGAATATTTCGTTTCCTACTACGACTACTATCAGCCGGAAGCCTATGTACCGAGTTCCGACACTTTCATTGAGAAAGATGCCTCGGTTAACGAACATATTGAGCAGATGCGTTTGTCCGCCACCAAAGCGATGCTGGAGCGGCGTGATGTGGTTGTGGTGGCGTCTGTTTCCGCGATTTATGGTCTGGGCGATCCTGATTTATATCTCAAGATGATGCTCCATCTCACGGTCGGTATGATTATCGATCAGCGCGCGATTCTGCGCCGACTGGCGGAGCTGCAATACGCTCGTAATGATCAAGCATTCCAGCGTGGTACTTTCCGCGTTCGTGGCGAGGTGATAGATATCTTCCCGGCAGAATCGGATGACATTGCACTTCGCGTGGAACTGTTTGACGAGGAAGTGGAACGATTGTCGTTATTTGACCCGCTGACCGGGCAGATTGTTTCCACTATTCCACGTTTTACCATCTACCCGAAAACGCACTACGTCACACCGCGCGAGCGCATCGTACAGGCGATGGAGGAGATCAAAGAAGAGCTGGCCGCCAGACGCAAAGTGCTGTTGGAAAACAACAAACTGCTGGAAGAGCAGCGGCTGACCCAGCGTACCCAGTTTGATCTGGAGATGATGAACGAGCTGGGCTACTGTTCGGGGATTGAAAACTACTCGCGCTTCCTCTCCGGTCGTGGACCGGGTGAGCCACCGCCGACGCTGTTTGATTACCTGCCTGCCGATGGGCTGCTGGTCGTCGATGAATCTCACGTCACCATTCCACAAATTGGCGGCATGTATCGCGGTGACCGGGCGCGTAAAGAGACACTGGTGGAGTACGGCTTCCGCCTGCCATCAGCGCTGGATAACCGTCCGCTTAAATTTGAAGAGTTCGAAGCATTAGCGCCGCAAACCATCTATGTTTCGGCGACGCCGGGTAATTACGAGCTGGAAAAATCCGGCGGCGATGTGGTGGATCAGGTGGTGCGTCCAACCGGATTGCTTGACCCGATTATCGAAGTGCGGCCGGTGGCGACACAGGTTGATGATCTTCTTTCGGAGATTCGTCAGCGAGCGGCAATTAACGAACGCGTACTGGTCACCACACTGACCAAGCGGATGGCGGAAGATCTTACCGAATATCTCGAAGAACATGGCGAGCGCGTGCGTTATCTTCACTCAGATATCGACACCGTCGAACGTATGGAGATTATCCGCGACTTGCGTCTGGGTGAGTTCGACGTGCTGGTAGGGATCAACTTACTGCGCGAAGGTCTGGATATGCCGGAAGTGTCGCTGGTGGCGATCCTCGACGCTGACAAAGAAGGCTTCCTGCGTTCCGAACGTTCGTTGATCCAGACCATTGGTCGTGCGGCACGTAACGTTAACGGTAAAGCGATTCTCTACGGCGATAAGATCACCCCATCAATGGCGAAAGCGATTGGCGAAACCGAACGTCGCCGTGAGAAACAGCAGAAGTACAACGAGGAACACGGAATTACGCCGCAAGGCTTGAACAAGAAAGTGGTCGATATCCTGGCGCTGGGGCAGAACATTGCCAAAACCAAAGCGAAGGGCAGAGGAAAATCGCGCCCGATTGTTGAGCCGGATAATGTGCCGATGGATATGTCGCCTAAAGCGTTGCAGCAGAAAATCCATGAGCTGGAAGGGTTGATGATGCAACACGCGCAGAATCTGGAGTTCGAAGAAGCGGCGCAAATTCGTGACCAGTTGCATCAGCTGCGTGAGCTGTTTATCGCGGCATCGTAACAGGATAGCGAAGAAGACTGATGACAAACGGAAAACAGCCTGATGCGCTACGCTTATCAGGCCTACATTTTCTCCGCAATATATTGAATTTGCGCGGTTTGTAGGCCGGATAAGGCGTTCACGCCGCATCCGGCATAAACAACGCGCACTTTGTCTTCAATAGGAAGCCGGAATTTTCCTTCGGATTTCCGTTAACCTAAAGCCTGTAACGCCTTTTCCAGCGCGTTATGTAACAACTGGCGGTCATGACGATACGGAATATCGCTGGCCTCCAGTACCTCCTGGATCACAATCCGCTCTTTCACCGCCGAGACATCCACTTTTGGCCCGACGATGACCGCATCAATGACCTTTTTACCAACATACTGCTCCATAATTGCCAGCTTGCTTTCCAGCTTCAAATTAGCCGCAGGTAAACTCAACTCACGCCCCAGATTGCCGATATAAACCATCGGCGCTGGCGTGCGGCGTAATGCCTGGGCGATTTCCTTCAGCAGCAGAATTGGCATCAGGCTGGTATAAAAACTGCCAGGCCCAATAATGATGAGATCCGCTTCATTGATAGCGTGAACCGCCTCACGCGTTGCGGGTACATTAGGCGTTAACAATAACTCTTGAATCGGCGTAGTTAACTGGTCGATATTGACCTCGCCGTAAACTTCATGCCCCTGATCGTCAATCGCCATCAGATCAACAGGATGCTCTGACATTGGAATCAAATGCGTATCCACTTTCAGCAGATTACGAATTAAATTGATGGCTTCCAGAGGCCGCACGCTAAGGTGATCCAGCGCCTTTAACATCAAGTTTCCGAGATTATGACCGGAAAGTTCGCCATTGCCACCAAAACGGTATTCAAACATCGCGGAGGCGACGCTCGGTTCCGTTATCAGCTGGTTGAGGCAGTTGCGCATATCGCCCCAGGCAATGCCGCCTTCTGAACGGCGAATACGCCCCGTCGAGCCACCATTATCGGTGGTGGTGACGATACCCGTTAAACGAGAACCCAAAGACGAAAGTGATGAGAGAACGCGTCCCAGTCCATGCCCTCCGCCGAGAGCAACGACACGATCAAGATCAGCCAGCGTACGATTGCGCATATAGTTTCCTGGAGTCAGATTATCCGCGCTACAGTAGCGCAAATTGCGGGGAAACAGCAATTAACCTGCCAATATTGAGGATACAAACTATTTTCTTCTACCTCTAAAGGACGATGCACGCTATGCCTCCCTGATGATGTATATCAAAGTAAAACCGCCATTTTCCCTTATTCTGTAGCGAAATAGCACGATCATGACGCTATATACATGATTACATAGCGAAAGTGTGGATGGTAAAAATCTCATTTACACGCTAGTATCGGCATAACCACTAAACACTCTAGCCTCTGCACCTGGGTCAACTGATACGGTGCTTTGGCCGTGACAATGCTCGTAAAGATTGCCACCAGGGCGAAGGAAGAAATGACTTCGCCTCCCGTATCTGGAAAGGTGTACATGGCTTCACAACTGACTGATGCATTTGCGCGTAAGTTTTACTACTTGCGCCTGTCGATTACCGATGTGTGTAACTTTCGTTGCACCTACTGCCTGCCGGATGGCTACAAACCGAGCGGCGTCACCAATAAAGGCTTTCTTACCGTCGATGAAATTCGCCGGGTTACGCGCGCCTTCGCCAGTCTGGGCACCGAAAAAGTGCGCCTGACAGGAGGAGAGCCGTCTTTACGCCGCGACTTTACCGATATCATCGCCGCTGTGCGGGAAAACGACGCTATCCGCCAGATTGCGGTCACAACCAATGGTTACCGTCTGGAACGCGATGTGGCGAGCTGGCGCGATGCGGGACTTACTGGCATTAACGTCAGTGTCGACAGTCTGGACGCCCGCCAGTTTCACGCTATTACCGGGCAGGATAAATTCAACCAGGTCATGGCAGGGATTGATGCTGCATTTGAGGCCGGTTTTGAGAAGGTCAAAGTCAATACCGTGCTGATGCGTGATGTTAATCATCACCAGCTCGACACCTTTCTGAACTGGATCCAGCATCGCCCTATCCAGCTGCGTTTCATCGAACTGATGGAAACGGGCGAGGGCAGCGAGCTCTTCCGTAAGCATCACATCTCTGGTCAGGTTCTGCGTGACGAGCTACTGCGTCGCGGCTGGATCCACCAATTACGTCAACGCAGCGACGGTCCCGCGCAAGTCTTTTGCCATCCAGATTACGCCGGAGAGATTGGCCTTATCATGCCGTATGAAAAAGACTTCTGCGCCACTTGCAACCGCCTGCGCGTTTCCTCCATTGGTAAACTCCATCTCTGCCTGTTTGGTGAAGGCGGCGTTAACCTGCGCGATCTGCTGGAAGACGATACCCAGCAACAGGCGCTGGAAGCGCGTATTTCAGCGGCGCTGCGGGAGAAGAAACAGACCCATTTCCTGCATCAAAACAACACCGGTATTACGCAAAACTTATCGTACATTGGCGGCTAAAACGTCAAAAGGAGAGATCAGATGAGTCAGGTAAGCACTGAATTTATCCCGACCCGTATTGCTATTCTTACGGTTTCTAATCGTCGCGGTGAAGAAGACGATACCTCCGGTCACTATCTGCGCGATTCGGCGCAAGAAGCGGGCCATCACGTTGTCGATAAAGCCATTGTGAAAGAAAACCGCTACGCTATTCGCGCTCAGGTATCTGCGTGGATCGCCAGCGACGATGTACAAGTGGTATTGATTACGGGTGGTACTGGCCTGACGGAAGGTGATCAGGCTCCCGAAGCATTGCTGCCGTTGTTCGACCGTGAAGTTGAAGGTTTTGGTGAAGTGTTCCGGATGTTGTCGTTTGAAGAGATTGGCACTTCCACGTTGCAATCTCGTGCGGTAGCGGGCGTCGCCAACAAAACGCTGATTTTCGCCATGCCGGGTTCGACCAAAGCGTGCCGTACCGCATGGGAAAATATCATCGCGCCGCAGCTGGATGCCCGTACGCGTCCGTGTAATTTCCATCCACATTTGAAGAAATAAGTATGTCGCAACTGACCCATATCAACGCCGCTGGCGAAGCGCACATGGTGGATGTCTCCGCCAAAGCGGAAACCGTGCGTGAAGCGCGGGCGGAAGCCTTTGTCACCATGCGCAGCGAGACGCTGGCGATGATTATTGATGGTCGCCACCACAAAGGCGACGTATTTGCCACTGCGCGTATTGCCGGTATTCAGGCGGCAAAACGCACCTGGGATCTGATCCCGCTCTGTCATCCGCTGATGCTCAGCAAAGTTGAAGTCAATTTACAGGCCGAGCCGGAGCACAATCGGGTGCGTATAGAAACCTTATGCCGCCTGACCGGGAAAACCGGTGTCGAAATGGAAGCATTAACCGCGGCCTCCGTGGCGGCGCTGACCATTTATGACATGTGCAAAGCGGTGCAAAAAGATATGGTGATTGGTCCGGTACGTTTGCTGGCGAAGAGCGGCGGCAAGTCGGGTGACTTTAAGGTGGAAGCGGATGATTAAAGTTCTTTTTTTCGCCCAGGTGCGCGAGTTGGTGGGAACAGATGCAACCGAAGTGGCTGCGGATTTCCCAACTGTTGAAGCGTTACGCCAGCACATGGCTGCGCAGAGCGATCGCTGGGCGCTGGCGCTGGAAGATGGCAAATTACTGGCTGCCGTCAACCAGACGCTGGTGAGTTTTGACCATCCGCTGACTGACGGCGACGAAGTAGCTTTCTTCCCGCCGGTAACCGGAGGTTAAGATGGCAGAAACCAAAATTGTTGTTGGTCCGCAGCCGTTCAGCGTAGGAGAAGAGTACCCGTGGCTGGCGGAGCGTGACGAAGACGGTGCGGTAGTCACCTTTACTGGTAAGGTGCGCAACCATAACCTGGGCGACAGCGTCAACGCATTAACCCTCGAACACTATCCGGGGATGACTGAAAAAGCACTGGCAGAAATTGTTGATGAAGCGCGTAACCGCTGGCCGCTGGGGCGCGTCACTGTGATTCACCGCATCGGGGAATTATGGCCGGGCGATGAAATCGTTTTTGTCGGTGTCACCAGTGCGCATCGCAGCAGTGCGTTTGAAGCCGGGCAGTTTATTATGGATTATCTCAAAACCCGCGCACCGTTCTGGAAGCGCGAAGCCACGCCGGAAGGCGACCGCTGGGTTGAAGCTCGGGAGAGCGATCAGCAGGCGGCAAAACGCTGGTAGTTTTTTGTTAGCCGGATAAGGCACCGCTGCGTCCGGCAATTTCACCGCTCAGTACATACGTTTACGCTGCGTCGATGCACAGCCTCATCATTTTGCAGTATCCTTAAGATATTCCTTATATCTTCAGGAGATCGTCATGGACAGATTCCCACGTTCTGATTCAATCGTACAACCCCGGGCTGGCTTGCAAACTTATATGGCTCAAGTCTATGGCTGGATGACCGTTGGCTTGTTGCTGACCGCATTTGTTGCCTGGTATGCGGCTAATTCCGCGGCCGTGATGGAGCTGTTGTTCACTAACCGTGTCTTTTTAATCGGTCTGATCATCGCGCAATTAGCATTGGTTATTGTGTTATCAGCGATGATTCAAAAGCTGAGCGCAGGTGTAACGACGATGCTCTTTATGCTTTATTCGGCGCTGACGGGTCTTACGCTTTCCAGTATATTCATTGTCTATACCGCTGCTTCTATCGCCAGTACTTTCGTCGTTACTGCCGGGATGTTCGGCGCAATGAGCCTGTACGGTTACACCACGAAGCGCGATTTAAGTGGCTTTGGCAATATGCTGTTTATGGCGTTAATCGGCATTGTGCTGGCATCGCTGGTCAACTTCTGGTTGAAAAGCGAAGCATTGATGTGGGCAGTTACCTACATCGGCGTGATTGTCTTTGTCGGATTGACGGCGTATGACACGCAGAAACTGAAAAATATGGGTGAGCAGATTGATACCCGCGACACGTCGAACCTGCGCAAATATTCCATTCTTGGCGCGTTAACCTTGTATCTGGACTTCATCAACCTGTTCCTGATGTTGTTGCGGATCTTCGGCAACCGCCGTTAATTCTTTTTCACCATCACTATCCCGGCCATGTGTCGGGATTTTTTTCTTACTAAAAACGACACTTAACAAGTACCAGGTATAAAATATGCCTTATGGACGAGCGGAAGCGTTTTCTGTATCCATAAATGCAAAAGTATTTTGTATGCGTGGTTTTAAATTTATTGATGGTGAATATTAATATTTTTTCTAAGGATAACTAAAAGAATGGAATCATACTCGCAAAACAGCAATAAATTAGATTTTCAGCACGAGGCCAGGATATTAAACGGTATATGGCTCATTACCGCTTTAGGTTTGGTGGCAACCGCAGGACTAGCCTGGGGAGCTAAGTATCTCGAAATTACGGCAACCAAATATGATTCACCACCAATGTATGTCGCCATAGGGTTATTATTACTTTGTATGTATGGCTTAAGTAAGGATATCAACAAGATAAATGCCGCCATCGCGGGCGTAATATATCTGTTTTTACTCTCTTTGGTGGCGATTGTCGTTGCAAGTTTAGTTCCTGTATATGCCATTATCATCGTGTTCAGCACTGCGGGCGCGATGTTTTTAATCAGTATGCTGGCCGGTTTATTATTTAATGTTGATCCTGGTTCTCACCGTTTTATCATTATGATGACGTTGACAGGGTTGGCCCTGGTAATCATCGTGAATGCGGCATTAATGAGTGAACGGCCCATTTGGGTAATAAGTTGCTTAATGATTGTGTTATGGTCAGGCATTATCTCGCATGGACGAAATAAGCTCCTTGAATTGGCGGGGAAATGCCATAGTGAAGAGTTGTGGAGTCCGGTTCGTTGCGCTTTTACAGGTGCATTAACACTCTATTACTATTTTATCGGCTTCTTTGGGATACTTGCCGCGATAGCTATAACGCTTGTCTGGCAAAGGCATACGCGTTTTTTTCATTAGCCGTAAATGCACATACTAAAGAACTTAACTAAACTTCACATCGCCGCTTCATTTTTCGCCCGTAGCTTCTTCGCCTGGCTTTCCAGCAACAGGTAACAGATCAGCGCCAGCAGCAGTGGGATAAAGTAATACAGCACACGGTAAGCGAGTAGGGCGGCGATAATTGTACCTTTGGAGGTATGCTCCCCAGCCAGTAGTGCGATAAACACCGCTTCCAGCACACCGATCCCCGCCGGAATATGCACGATGACGCCAGCAATACTACTAACCAGTAACACGCCCAGTACAAAGAAATAGTTCACGCTTTGACCAAGTAACAGCCAGATAATCGCCCCCATTACCATCCAGTTAACGCTGGAAATCAGCATCTGAGCGAGGGCGAATTTCCATGAAGGCAGCACCAGCTTTTGCCCTTTGATGGTCATATGGCGGTGCTTCGCGAAAGCGCAAAACCACAAATAAACCGCGATAATCATCAGTAAGCCAATGCCGAGAATACGCAGCGTAGTTTGATCGACATACCAGTGATCCGGCAACTCCACCACGCCTGCGGTAAAGATAATCCCTGCCAGTAAAATGTAGCCCAGCCAGTTGGTGGTAATACTGAGCGAGAAAATCCGCGTAATAGTGCTACCGGGCAACCCCAGACGAGAGTACAAACGATAGCGCATACCAATGCCGCCGACCCAGGTACTGAGCGTCAGGTTGAAGGCGTAGCAGATAAACGACACCAGCATCACCTGGCGCTTCGCCAGTTTGTGACCGCAGTAAAAGCGGGCGAGCAGGTCATAGCAGCCGTAAATCAGATAGCTGACGACCACCAGCCCGACCGCACTAAGCAGCGCAACGCGATTGTAGTCGCGGATGACCTTCCAGACCTCTTCCCAGTCCACTTTTTTGGCGTAGACCACCAGCAACACAATCACCGCGATAAAAAACAGCCAGGTGAGGATCTTCTTTGCTAAGCGCCAGCGCGGGTGTGATTTACTCATCAGGGTTTTACCCCCGTGTTTTCAGTTTCTACCCGATCCTGCGTTTCCATTGTCGGTTGTGCGGGCGGATCAACCTGCGCCAGACGTGGCGTGTGTGCCGGAAGCCAGCCAACCAGCGCCGGGAAGTGGCGTAAAAAGTGGAACGCCAGCACGCTTTTGGTCAGGTTCCACCAGGTGCGTTTGGGCAGCATGGTTTCATCCACCTGCTGACAATCTGCGGCAATAATGCCGTTCAGATTATCGCGCAGCGTCTGGTTAAAATGACGATCGTGGATGATGACATTTGCTTCGAGATTCAGTGACAAACTGAGCGGATCGAGATTACTGGACCCTACTGTCGCCCAGTGATCGTCCATCAATGCCACTTTGCCGTGGAGCGGGCGGCGGCGGTACTCAAAAACCTGAACGCCGCCTTTAACCAGATAGTTATACAGCAAGCGCGCACCGACTCTGACAATCGGCATATCCGGTTCGCCCTGAATGATCAGTTTGATCCGCACCCCGCGCCGTGCCGCTTTACGCAAGGCGTGTAAAAATCGATAGCCGGGGAAGAAGTAGGCGTTGGCGATAATCACTTCCCGCCGCGCCTGAGTGAGCATTTTCAAATAATGGCGTTCAATATCATCGCGATGTTCTTCGTTATCGCGCCAGACCAGCAATACCTGCGCTTCTCCCGGCTGGCGGTTCTCTTCCGCTTTGTGATGACGTCGCCACCAGCGTCGTGCCGCGCTCTGTCCAGGCAGGTTTTCCAGCTCAAACTGGAGAATATCTTCGACAATCGGCCCTTCAAGGCGTACCGCGTAATCCTGTTTAGCCTCTGGACCGTAGCTGGACATATGCTCGGCGGAGTAATTCAGCCCGCCAATAAAGGCTATACGCGCGTCGATCACCACAATTTTGCGATGCATCCGGCGAAACACATTGGTGCGCATACCAAAAAGGCGAGGGCGGGGATCGTAGTAGCGGAACACTACGCCAGCTGCCGTCAGTTCATTGACAAACTCATCGCTGAGATCCGGCGAACCGTAGCCATCCAGCAAGACTTCCGCTTTAACCCCGCGTTGCGCTGCTGCCAGTAGTGCCGCATGCAGTTGTTTGCCGACGTCATCCTCAAACCAGATAAACGTTTCAAGAATGATGCGTTCTTGTGCCTCGCCAATCGCCTTAAACACCGCGGGATAATATTGCTCGCCGTTTTCCAGCAACTGGATCTTATTGCCTTCGCGCCAGCTACATTTCATAAATGAATCTCCGCACTTAAAGGGGCATGATCAGAAAGGTGTCGCCATGTCCGCAGCGGCAACGCGGTTGGCGCGCTGGCGCTGGCATTTTTGACGTAGATCCTGTCCAGTCGTAGTAGAGGAAATTGCACCGGAAACGTGCGCGCCGGGCGTCCGTGGGCGCGGGTAAAAATCTCATCCAGTCCGGCCTGCACTTTTAACGGATGATTAGCTTTTTGCCGCCAGTCATTGAAATCACCCGCCACCAATACCGGTTCGCCGTCCGGTAGCTCATTCACCCATTCGGCGAGCATCGCAAGCTGCGCCTGACGGTGCGCCTCACGCAGGCCCAGATGTACGCACATCACATGAATCGCTTTTCCGGTCATCGGCGGCACAATGCGGCAGTAGAGCACGCCGCGCTTTTCCGCACCATCGACCGAAACATCGCGATTCTCATAATGTTCAATGGGATAACGCGACAGTACGGCGTTGCCGTGATGCCCTTCCGGGTATACGGCATTGCGACCGTAGGCAAAATCGCTCCACATAGTGTCGGCGAGAAACTCGTAGTGCGAGGTATCGGGCCAGTTTTCCACATGCAGCGGATGAACTTCGTGCGCGCCCATCACTTCCTGCAGGCAAACAATATCGGCGCTGACGGTACGCACGGCGTCGCGAAGTTCCGGCAAAATGAAGCGTCGGTTAAACGCGGTAAAGCCTTTGTGAATATTGATGGTGAGCACCTTGAACGAAAATTGTTGTGTTTGATCGGGCATAATTTTCCTGTCTTTGCCTCTTATCTCATTGAAATAGTGTAGTCGGCGTCACAAAAAGGTGCGGTCTTACGGAATTTTCCGTAAAGTTCGGTACTCTGAGTAAGTAGAGATAAATTCTTCAGGAGAGAAGCCATGAAGTGGCAACAACGTGTTCGTGTCGCAACGGGTCTAAGTTGCTGGCAGATTATGTTGCATTTACTGGTAGTGGCGCTGCTGGTGGTGGGCTGGATGAGTAAGACTCTGGTTCACGTCGGCGTGGGATTATGCGCACTGTATTGTGTCACGGTAGTGATGATGCTGGTGTTTCAGCGCCACCCCGAGCAACGCTGGCGTGAGGTGGCAGACGTGCTGGAAGAGCTGACCACGACCTGGTATTTTGGCGCAGCGCTGATTGTGCTGTGGCTGTTGTCCCGCGTTCTGGAAAACAACTTTTTGCTGGCAATTGCAGGGCTGGCAATCCTTGCCGGCCCGGCGGTAGTGTCTTTGCTGGCGAAAGATAAGAAGTTACATCACCTTACGTCTAAACATCGCGTACGCCGCTGACCCTGTCGTGGCCGTTATCACCAGTAGCGGCCACAAACTATTCCACACAATATCCAGACTCGCATCCTTCAAATAAATCTGCTTGGTAATGTCCGTAAAGTGGCGAATAGGGTTAATCCACGTCAGGTTTTGCAGCCATACCGGCATGTTTTCCACCGGAGAAACGTAACCGGAAAGGAGAATGGCGGGCATCATAAAGACAAACACGCCGATAAACGCCTGCTGTTGTGTTGAACAGAGTGATGAAATCAACAGACCGAATCCCACCAGCGATAAACCATAAATCACCATCGTAAAGTAGAACAGCGCCAGCGATCCGGCGAAGGGGATTTGATACGCCCAGATACCAATCGCCAGCACAATGGTGGCCTGGAAGGTGGCGACAATTAACGCCGGTACGGCTTTGCCGATGAAGATCTGCCAGGTGGTGAGCGGCGAAACCAGTAGCTGATCGAGCGTACCTTGTTCACGTTCGCGGGCGACGGAAAGTGAAGTGACGATCATTACGCCGATAGTGGTGATCATGGCGATCAGTGACGGCACCACAAACCATTTGTAGTCGAGATTCGGGTTATACCAGTTGCGTACCACCAGCTCGCTGTTGTTAGGTTTCGGTTTTCCTTCCAGCAGCTCCTGCTGATAATTTTTGACGATCTGTTGCAGGTAGTTGGCGGCAATTTGCGCACTGTTGGAGTTACGCCCGTCGAGGATCAACTGCAAAGGCGCGGTCTGGAAGGTATCCAGTTTGCGCGAGAAGTCAGCCGGGAAACGCACCAGTAGTAACGCCTTTTGTGTGTCGATGGTTGGGCGGATCTCCTGTGGGCTTTTCAGCAGCAGCACATGAGTAAAGGCGCTGGCGCGGGCAAAACGTTGGGTCAGCTCCACCGAATGCTCGCCGTTATCTTCATCGTAGATGGCGATGGTGGCGTTAGTCACTTCCAGCGTGGCGGCGAACGGGAACAGGATCACCTGAATTAGCACGGGTAAAATCAGAATCGCGCGGGTTTGCGGTTCGCGCAGCAACGACTGCAACTCTTTGCGGATTAACGTCCATAAGCGATGAAACATGCTCTTCTCCCTAATCCAGCCGACGTTTGGTTTTCAGCCACGTCAGGCCGATAAACATCACCGCCGAAGCGATCAAAAACAGCACGTTTACCACCAGCACCACTGGAATATTCCCGGCGAGGAACAGGCTTTGCAGGGTGCTGACGAAATAACGAGCGGGAATAATGTACGTCACCGCGCGGATCACCGCGGGCATACTGTCGATCTGAAAAATAAAGCCGGAAAGCATAATCGACGGCAGAAAAGCGGCGTTCAGGGCGACCTGAGCGGCATTGAACTGGTTGCGGGTAATCGTGGAAATCAGCAGCCCCATCCCCAGGGTACTGAGTAAAAACAGGCTGGAGATAAAAAACAGAATCAGCAGCGACCCGCGATACGGCACGCCGAGAATAAACACTGACACCAGCATACACAGCAACATCGCCAGCATCCCGAGAAAGTAATAAGGGATCAGCTTACACAGCAGCAGTTCCGTGCGGGTAATCTCCGTAGAGAGCAGAGCCTCCATGGTGCCGCGTTCCCATTCTCGCGCCACCACCAGCGAGGTGAGAATCGCGCCGATGACCGTCATGATAATGGTCACCGCACCGGGGATAATGAAGTGCTGGCTAATCGCCGCCGGGTTAAACCAGTAGCGGGTTTGTACATCAATAAGCGGTTCAAAAGTCTGCCCGTTGTCCTCCGCTCGCTGCATTTGCCAGATCTGCCAGATCCCTTCGACATACCCCTGTACAAAGTTAGCGGTATTCGGCTCACTGCCGTCGGTGATCACCTGAATCGGTGCGGTGGCGTTGGCGCGCTCCATCTGTTCCGCAAAATCCACCGGAATAACCACCAGACCGCGAATTTTCCCCGCCTGCATTTTGGCGATCAGTTCCTGACGGTTATCGCTGATGGTGGCGTCGATGTAGGGCGAACCGGTCATGGTGTGGGTGAAATCCAGCGCCGCTTCGCTACGCTGTTCCAGTAAAATCCCGACCCGCAGCTTGCTGGAGTCGAGGTTAATGCCGTAACCAAAAATAAACAGCAGTAGCAGCGGGATCACTACCGCAATCAGCCAGCTACTCGGATCGCGAACGATCTGCCGCGTCTCTTTAACGCACAGCGCCCGTACGCGACGCCAGGACAGGATCGGGTTACTCATTGCTATGCTCCTTATCCCAGTCGTGGATCAACTGAATAAAGGCTTGCTCCATGGTGGGATCGGGTTGCTCATCGTTAGCCGACTGTGCTTTCAAATCGTCCGGCGTGCCGCTGGCGATTAATTTCCCGCGGTACACCAGGCCGATGCGGTCGCAATATTCCGCTTCATCCATAAAGTGGGTGGTGACCATCACCGTGACGCCTTTCTCTACCATGCTGTTGATGTGCAGCCAAAATTCACGGCGGGTGAGGGGGTCAACGCCGGAAGTCGGTTCGTCGAGAAACAGAATGTCCGGTTCATGCATCAGCGAACAGGCCAGCGCCAGCCGCTGTTTAAAACCTAATGGCAGTTCATCGGTGGCGTGGGAGGCGATACTTTTCAGGCCGAACGCCTCGCTCATGCGGGAGATTTTTTCGTTCTGCGCCCGACCGCGTAAGCCATACACACCAGAGAAAAAGCGTAAATTCTGTTCGACCGTCAGGTTACCGTAGAGCGAAAATTTTTGCGCCATATAGCCGAGATGCTGGCGCGCTTTACCGGAACTCTCTTTCAGATCCATCCCCAGCACCAGCGCCTGGCCGGAAGTCGGCACCAGCAAACCGCACATCATCTTAAAGGTGGTCGATTTACCCGCGCCGTTTGGCCCCAGCAAACCAAAAATCTCCCCACGTTTAACGGCAAAGTTGACGTGATCGGTGGCGGCAAAATCCCCAAATTTCTTGGTCAGTTCTTTCGCTTCGATCACCGTCTCGCCGGGTGTGCCTTCTACCGTATGTAATATTGCGCCCAGCGGCGATTCCGAGGTTCCGGCACCGCCCAGCAAATCAATAAACGCATCTTCAAAACGCGGCGTAGTTTCGTTGATGTTGATTTCCGGCATCCCGTCGGCATGGCGAATATCGTCTGGTGTGGCCTCTTTTTTGAGGATCAGACGTACCGATTTCCCCTGAATCATGCCGTCGCTGACCTGCGGCAGTTTCAAGGCGCGTTGCAACAGTTTGCGGTTGCCCTCGTGTGGACTGGTCATCAGAAAGCTGCGTCCGGCCATGGTTTGTGTCAGGGCTTTTGGTTCTCCCTGATACAGCAACTCGCCTTCGTTCATCAGTAACACGTCACGGCACTGCTCGGCTTCGTCGAGATACGAGGTACTCCAGAGGATTAACATCCCTTCGCCCGCCAGCTCATGCACCATCTGCCACAGTTCGCGCCGTGAGATAGGGTCAACGCCGACGCCGGGTTCATCGAGCAGCAACACTTTCGGTTCGCCCACCAGGGTACAGGCCAGGCCGAGTTTTTGTTTCATCCCACCGGAGAGCTTGCCCGCCAGGCGTCCGGTAAACGGCCCAAGAGACGTAAACTCCAGCAGGCGAGCAAAAGTTTGCTTACGTGCCTCGCCGGTGACGCTGCGCAAATCCGCGTACAGATTGAGGTTCTCCATCACCGTGAGATCTTCATACAGACCAAATTTCTGCGGCATATAACCGAGCACGGCGTGCAGCGCGCCGTCGTTTTTGATCGGATCAAAGCCAATCACCGTGGCACTGCCGCTGTCGGGTTTCAGTAATCCCGCCAACATCCGCATCAGCGTGGTTTTACCTGCACCGTCCGGCCCCACCAACCCCGTCACATAACCGGCGTGAATGGTACAATCGAGCGGCGCGACGGCGGGCTTGTCCATGCCCGGAAAGCGTTTTTCCAGGCCGTTCAGCGTGATAACGGCATCATTCATGTCCTGCCTCGTCACCGAATTGTACCGTCACTGGCATTCCCTGGCGTAACGCATCATCGGCGTCGGTCACCACAATACGCAGGCGATAGACGAGGTCGGTACGCAGATCCGGCGTTTCGACGGTTTTCGGGGTAAATTCAGCAGTCGGCGAAACGAAACCAATCTGCCCGTGATACGGCTTGTCCGGGCGACCATCGGTATAAAGCAGCACTTTGCGCCCCGGCTGGGCCTGGTCAAGATTACGTTCATCAACATAAGCGCGCACCCACACCGGACGCGTTAGTGAAACGGTAAACACCGTGCCACCTTCATTGAGGACCGTGCCTGGCTCCACCGCGCGCGTTAACAGCGTGCCATCAGACGGGGCTATCAACGTTGAGTCCTGTAAATTCAACTCCGCCTGCGCCAGTTGCGCCTGCGCCTGTTCGAGGCTGGCTTTCGCCTGAGCGATGTCCTGTTCACGGTTACCGGAACGGTACTGACGCAATTTATCCTGTGCTGATTTCAGCGTTGCCTGCGCCTGGTCGCGCGAGGAGCGGGCATTTTCCAGGTCATTTGCCGAAATAGTGCGGCTTTTCCACAACCCTTGCTGGCGGTTATAGAAGTTCTGCGCATAGTCATAGGCGGCTTGCGCCTGTTTCACCGCTGCGGCGGCCTGAGCGATTTCTTCATCGCGATACCCGGCAAGCATCAGGTCATACTGCGCCTGTGCCACCGAAACACCCGCTTTCGCCTGCATCAGGGCAATCTCATACGGCTTGTGATCCAGTTCGCCCAGCACCTGGCCCGCTTTGATAGCATCACCTTCGTCCACCGCCAGCGATTCAACGCGCCCCCCAACACGGAAACTAAGATTTACCGTACGAATATCCACGTTGCCATACAGCGTCAGGCCGTTATCCTGGCGGCTTTGATACCACCAGTAGCCTCCGGCAACCACGGCGGCAAGTACCACTACCGCCAATCCGATCACGACAGGTTTTTTCATCACTACAAACTCCTTTGCGATAATCCTTGCAAAATCAGGTCGATATGACAGGTCACCGTCTGGTTGATCAGTTCGGTCTTTTCTTCATCGAACGCGGTCCAGCCGGTACGTAACAGAATTGTTTCTTTGCCAAGACGGAACGCCAGAATCTCACCAATCAACGCATGGGTATGAAGGATCATGCGGGTGTCATTGGCGTCGCAGCCGGTCCAGGCGGCAATCAGGCGTGTCAGGTGGCTGTGTAGCGGACTAATCACCTGTTCGTGCACCAGGTGGTAGGCTGCCGTGGGAGAGAGCTGCTCACGGGAGATAAACTTGCTGAGGTTGACGGTGTCATCCTGGGTGAGCAGCTTAATCATGTTCCTGCAGGCGCGAAGGATCAGTTCACGGATGGCAGCCCGATCAGGCTGTGGTTGCGCGAACAAGCGTTCGGCTTCCTCGGCATGCGGACGGAACTGCTCGCCAATAAAATCGGCAATCCACTGGGCGCAGGCGAGGTACAAATCTTCTTTCGAACCGAAGTAGTAGGTGATGGCAGCGATATTCTGCCCGGCCTGGGCGGCTATCTCGCGAGTGGTGGCGTTCATTCCATATTCACCAAACTGCGCCAGTGCGGCAGCAATCAGCTGTTTTTTCGCCTGTTCACCCTTGATTGTCATGGCAGGATTATTCATCGCACAGTCCATTCTTAATCAAATGATTGATTAAGATTATGACTCCATAGGGGAGTTGTCCAGTATGGCTAAGAATTTTAGCAACGCCAGTCACAGGGATAATTTATGCGCTGCGTCACAAAAACTGCTACACTCCGCTCCCTCATGACATTGTGGTTTTTGTCATTTTCCTTTTCAGTATCTCCCTGAAAACTACACCGGTAACGGTCGGGGCGGTTCGGAGTAGTTATGTCTTTCGATTCTTTGGGTTTAAGCCCTGATATCCTGCGCGCCGTTGCCGAGCAGGGTTACCGTGAACCCACCCCTATTCAGCAGCAGGCGATCCCTGCGGTGCTGGAAGGCCGCGACCTGATGGCTAGCGCCCAGACCGGCACCGGCAAAACAGCGGGCTTTACGCTGCCGCTGTTGCAACACCTGATCACTCGCCAGCCGCACGCCAAAGGGCGTCGTCCGGTACGTGCGCTCATTCTTACCCCGACCCGTGAACTGGCGGCGCAGATTGGCGAAAACGTCCGTGATTACAGCAAATACCTGAACATTCGTTCGCTGGTGGTGTTTGGTGGTGTGAGTATTAACCCGCAGATGATGAAACTGCGTGGCGGCGTTGATGTGCTGGTGGCAACCCCGGGACGTTTGCTGGACCTGGAACATCAGAATGCAGTGAAGCTGGATCAGGTTGAAATCCTCGTCCTCGATGAAGCTGACCGCATGCTCGACATGGGCTTTATCCACGATATCCGTCGCGTGTTAACAAAACTACCTGCGAAGCGCCAGAACCTGTTATTCTCCGCGACCTTCTCTGACGATATTAAAGCCCTGGCGGAAAAACTGTTGCACAACCCGCTGGAAATCGAAGTGGCACGCCGCAATACCGCGTCTGATCAGGTGACCCAGCACGTTCACTTTGTCGATAAGAAACGCAAACGCGAATTGCTGTCGCACATGATTGGGAAAGGGAACTGGCAGCAGGTGCTGGTGTTTACCCGTACCAAACACGGCGCTAACCATCTGGCTGAACAGCTCAATAAAGATGGCATCCGTAGTGCGGCGATCCACGGCAATAAATCGCAAGGTGCGCGTACTCGTGCGCTGGCTGATTTTAAATCGGGCGATATTCGTGTACTGGTGGCAACTGACATCGCTGCGCGCGGCCTGGATATTGAAGAGCTGCCGCACGTCGTCAACTATGAACTGCCAAACGTACCTGAAGATTATGTCCACCGTATCGGGCGTACCGGTCGTGCGGCTGCTACCGGTGAAGCGTTGTCGCTGGTGTGTGTTGATGAACACAAACTGCTGCGTGATATCGAAAAACTGCTGAAAAAAGAGATCCCGCGCATTGCGATTCCGGGCTATGAGCCGGACCCGTCAATCAAAGCCGAACCGATCCAGAACGGTCGCCAGCAACGTGGCGGCGGCGGTCGTGGGCAAGGTGGTGGTCGCGGTCAACAGCAACCACGCCGTGGGGAAGGTGGCGCAAAATCTGCAAGCGCGAAACCTGCAGAAAAACCGTCTCGCCGCCTCGGCGATGCCAAACCGGCAGGCGAACAACAACGTCGCCGCCGTCCGCGTAAACCTGCCGCTGCGCAGTAATCTTTTATGCCGGGCTATGCCCGGCATCAGGCTGATGAACAAACGCAAAACTGCCTGATGCGCTACGCTTATCAGGCCTACGTGAACTCTGCAATATATTGAATTTGCATGCTTTTGTAGGCCGGATAAGGCGTTTACGCCGCATCCGGCATTTCACAACAAGCACTTGTCAGCAATTTGAGAACACGGGAAAAAATTTATCTGTTTTACCGCCCATAAGCCACCGAGACGTTACTTCTCTATAGCCAATTGTTCGCGCAACTCCATTAAAAGGTAGCCCAGTCGATTCTTGCCCTTACCATGACCACCGTCTCCCCAGTAAGCATCGTTTTCCGTATGCTCAACCAGTTTTGCGGGCGCGGTTGCCAGCAAGAGCGCACGCAGTTCTGCATGCTGTTCGAATTTAGCGCGAAGTGCTTTTCGCATCACCTGTTCTTTGACCGACTCCCAGTTTTTACGCAGAGGCTTAGAACGATCGCGCCCCATGCGTGCGGCGACCATAGGGGAAGAAACCCGACGGATCTCTTCGCGGTATTTTTCATCAAGGAATTTTTGTGCCTGAAAATAGTGTTCTGAGGTGGGCCAGGTTTTCCCGTCAACCTTGATGGGCCAGGCGGCAAAGTTAGAAAAATCACCGTAGTCATCGCTGGTGCTGTAGAAATTTATGATGGTGTCTTGCATGACGTGTTGGATCCTTTGTGCTCGAACGGGCATTAAACCGCATTATGTTGGTGGTTATTGCGAGCCGCTTTCCAGAAACAGAAAAACCATTACCCCTGAAAACCGAAAAATGCCACAATATTGGCTGTTTATACAGTATTTCAGGTTTTCTCATGGCATTAACCGCCGCGCTTAAAGCGCAAATTGCCGCCTGGTATAAGGCGCTTCAGGAACAGATCCCCGACTTTATTCCCCGTGCGCCGCAGCGGCAGATGATTGCGGACGTCGCCAAAACGCTGGCCGGAGAAGAAGGGCGACATCTGGCGATTGAAGCCCCCACCGGCGTTGGGAAAACGCTCTCTTATTTGATTCCCGGCATCGCCATTGCCCGCGAAGAGCAAAAAACGCTGGTGGTGAGTACCGCCAACGTGGCATTGCAGGATCAGATTTACAGCAAAGATTTACCGCTGCTGAAAAAGATCATTCCCGATCTTAAATTCACTGCCGCTTTTGGGCGTGGGCGCTACGTTTGTCCGCGTAATCTGACGGCGCTCGCCAGTACTGAACCCACGCAACAGGATCTGCTGGCGTTTCTTGACGACGAACTGACGCCGAACAATCAGGAAGAGCAAAAACGTTGTGCGAAGCTGAAGGGCGATCTCGATACTTATAAATGGGATGGTCTGCGCGATCATACTGATATCGCTATAGATGACGATCTCTGGCGTCGTTTAAGTACCGACAAAGCCAGCTGCCTCAACCGCAATTGTTACTACTATCGTGAATGCCCGTTTTTTGTCGCTCGTCGGGAGATTCAGGAAGCGGAAGTGGTGGTGGCAAACCATGCGCTGGTGATGGCGGCGATGGAAAGCGAAGCGGTATTGCCTGACCCGAAAAATTTACTGCTGGTGCTGGACGAAGGCCATCACCTGCCGGATGTGGCGCGGGATGCGCTTGAGATGAGCGCCGAAATCACCGCGCCGTGGTATCGGCTACAGCTGGACTTGTTCACGAAACTGGTCGCTACCTGCATGGAGCAGTTTCGCCCGAAGACCATCCCACCGCTGGCGATCCCTGAACGTTTGAATGCGCATTGTGAAGAGTTGTATGAGCTTATCGCCTCGTTAAACAACATTCTCAATCTCTACATGCCTGCCGGGCAGGAGGCAGAGCACCGTTTTGCGATGGGCGAACTGCCAGATGAAGTGCTGGAGATCTGCCAGCGGCTGGCAAAACTCACCGAGATGCTGCGTGGCCTGGCGGAGTTATTTCTTAACGATTTAAGTGAGAAAACCGGCAGCCATGACATTGTACGTCTGCATCGGTTGATTTTGCAGATGAACCGCGCGTTGGGGATGTTCGAGGCGCAAAGCAAACTCTGGCGGCTGGCTTCGCTGGCGCAATCTTCCGGTGCACCGGTGACCAAATGGGCGACGCGGGAAGAGCGCGAAGGGCAGCTACACCTCTGGTTTCACTGCGTGGGAATACGTGTCAGCGATCAGCTGGAAAGGCTGCTGTGGCGCAGTATTCCGCACATTATTGTCACCTCCGCAACCTTGCGTTCGCTGAACAGTTTTTCGCGTTTGCAGGAGATGAGTGGTCTGAAAGAGAAAGCGGGCGACCGTTTTGTGGCGCTGGATTCCCCCTTTAACCACTGCGAACAGGGCAAAATTGTTATTCCCCGGATGCGCGTTGAGCCTTCCATCGACAACGAAGAGCAGCATATTGCCGAAATGGCGGCCTTTTTCCGTAAGCAGGTGGAGAGCAAAAAACATCTCGGTATGTTGGTACTGTTTGCCAGCGGACGGGCGATGCAGCGCTTTCTCGACTATGTGACGGATTTACGTCTGATGTTGCTGGTTCAGGGCGATCAGCCGCGTTACCGTTTAGTTGAACTGCACCGCAAACGCGTCGCCAACGGTGAGCGCAGCGTGCTGGTGGGCTTACAGTCATTTGCCGAAGGACTTGATTTGAAAGGTGATCTGCTCAGCCAGGTGCATATCCACAAAATCGCTTTTCCGCCCATCGACAGCCCGGTGGTGATCACCGAAGGGGAATGGCTGAAAAGCCTCAACCGCTATCCGTTTGAGGTGCAAAGCCTGCCGAGCGCCTCGTTTAACCTGATTCAGCAGGTTGGGCGACTGATTCGAAGCCACGGTTGCTGGGGCGAAGTGGTTATCTACGACAAACGCTTGCTGACCAAAAATTATGGCAAGCGACTACTGGATGCATTACCGGTATTTCCGATAGAGCAACCGGAAGTCCCTGAAGGTATAGTTAAAAAGAAAGAAAAAACGAAATCCCCACGCCGTCGGCGGCGTTAATGATGTGAGTCAGGTAAGGAGTCGTAAATGGACTATCGCAAAATCATTAAAGAGATCGGGCGTGGGAAAAACCACGCGCGCGATTTAGACCGGGATACTGCGCGCGGTCTGTATGCTCATATGCTCAATGGTGAAGTCCCTGACCTTGAGTTGGGCGGCGTATTGATTGCGCTGCGTATCAAAGGAGAAGGGGAAGCAGAGATGCTCGGCTTTTACGAAGCCATGCAAAATCACACCATCAAGCTGACGCCGCCAGCAGGCAAGCCGATGCCGATTGTCATCCCCAGTTACAACGGCGCGCGTAAACAGGCCAACCTGACGCCGTTGTTGGCGATTCTCCTGCACAAACTCGGTTTTCCTGTGGTGGTTCACGGGGTTAGCGAAGATCCAACCCGCGTGCTGACTGAAACCATTTTTGAATTGATGGGTATTACGCCAACGTTGCACGGCGGGCAGGCGCAGGCGAAGCTCGACGAACATCAACCGGTGTTTATGCCAGTCGGCGCGTTTTGCCCGCCGCTGGAAAAACAACTGGCGATGCGCTGGCGGATGGGCGTGCGTAACAGTGCACATACCCTGGCGAAACTGGCGACGCCATTTGCCGAAGGTGAGGCGCTGCGTCTTTCCAGCGTTTCGCATCCGGAATACATTGGACGCGTCGCGAAGTTCTTTAGCGATATCGGCGGGCGGGCGCTACTAATGCATGGTACTGAAGGTGAAGTGTATGCTAATCCGCAGCGCTGCCCGCAGATCAATCTCATTGACCGTGAAGGGATGCGGGTGCTGTATGAAAAACAGGACACTGCTGGTAGCGAGTTACTGCCACAAGCAAAAGATCCGGAAACCACGGCGCAGTGGATTGAGCGTTGCCTTGCTGGCAGCGAACCGATTCCCGAATCGCTGAAAATCCAGATGGCTTGCTGCCTGGTGGCTACGGGTGAAGCGGCAACTATCAGCGACGGCCTGGCGCGCGTTAATCAGGCATTTTAATTCTTTTCTCAGCCGGATGAGCCATGTCATCCGGCTTTTACCCCACCGCAATATGAAATTCCTGCATCTTTATTGACCTTCCCACGCCCGGCGTGCAGCATAAAAATACAACAAACACATAACATAAACAGGAGTTAACCATGGAAAGTGGTCATCGCTTTGATGCTCAGACGCTGCACAGTTTTATTCAGGCTGTATTTCGTCAGATGGGTAGCGAGGAACAAGAAGCGAAATTAGTTGCCGATCATTTAATCGCGGCAAACCTGGCAGGGCATGATTCACATGGTATTGGCATGATCCCAAGCTATGTACGCTCCTGGAGTCAGGGGCACCTGCAAATTAACCATCATGCCAAAACCGTTAAAGAGGCGGGGGCGGCGGTCACGCTCGATGGCGATCGCGCATTTGGTCAGGTCGCGGCACATGAAGCGATGGCGCTGGGGATTGAGAAAGCGCATCAGCACGGTATTGCCGCCGTGGCGCTACATAACTCGCATCATATCGGCCGTATCGGTTACTGGGCGGAGCAGTGTGCAGCGGCGGGGTTTGTCTCTATCCACTTTGTTAGCGTGGTCGGTATTCCAATGGTCGCGCCGTTCCACGGTCGCGACAGCCGCTTTGGCACCAATCCGTTCTGTGTGGTTTTCCCTCGTAAAGATAATTTCCCGCTGTTGCTTGATTACGCCACCAGCGCCATTGCATTTGGCAAAACCCGCGTCGCCTGGCATAAAGGCGTCCCCGTGCCGCCAGGTTGCCTGATTGACGTTAACGGCGTGCCGACGACCAATCCGGCGGTAATGCAGGAGTCGCCGTTGGGTTCGCTGTTGACCTTTGCCGAACATAAAGGCTACGCCCTTGCAGCGATGTGTGAAATTCTTGGCGGGGCGCTTTCCGGCGGTAAAACGACGCATCAGGAAACGTTACAAACCAGTCCCGATGCCATTCTTAACTGCATGACCACTATCATCATCAACCCGGAACTCTTCGGCGCGCCGGATTGTAACGCGCAGACCGAAGCCTTTGCCGAGTGGGTGAAAGCCTCGCCGCATGATGATGATAAGCCGATTTTGCTACCGGGCGAGTGGGAAGTGAACACGCGTCGCGAACGGCAGAAGCAGGGGATTCCACTGGATGCGGGAAGCTGGCAGGCCATTTGTGATGCAGCGCGGCAGATTGGTATGCCGGAAGAGACGTTGCAGGCTTTCTGTCAGCAGTTAGCCAGCTAAAAAAAAGCCCGTCCAGTGGCGGACGGGCAAACAAGGGTAACATAGGATCAATGAGGGTTAGAGCATATGCGTCTGTCGGCAAACAGACAGGGAAATACTTGTGCTGGACGTAGCGTAAACGCCTGATCCGTCCAACGGTTCGGATTTTGTAGGCCTGATAAGACGCGGTAGCGTCGCATCAGGCATCTGTTGCCGGATGCGGCGTAAACGCCTTATCCGTCCTACGAATTACTTATAAATTACCGCAGTACCGCTTAATTTATTGTTGTTGGTGGCGGAAGTGATGCTGTATCCACTGGCACCGGCTGCCGCGGCTTTCTCAGCCAGTTTCGCTTCCAGGGCATCGAGGGTGGATGCGCCATCGGCAGAAACCACGCCGATTTTATTCATGTTCTGTGCCTGGGATGCCGTTACCGGTTCCGCCGCGAACACGCCAAATGACAGAGTTGAAAGAGCCATAGCAGCAACAACAGTATTGATAGTTTTCATAATTAATCTCTCGCAGGTGATTTTTGTATAAGTGACGTTGTTTCGTCGATGTGATGAGTATCACGTTTTTTTTACGAGAGATAAAATCGAAGAGAATTGACCGCCTTGTTCAAATAAATTGATTGATATCTAACCTACTGATAAACCATTTATTTGTTGTACTTATGAACTTGTTTTATACCGCGTGGCAGTCACAGCAGCGTTAAAGGCACGGAATGACACGCAAAATACAAATTATACTCGCTATGCATCTCGCCAGTTGTAGTTAACGTAACTAGCTGTCTTTCGAACCTCTGCGATTATATCCTGTATAAGCTGGTTTTTGTAAATTTTTCTCCTGCTGACAATGAATACATAAGCGCACGCCAGGAATGGCTTCCCGACGGGCCTGCGGGATGGGGGCACCGCACTCTTCACATTCATCCAGGCTTTCGCCGCGCGGAATTTCACCCCGAGCGCGGGCAATCGCATCTTCAATTGTACTGTTGATCTGTTCGTTGACGGCGTCATCGTTAGCCCAACCGGATGCCATATCGACCTCCCCATATCAATACTTGTACAGTTAAGTGTAGCTAATCCAGGGACGAACTCGGGCAGTTCAAGCATCAGATCTCCGACCATTCCCGCAGCAGATTATGATAAAGATTAAGCAGCGACAGGATCTCTTCACTTTCGCCGTAGCGGCTTTTCAGCGACTGAATATTGTTGTCCAGTTCAAACAGCATGGCGCGCTTTTTATCATCGCGGATCATCGACTGGATCCACATAAATGATGCCACTCGTACGCCGCGGGTTACGGGTGTCACGCAATGCAGGCTGCTGGAGGGATACAACACGAGATCGCCTGCCGGGAGTTTTACCCGATGTTGTCCGAAGGTGTCATTAACGACCAGTTCGCCGCCGTCGTAGCTTTGTGGATCGCTTAAAAACAGCGTGGCAGAAAGGTCAGTACGCATCCAGCCGTTTTGTGGATGGCTGCGTACTGCGCCATCCACATGGAAACCATAGGTTTCATTGTTCTGATAGCGATTAAACAGCGGCGTGGAAAGGGTACGCGGCAAGGCCGCGGCAAAGAATAAAGCATGTTGGTTAACCGCGTTCAGCACCTCATTTTGCAGGGCGGCGTATAACGTGCTGCGGGTGTCGACCTGTTGATTGTTCTTAACTTGCGCACCTTGTGCGCCGGTGGTGACGCGTCCATCCACCCATTCGGCTTGTTCCAGTTGTTCGCGAAAACGAGCGACGTCCTGTGGCGATAACACGCCGGGAATGTGGTACATCATACAATTTCTCCAAAAAGTGGGGCCTGCGCCCCACATCTGAATCAGAAATGCATATTGGCTGTGAGCAAGAAGGTTCTTGGCTCGCCCGGGTGATAACGGTAGCCGCTCTTGTTGATTGAGGCGACGTAATCGGTATCAAACAGGTTGTAAACGTTTAGCTGGAAGTCGAGATTGCGATTAACTCGATACCCCAGTTTGGCATCGGCGACCCAGTAACCTTCGGTAAACGCTGGCGTTCCCACCGCGCCGTCTGAACCTTTATGCATACTGCCGATATAGCGTGCGCCCGCGCCAACAGAGATATCGTCGGTTGCCTGATATTGGCTCCATAAGGTGAAGGCGTGCTCCGGGGTATACGGCAGCGATGAGGAACCATCCTGGGCAACATCTTTGCCGTTTTTGATGGTTGCTTTTTGCTGGGTATAGCCGCCAATCACCTGCCACGCGGGAGTGATATTCCCGGCCACGGATATCTCATAGCCTTCGACGCGTTTCTTACCGTATTGCGAGTAAGTTCCGTCATCATTTTGCTCAACTTCATTTTCGATATCAGTGCGGAACAGCGCGGCGGTGAGCAACAGACGTTTATCCAGAACCTGCCATTTGGTGCCAATCTCGCTGGTGTTGGCTTTTTGCGGTTTAAAATCGGTGCGGTTGGCACTGTTACCGCTGCCAGACTGCGCAAGGGCGAAGTTGTTGCCGCCCGGAGGCTGCTGGGAAACGGCATAGTTAATATAGACATTGCCGTTTTCCGTCAGGTGATACAGCGCCCCGGCTTTCCAGTTCATCAGATTGCCCGACTTGGCGGTGTCGACGGTGGTGACCGGAGAACCTTTTGCCACACCAGTTGGGCAGGTGATGGCACCGCGTCCGCTGCCGCCGCAGGCGGTGGCACTGTCATATTCAGTATGATAATTATCCAGACGGATCCCGCCGTTCAGCTCAAAATCACGGGTGATTTGCAGCGTATCAAAGGCGTAAATTGCGAAGGTATCCGTCTGACCATTGGCGTTTGCGCCGTTGCGCGTCAGGCCGCCGGGATGAATGCTGCTGTCAGGATGATAAATATTTACCGCGGGTAACGTCACCGGATTAACGCCGTAGTTAGTCTGCGTTTCACGGGTAAATTCCACGCCGGTACTGACATCATGACCGATAGAACCGGTATAGAACGTCGAGGTCAGGTTGGTCTGGTTGGTGAGAATTTTATTACTCACATCTTTGGTATTCGCCGTGCGTGACCAGGTCCAGCTATTCACATCGCTGGTGGGCTGAGTAATATTCGACGCCCCGCCCATAATCGCCGTCATCAGGTAATCCTGCTTTACGCGCGACCAACGGGTAGTATTGCGAATGGTGGTGTTATCGTTGATGTCGTGCTCAAAACGCATGGTGGCGGTGTCGGTGGTCGAATCGTCGTAATCGGAATCCGTGCCGTAAAAGTTATGAGTATCAACTTTTCCGGAATGATTCAGGGCCGCCGTTCCCGCAGATGGGGCAGAATAGCCCGGCAAACCGATGGTCGGAATGCCGCCGTCTGGCGTGTTGTGCTGGGTGACATGCAGATAATTAAGATACAAACGATTCGCTGTACCAAGGCCAAAAGCGACAGAAGGGGCGACGCCGTAACGCTCATTTTTGACTTTGTCGCGTCCGGCATCGTGCGTTTTTTCGCCCATTACATTCAGGCGCACCGCGGTGGTATCACCAATGACCTGATTGACGTCCAGCGTGCCGCGGCGGAACCAGGCGCTGCCAATACTGGCGGAGGCGTCAATGCCGGAATCATTGCGCGGCTGCTTGCTGATCATATTGATCGAGCCTGTCGGTGCGCTGCGCCCGTAGTCGGTGCCGGACGGCCCTTTAATCACTTCGACCTGCTCGGTATTGAAGGTGTCGCGCGAGACGCTGCCGATATCGCGAATGCCATCAATATAAATACTGTTAGAGGTATCGGCACCACGCATATAAATGGCGTCGCCAGTGGTGGAGTTACCGTTCTCACCCGCAAAAAACGCACCCACGCCGGGGACGTTTTTGAGCGCGTCGGTAAGGTTGGTTGCGCCCTGATCTTTAATCACTTGTTCAGAAATTACCGTCATCGTGCGGGTAGTATCCGCTACCGGACGCGAGAATTTCGGATCGGCAGATTGTTGTGGCGCATAAAGCGAAGGCGTTGATGCTTCGACAACCAGCGTGTCATCCGCGTTAGTTTGCCCTTCGGCGGCGAGTGCCTGAGCCACAGGCGTGATGCCAATACAAAGACCGGCAAAGAACGTGAGCGAATGAAATTGTCTGGCAGGGAAATTGCGATTGTTTTCCATTTTGCAGGTGACTTTTTCTTATATGTTGAAATTTTCACTGCCACGAGAAAGCCTCTCTGCGGATGCGATGCCACTGTTAATCCCGTGATAGTGCTCGTGAAAGTGATAATAATTTTGATAAGCATTATAACTTGGAGCGATTTTCTATCACCCATTGCGCGAAAAAGAAATACATTTATTTACATTGAGTTCATATTTGATGTTTTTTGATTACAAAACAGACGAAAACTGCATCCAGAGGCGAATGCAGTTACGTTGGTGGGGTTATTTGTAGATGGTTGCAGTACCGAACATCTGGTCATTTCCGCCTGCGGAATTAATGACATAACCTTTCGCGCCTTGTTCGCGCGCTTTTTCTGCCAGTTTATCCTCCAGATCGCTTAGGTTTGATGCGCCAGTTGCCGAAACGGTACCGGCGGGCCGTAGCTGACCGCTGTCCAGGTTACTCATCGGTTGCGCGGCATAAGCCGTGAGAGAGATTCCGCTCAGGACGGTGGCAATCAGTAGTGTGAGGCACTTTTTCATAATGACATCCTCATAAATACAACGGGTAGTGCCTGATAAGTGTAGGTCGCCTGCGCGATGCAAATGACGCAAAAAATTGACAGAGATGTGCTTATTTTTTGAACGATATATTTTTACAAAATAAGACAAATCAATGACATGCATAATGCTGATTTTTATGATGAATTGCCATAAACCATAGCCATGTTAAGGTTTTGGGGAATGATAAACGCAGCCAGATATTTACCCTGTCGCGTTATGCGGGTATCTTACGCCGCTGCTTAAAGGAGAATGCTATGTCCGCCCAGAAACCGGGGTTGCATCCGCGCAACCGTCATCACAGCCGCTACGATCTCGCCACGCTTTGTCAGGTCAATCCTGAACTCAGGCAATTCCTCACGCTTACATCCGCCGGGGAGCAAAGCGTAGACTTTGCCAATCCGCTGGCGGTGAAGGCGCTCAATAAGGCGTTGCTGGCCCATTTTTACGCCGTAGCGAACTGGGATATCCCCAACGGTTTTCTCTGCCCACCAGTACCGGGCCGGGCGGATTATATTCATCACCTTGCCGATTTACTGGCAGAAGCAAGCGGAACAATTCCAGCGAATGCCAGCATTCTGGATATCGGCGTTGGTGCGAACTGTATTTATCCGCTGATTGGCGTACATGAATATGGCTGGCGTTTTACCGGTAGTGAAACCAGCAGCCAGGCGTTAAGCAGTGCGCAGGCGATTATCAGTTCTAATCCGGGGCTTAACCGCGCCATTCGTCTGCGTCGGCAAAAAGAGAGTGGGGCGATTTTTAACGGCATCATCCATAAAAACGAGCAATACGACGCGACCTTGTGTAACCCGCCATTCCACGATTCCGCCGCTGCGGCACGGGCAGGTAGTGAGCGTAAACGCCGTAACCTGGGGCTGAACAAAGACGATGCACTGAACTTTGGCGGCCAGCAACAGGAGTTGTGGTGTGAAGGCGGTGAAGTCACCTTTATCAAAAAGATGATTGAAGAGAGCAAAGGCTTCGCGAAGCAGGTGATGTGGTTTACATCACTGGTATCTCGTGGTGAAAACTTACCGCCGTTGTATCGTGCCCTGACGGACGTGGGCGCGGTGAAGGTGGTTAAAAAAGAGATGGCCCAGGGGCAAAAGCAGAGTCGCTTTATTGCCTGGACCTTTATGAACGACGAGCAGCGCCGCCGTTTTGTCAATCGCCAGCGTTAAAGCGTTGGTTCCCCCGGCGGTAACGGTTCAGCCGGGGTCGCGCCCGGAGCAGGCAGCACCTGATAAGTCTGCACTGGCGCGCGAACGCCCGCCAGGTCGAAATGTTTTTTCACCTGGCTGTCGAGGGCAAAGCGTACCGTCCACTGTTTGAGTGGCAGCGTGGTGAACGAAACACGCAGTGTAAACGCGGTATTGCTTAAGCCGACAATCCCGGCAAAATTCGGTTCACCAATAATCAGCCCGCGAATTTCTTCGTTTTCCATTAATTCCGCTACCGCATCTTTCAGTGCCTGATTGGCTTTATCAGCATCTTCATGGCGATCAACATCATAATTTGCCACCACCGAACCAATGCCGCGGACAAAGTTAGCAAAGGTGGTTATCGAAGACCACGGAATGATGTGATACGCCCCGGTATCCTGTCGTACGCCCACGGAGCGAATCGACATCCGTTCCACTGTGCCGGTCAACGGCCCGATAGTCACCAAATCTCCAGTGTTCATGCCGTTTTCAAACTGAATAAATACCCCGGTGATAATATCTTTCACCAGCGTTTGCGAACCAAACGAGATAGCCAGACCTAATGCCCCGGCACCTGCCAGCAATGGCGCGATATTGACGCCGATTTCCGACAACACAATCATGATGGTGATGGTACTGATAATCACCGCCAGCGCGTTACGAAACAGCGTAAGCAGGGTACGCGTGCGGGCGCTGGGTAGCGGGCGGCCATGAATATCCGAAGCCAGCCGGTTTTCGATCAAACTGGCGAGCACCGTCCAGCCAACCGCCGAGAAGAAAAGAATGAGTGCGATACGGATCAGGATATCTACGGTTTTCTGCCCCGCGCCGTTTTGCAGCCAGTTCCAGAAATCGAACAATCCCCATGCGCTCAACAGCAACATTACCGCCACGCAGACTGTCAGAATACGCGCCGTTTTCAGCGCCGCCGACAGCCAGCCATTCAACCGTTTTTGCAGCTCCGGATAGTTACGCTGAGTATGTGGCGAGAGAGTGATGGTTTTCGCCAGCCAGCGGGAAAACATACCGGAAACAAACGCTGCGATACCAATAATCGCCAGGCTGCGCACCGTTGCACCCATCATAAATTTCAGGCTGTTGCCCGGATCGAACAACGAAAAGAAAAACAGCACGATAAAATAGGCGCTTGCCAGCCAGTGCCACACCAGCGCAAAGGCGCGGATAAACAGGCTGAAAAAGGCCAGCGAATGCTCCGCGAAGTTGAGCAAATGCTGGGTAATCTCTTTTTTATTACGAAAGATCAGGTACAACGCCCAGACGGTCATGCACAGCATAATGATGACGTTCGCCAGCGCACCTATCTGTACATTCACCTGATTAGAGATAATCGGCACGGCCACAATCAGGCCATAACCTATCAAACTGCTTAACCAGCTCAGGCGACGACTCCAGTAACGGGCGCTCTCGTCCTGAATCGTGAACGGGCGCAGCTCCGCCACGTTTGGGCAAAAAATCAGGCGTAGTACGGCTTTGAAAAATTCAATGAGGGCAAAGGCGTTGAGAAACAAACTTTGTTGGAAAGCGATGGTGCGACTGCCTGCATTCAGGTTGTCGCTTAATACCTGGCCGACAAATAATGTCAGGGCCAGTAACAGCAGGTCGATAATAAACGCCCCGATAATCATCGCCGGAAGCTGCAACCAGTTGCTGCGCTCACGATTTTTTTGCCGCGCCCACTGACCCATTTTGCGATACAGCGGCAGTGCGCACAGGCGAATCAGCCAGTAAAAACCAAACACTAATACCGCTAACATTGAAAAATGGGTCAGCGCATTGCTGAAGGTTTGTGGATTAAACGGCTTATGCGGGGAGCCGGTGATATTGCGATAAAGTTGCCCGAAGCGGGCGGAAAGGGCTTCACCATAATGGCGGCTGACTTCGGTGACCTTTTGCAGCACGGTTTGCTCTTCGACCAGCGTCGGCGGCACTATTTTTGGTACCGGTTCAGCAGGGGGCGTAGCGGCAACGGTGCGCAACTGGTCGATCAACTCTTTACGCGAGGTGTCATTATCCAGCACATCCGCCAGTGCGCCATAGGCCGCTTTTTTTTGTTCGATATCCGGTTCCGGGGCCGGTTCAGTCGTTGAGTCCGTTGTCGTTGTGGTTGTAACGCCGGGTATGGATACCGCGTGGGCAGGTGCGCCCAGCAGGCAGAAGAGGATGAACAGGATCCACCGCATGACTCCTCCAGTGAGAAAATAGAGCAAAAAGATAAGTATAGATGCTGGAGGAGGGGCGATTTTAAATGAGAGGAATCTGGTGTGCCTCCCTTTCGGGTGAAAGGGAGGAAGGGATATTAAGCAGGTTGCTGACAACGTGCGGGCTTTTTTGCCGGATGCGGCGTGAACGCCTTATCCGTCCTACAAGTTCATGCAATTTTAATAAGTTGCCAGATATCCTGTAGGCCTGATAAGCGTAGCGCATCAGGCAATGTGTCTTATTAAGAGACGTGCTGCAAAAATTCCTGCAAGCGCTGGCTCGGCGGGTTCTTGATCAACACCTGCGGATTGCCATCTTCCGCAATCCGGCCTTTGTCGATAAAGATCAGCCGCGAAGCTACTTTCTCGGCAAAACCGATTTCGTGGGTCACGATCACCATCGTCATCCCTTCTTCAGCCAGATCCTGCATAACCTTCAGCACTTCATGGCGCAGTTCCGGGTCAAGAGCGGAAGTCGGTTCATCAAACAGCATCATTTTCGGCTTCACCGCCAGCGCGCGGGCAATCGCCACACGCTGCTGTTGACCACCAGAAAGTTCGGAAGGGTAGTGATGTGCACGTTCTGCCAGACCGACTTTCGCCAGCAGCTCACGTGCCAGTTTTTCCGCCTCTTCTTTGTTCGCGCCACGCACGCGTAGCGGGCCAAACATGACGTTTTCCAGCGCTGTCAGATGCGGGAAGAGGTAAAACTGCTGGAACACCATACCTGCTTCCTGGCGAATCAGGCGCTCGTCAACTTTCGGATCGTTAACCTTCAGGCCATCGACAATCAGATCGCCGGAGGTGATTTCTTCCAGTTTGTTGATGCAGCGCAGCAGGGTCGATTTACCGGAACCGGACGGCCCGATAATCACCACGACTTCGCCCTGGGCAATGTTCAAATCGATATTGTGCAGCACCTGGGTTGGGCCAAAGTGCTTGGAGACGTTTTTAAATTCAATCACAGGATTTTCATCCTTCTTTCCAGACGACGCAGAATAAAGCTCAGCACCAGGGTAATAATCAGATAGAACACCGCCACGGCGCTCCAGATCTCAAGGGCGCGGAAGTTACCGGCAATAATTTCTTGCCCCTGACGGGTCAGTTCCGCCACGCCGATCACAATAAACAGCGAGGTGTCTTTAATGCTGATGATCCACTGGTTACCCAGCGGCGGCAGCATACGACGCAGTGCCAGCGGTAAAATGACGTAGCGAATGGTTTCCCAACGTGAAAGACCGAGCGCCAGTCCTGCTTCACGAAAACCTTTGTGGATAGACAGCACCGCACCACGCGTGATTTCCGCAATATACGCGCCGGAGTTGATCATGATGGTGACCACCGCCGCAGTAAATGGGTCGATGCGTAAGTCGTTAAACGCCATCGGCAGGGCGAAATAAATAAACATCACCTGGACGACGATAGGTGTGCCGCGGATCACTTCAATAAAGACCAGCGCGACGTGGTTGGCTATCCAACCTCCGAAGGTGCGTGCAAAACCTGCCAGCAATCCGATTACCAGACCGCCTGCCAGACCGAGGACCGAAATCCACAGGGTCATTTTGGCACCTTCAATCAGAAGCGGAATGGCAGGCCAGATGGCACTCCAGTCAAACTGCATATGTTGTTCCTGTTACCGTGGTGTAAATAATCAAATTCAGGGTAATTAATGGCCCCGGAGCGGGTTTGCGCCCCTCACCCTAATCCTCTCCCCATAGGGGAGAGGGAACTGCCAGTGCGTTTTACAGGTGTAGCGTTATTATTTCGGTTCAGTACCGAACCATTTTTTGTAGATTTCGTTGTAAGTTCCGTTCTCGCGCAGGGTTTTCAACGCGCCGTTGACTTTGTCACGCAGCTCGTCGCTACCTTTCGGGAACGCAATACCGTATTGCTGCGCTTCCAGAGAGTCACCTACCGCTTTGAACTGACCGTTACCGGCGGTTTTGATGAAGTACAGAATGTTTGGCGTATCGTGCAGAACGGCGTCTGCGCGGTTGGTGCCCAGTTCCATATAGGCGTTATCGATGTTCGGGAACTGACGCAGATCTTTAGTTTTGATGTTTGCTTTCGCGTAATCAACGGAGCCAGTACCGCTCTTCACAGCAACCACTTTCCCGTCGAGATCTTTCACGCTTTTCACATCGTTATTGTTAGCTTTCACCATCACTAACAGGCCGCTTTTGTAGTAGCCGTCAGAGAAATCGATCGCTTTTTTACGCTCGTCGGTGATGGTAATGCCCGCCAGCGCCAGATCGACGTTTTTGGTTTGCAGTGCCGGAATGATCCCACTGAAATCCATCGGCTTCAGTTCGTAATCCAGCTTCAGCTCTTTAGCGATGGCAGCCCACAGATCAACGTCAAAGCCCACATATTTATCGCCCTGTTTAAATTCAAACGGAACGAAGGCGGTATCCGTTGCGACAACTAATTTTTTATCCGCGGCATGAGAAGAAACCGCAAAAGCCAGGGTCAGTGCAGCCAGTGAAACTTTTAATACAGACTTCATAGCATTTCCTTTTTTCTATCCACGGGACGATCCCCTGCGTGACATTCACATATATGAAAAAATCGTGCCAGTTTTGCAACTCCTTGATTTTTCGAGATGCGGCAAAAACGTGATGCACGATTTATAGGGCAATACCCTGAAGATGCACCATTCTGGGGCACCAATCTGGTGCGCTAAAATTGTGCACTCAACACAGTGATTATTTAGCGTAAAACCTGATGAAAAAACAATCTTTATGTAACGATTGTGTGATGATGTGGATACAAAAAATTTACTTAATCAGCTGGAGATAGCAGATGGATGCACTAAATAAGTGCGTTGAGGTGGGCTGCAAAACAAAACGGCCTCCTGTCAGGAAGCCGCTTTTATCGGGTACTAAAGTTCTGCACCATCAGCGATGGATTTATTCGATGTTAGACTCGATAAACCACAGGAATTTATCCAGGTCGCGAGACGCGGCGGTCAGGATATCTGCGGTGTCGTCATCTTTCGCTTCGCCAATCGCTTTGCGTACGTCATTAGCGACGATTGCGTAACGGTCAGCCAGTTCTTTCAGGTGATCCTGAACGTTGTGGATGTCCAGCGGGTAACTTTTCAGCGGGGTTTTGCTGTTGATAACTTGAGTGGTCCCCAGAGCTACACCGCCCAGCTGCACTGCACGTTCTGCCATGGTATCCAGATGATCGATCAGTGCGGTGCGGAAGCCATCCAGCATTTCATGTACGGCAATGAAGTTAGCGCCGCGCATGTTCCAGTGCGCTTGTTTGGTAATCAAAGAAAGATCAATAAACTGGATAACCTGGCGATTCAGCAACTCTACTGTTGCTTTTTTCTCGCTGTCGGAGACATCGTTGCGGGTATAAAGCAGATTGGTCGCTTTTGATTTAACTAATTTAGCGGTACTCATAATTTCATATCCTCTTGATGTTATGTCCCAGTAATTAACGAGACTAAGTATAGCACCGGCTATGTGTTCCGCTATTCTGGCTGTTCCTATCACACTAATAGTGGTAACAAGCGTGAAAAACAAAACTAATAAAGATTCAATGAGTTAGATATATTGATAAGAACAATTCTTATTTATCTGCTCGCCAGGAATTTTCGGAATAAATATGCTTTTGCATAATTCGATATATAAAGACGGTGTAGAGGAAAAGTAGCGAGAAATTCTGCATGGTTATGCATAACCATGCAGAAATGTAAATTTAATTAATGTCTAATTCTTTTATTTTGCTCTCTTTGCGTACTGTCAGCGTAGACCCCATTGAAGCGGCGATGATAGCGCCGAGCGCCAGTAGCTGTATGGGTGTCAGTGTTTCTCCGAGGAAAATCATCCCGGAAACGGCAGCCAGCGCCGGTTCCATGCTCATCAGCGTACCAAATGTCCGTGTTGGCAAACGGGTGAGGGCAATCATTTCCAGCGAATAAGGCAGAGCGGTCGAGAGAATAGCGACAGCCAGACCCAATGGAATAACCGACCAGTGCCAGAGTGCTTCACCAGCCTGAAGCGCTCCAATTGGCACGAAAATTAACGCTGCAATCAACGAACCAATTGCCACCGTCGCAGGGCCATGTTCCGCTCCTGCGCGTTGCCCACTTAAAATGTAAATAGCCCAACAAGCCCCGGCCCCCAGTGCCAGCGCACAGCCGGTTAAATCGACATGGGAAACGTCTTGCCCCAGCGGTAGCAGGAACCACAGACCAAGAACCGCCAGCACAACCCAGACGAAATCTACCGGGCGACGAGAAGAGAACAGCGCCACCGCCAGTGGTCCGGTGAACTCCAGCGCCACCGCAATACCCAGCGGTACTGTCTGAATAGAAAGATAAAAAAGATAATTCATCCCACCCAGCGAAACGCCGTAAAACAACAGCGGTAACCGTTGCTCTTTGGCAAAGCGCAGTCGCCATGGCTTAAAGAACGCGATGAGGATCAGCGTTCCTAATGCCAGACGCAGCGCAGTGACACCCGGTGCGCCCACCAGAGGAAAAAGTGACTTAGCTAACGAGGCTCCACCCTGAATAGACGCCATGGCAACGAGCAATATGACTATTGGTAACCAGACCGGCATTTTACGTAATGAACCAGGCATCCTTTCTCCCACAAATATCTAGACTTAAGTAAAGCGTGGAGTGTACTGGATATACCCAATGCTGGTTGAGCATTTGTTGAAAAAATTTTCCCCCGTTTTGACTAAAATGCGCCAGGATTGATGGAATCATTAGTCTGGTGATTAGGAATAATCTGGATGAATGACAGGGAAAACATGCGTAATACTTACGCAGTTCTCTGAAAAAGTGATTTAAATTTAGATGGATAGCGGTGTATGGAAACGTTCTGTTACATGAAATGGCCCGTTAGACATCACAAATCGCGAAGAGTTTCCCATTAATTTTTGATATATTTAAAACTTAGGACTTATTTGAATCACATTTGAGGTGGTTATGAAAAAAATTGCATGTCTTTCAGCACTGGCCGCAGTTCTGGCTTTCACCGCAGGTACTTCCGTAGCTGCGACTTCTACTGTAACTGGCGGTTACGCACAGAGCGACGCTCAGGGCCAAATGAACAAAATGGGCGGTTTCAACCTGAAATACCGCTATGAAGAAGACAACAGCCCGCTGGGTGTGATCGGTTCTTTCACTTACACCGAGAAAAGCCGTACTGCAAGCTCTGGTGACTACAACAAAAACCAGTACTACGGCATCACTGCTGGTCCGGCTTACCGCATTAACGACTGGGCAAGCATCTACGGTGTAGTGGGTGTGGGTTATGGTAAATTCCAGACCACTGAATACCCGACCTACAAACACGACACCAGCGACTACGGTTTCTCCTACGGTGCGGGTCTGCAGTTCAACCCGATGGAAAACGTTGCTCTGGACTTCTCTTACGAGCAGAGCCGTATTCGTAGCGTTGACGTAGGCACCTGGATTGCCGGTGTTGGTTACCGCTTCTAATCACTTTGGTGATATAAAAAATCCGCCTCTCGGGGCGGATTTTTGTTTTTAAGGTTTCGGGTCGAAAATATCGGTTCCGAGATGGTTGTAATCCACCTTCTGTAACTGGAAGTTGGTGATGTATATCGGCCCGGCTTTCTTCTCAGATATAAACGGGTATTTGATGTTAATTTCCTTCGCTTTAATCCCCGTCCACTGGGAGAAAAAGCCTAAGAAGTCATTGGCTGAGCGGCGGGCTTTAATCACACGATGCGCTTTATCGTCGCTGGAAATGACCATAAAAGGCACCTGGAAATTTTGCTGATATTTATCATCATGGGCAAGGTATTGCACGTCTTTACCGCGCTCTTTAAAGGCCAGACCGTGGTCAGAAAAGTAAACCAGCGAGAAGCTGCTGCCGCTGTTGCGTAACTGATCGTACAGCTTGCGCAGTAAATCGTCCGTTTGCGTCATGGTATAGAGATAGCACGACGTTTCTTTCGATTGCACAAAGGTTTCGTATTTTCCTTGTGTCCTGTCGCAGGCCTGCGGATGTGAGCCCATCAGATGTAGAACAATCAGCTGCGGTTGCGAGTGCTCTTGCGCCAGCACTTGAGCGGTCATATCCAGTAACGCTTCGTCTTTGGTGTTTTTATCTGCTTCAAAATTACCTTCTTTCAGGAAGTACACTTCATCTGCTCGTTTGGCGATGCTGGCGATAGCGGTATCGTATTCGCCGATTTGACCCTGGTTGGAAAACCACCAGGTCTGGAAGCCCGCGCGATTTGCCAGGGTGACAAAGTTATCCTGAAACTGTGGTTTGCCATCGACAACGCGATTGAGCGTTAAGCCAAGCGATTTCTGCGTGGAGCCACTGGCGGCAATGTAGTCAGCAAATATCAAACCGTTAACGCTGCTGGCAAACGGGGTATTGTCCCAGTGACCGCCAAAGGCACCGAGGGCATCGCGACGCGCGCTTTCACCGATCACCACCACATAGGTCTGATACTTCGGCTTAACGGCAGTGACCGTCCAGGTATCTTTCATTCCGGAAAGTTTTGCCATCCGTTCTTGCTCTTCAATCACCTCGTTATTATTGACGATGACATCCTTAGCAAAACGAAATACCGGATAGCCAGTATCTTTCAGTTTAAATACGCCACCCCAGGCCAGGTTTTGCACGGGAGCAACAAAAAATGTCGCCACACTGAATACCAGACACAGGCTGTCGAAGGTATTCCAGCGCGCTTTTTCATTCTCTTTTTTTCGCCTGATTGCTATTACGCCGAGCGCAAAAATAAATAAGCCGACCAGGTAGCTGTACCACGGAAAAATCGTCAGGATTTCGGTCGACTCTTCCATATTGGTGGAGTGCAATGCCAGCAATGTATTGAAATTAGGCGCGCCGTAGGCCTGAGCAAAAGGGAAATAACAAGCCGCCACCAGCGAACTGACACCGACCAGAACTTTTTGTACGCGAGGCAATGTTCGCCATAGCAAAAGCAAAATAGCCGTAAACGCAGCGGTGTAGAGCAAACTGAAGGGGTAACCTAAGCCGAGGTTAATTAATAGCGACTGTAAAAAGTAGAACGCAGTCCACGGGCTAAATACCCGGCTACGGGTAACAAGCGATTCTTTGAGGGTTAAATTCATATGCCACTATCGTAACAAACGCCATGTGCTTACCCTGGCGTCAAGGGTCAATACCTGCAAGAGTGCGTGAAGAGTGGAAAGGGGTCCGCATCCGCGAGCCGCAATATACGCAGGGCTGCAAGAAGATAGAGCGAGCCGCCGTTCAGGTCAACTACTGACGAACAAATCTTTTGCGAAGGGGATTGCAAATCCGACAAAAAGTGGGGTTTTTCAGACCAAAACGCGTTATGCCTGCATGAAAGCAGGAGTGAAGCGGCGTACCGCGACGCCGCTATTTATCGGAAGGTTTATCTTGCTGCGGTTTGTTGTTGACCATATCGCACAACATAGAGAGCAGCATTAACCGTACTTTAAAGGGAGAATGACTAAACACGCGCATACACCTCTTGAACTCATTCATAAGACCTCCTGACTTGCTAATCCCGTCGATCCTTGAGGGATGATTGCATTACATACAGATATAGCACAGGCTATATTATATAGCTATTGCTAAAACGTTAATTTTTTGTACCTTCGCAACTCTGGTTTACAATGTGCGCACGAAATGAGAACGCTATGTATGCGTCACCATAATGAGGAAGCACAATGAGTCGTCGCGCAGGTACGCCAACAGCAAAAAAAGTGACGCAGTTAGTGAACGTGGAAGAGCACGTTGAAGGGTTCCGCCAGGTCAGAGAGGCGCATCGGCGCGAGCTTATTGATGATTACGTTGAGCTGATTTCTGACTTGATCAGGGAAGTGGGGGAAGCTCGTCAGGTGGACATGGCTGCTCGTCTGGGAGTTTCGCAACCGACGGTGGCTAAAATGCTTAAGCGGCTGGCAACCATGGGGCTGATTGAAATGATCCCCTGGCGTGGCGTGTTTTTAACGGCAGAAGGAGAGAAGCTGGCGCAGGAAAGCCGCGAGCGACATCAGATAGTCGAAAATTTCTTGTTGGTGTTGGGCGTCAGTCCGGAAATCGCCCGTCGCGACGCGGAAGGCATGGAGCACCATGTTAGTGAAGAGACGCTCGACGCTTTTCGTTTGTTTACCCAGAAACACGGTGCCAAATGAGCCTGCCTTTTTTACGCACGCTGCAAGGCGATCGTTTTTTTCAGTTATTAATTCTTGTTGGTATCGGATTAAGCTTTTTCGTGCCCTTTGCACCGAAATCCTGGCCTGCTGCTATCGACTGGCACACCATCATCACCTTAAGCGGCCTGATGCTGCTGACCAAAGGTGTGGAGTTAAGCGGTTATTTTGATGTGCTGGGGCGCAAAATGGTGCGCCGCTTTGCTACGGAGCGTCGGCTGGCGATGTTTATGGTGCTGGCGGCGGCGCTGCTTTCTACCTTTCTGACCAACGATGTCGCGCTGTTTATTGTTGTTCCGCTGACTATCACGCTAAAAAGACTGTGTGAGATCCCGGTTAATCGGCTGATTATTTTTGAGGCGCTGGCAGTCAACGCTGGTTCGCTACTGACGCCAATTGGCAACCCGCAAAATATTCTTATCTGGGGACGTTCTGGTCTTTCGTTTGCCGGATTTATTGCCCAAATGGCACCGCTGGCTGGCGCAATGATGCTGACGCTCCTGCTCCTGTGCTGGTGTTGTTTCCCTGGAAAGGCGATGCAATACCATACGGGGGTGCAAACACCGGAGTGGAAACCGCGGCTGGTGTGGAGTTGTCTGGGGCTGTATATCGTCTTTCTGACGGCGCTGGAGTTCAAACAAGAGCTGTGGGGACTGGTGATTGTGGCGGCAGGCTTTGCGCTGCTGGCACGTCGCGTGGTGCTCAGTGTGGACTGGACGCTGCTGCTGGTGTTTATGGCGATGTTTATCGACGTCCATTTACTGACCCAGCTTCCAGCGTTGCAAGGCGTGTTGGGTAACGTGAGTCATCTATCTGAACCCGGGTTATGGTTAACGGCAATCGGTTTATCGCAGGTGATCAGTAACGTGCCGAGTACCATATTGTTGCTGAACTATGTGCCGCCGTCTTTATTACTGCTATGGGCGGTAAACGTAGGTGGCTTTGGGTTATTACCCGGATCGCTGGCAAATTTGATTGCGCTACGTATGGCGAACGATCGCCGCATCTGGTGGCGTTTCCATCTCTATTCAATACCGATGCTGTTGTGGGCGGCGTTGGTGGGATATGTTTTGTTAGTTATACTCCCGGCCAACTAGGGTCTGGCAAATAAAAAAGGCGGATTATGAGTCCGCCTTTTGCTTTAAGTTTTGAAGATTAATTCAGACGAACCGGCATCCCGGAGCGGTTTTTAATCGCTTCATCAAGAACAACCTGGTCAACATCTGGCTGACCGGTCACTGTCTGCACGCTCTTCGTCAGGGTAATTGGCACAATTTCCTGACCTTCAAACTGGGCTTCGGTGGTAGACAGCGGGTTATGGACTTCAATATAACGGCTGCCGTCTGGCTCGGTGGTCGCTTTTACCGGCTCATCAATAAACTGTACGCGGGTACCGACCGGTACTTTCTCGAACAGGAATTTGATGTCTTCGTTACGCAGACGCACACAACCATGACTTACACGCAGGCCGATACCGAAGTTGGCGTTGGTGCCATGGATAGCATACAGGCGACCGATATAGAGTGCATACAGCCCCATCGGGTTATCCGGACCTGCCGGAACGACAGCCGGAAGCGGTTCGCCCGCAGCGCGGTACTCTGCGTGCATTTTGGCGGTCGGCGTCCAGGTCGGGCCTGCTTTTTTACGCTCAACTTTGGTGGTCCAGTTGATAGGCGTATCTTTGCCTAACTGACCAATGCCGATCGGCAGCACGATAACGGTGTTGGTCCCTTTCGGATAGTAATAAAGACGCATCTCAGCACTGTTAATGACGATGCCTTCATGAACGGTATCCGGCAGGATCAGCTGCTGCGGAATGTTCAGTACAGTACCGCCTTTCGGCAGGAAGGTATCCACACCCGGGTTCGCTTCCATCATATTGGAAAGCCCCATCTGGTACTCGGCGGCAAAATACTCCAGCGGCTGAGTGTTACCTTCAGGAATGGTGATCACCTGATTCTGACCAACCAGGCGACTCCCGTCGGTTGGCAGAGGATAAGTTACCGCAGAGGCGGTACTGCAAAAGCCGACAACAGCGAAGGCCGCTGCGAATAATGTTTTCAATTTCATATTCATGTTAAGCGAGATTTTGTGCCTGGCAGGCCATTGGGTTGAGAATATTAGAGTATTGGAAGCGCATTATAAGTTCATTCCAGCTCACAGTGAAATCAGATGTGTACGAAATCACATTTTTTGCCTTTGGCTTGAGTGTAGACCTTAAGCGAGGAGCAGGATCTTCTTTCAGACTTATGGCATAATGCGCGGTTTGTCATATCTCTTTTCAGGATACGCCTGTGTTAGTTTCCAGTAACGTCACCATGCAGTTCGGCAGTAAGCCGTTGTTTGAAAACATTTCCGTCAAATTTGGCGGCGGCAACCGTTACGGCCTGATTGGCGCGAACGGTAGTGGTAAATCCACCTTTATGAAGATCCTCGGCGGCGACCTTGAGCCGACGCTGGGTAACGTTTCCCTCGATCCCAACGAGCGCATTGGTAAACTGCGTCAGGATCAGTTTGCCTTTGAAGAGTTCACTGTGCTGGATACGGTGATCATGGGGCATAAAGAGTTGTGGGAAGTGAAGCAGGAGCGCGACCGCATCTATGCTTTGCCGGAAATGAGTGAAGAAGACGGCTATAAAGTGGCCGATCTGGAAGTTAAATACGGCGAAATGGACGGTTACTCTGCGGAAGCTCGCGCCGGTGAACTGTTGCTTGGCGTGGGAATTCCAGTGGAACAGCACTACGGCCCGATGAGTGAAGTTGCTCCTGGCTGGAAGCTGCGTGTGCTTCTGGCGCAGGCGCTGTTTGCTGATCCGGATATTCTCCTGCTCGACGAACCGACCAACAACCTCGACATCGACACCATTCGCTGGCTGGAACAGGTGCTGAACGAGCGTGACAGCACCATGATCATCATCTCGCACGACCGTCACTTCCTTAACATGGTCTGTACCCACATGGCGGATCTGGATTACGGCGAGCTGCGCGTTTATCCGGGTAACTACGATGAGTACATGACGGCGGCGACCCAGGCGCGTGAACGTCTGCTGGCCGATAACGCCAAGAAGAAAGCGCAGATTGCTGAGTTGCAATCTTTCGTTAGCCGCTTTAGCGCCAACGCCTCGAAATCTCGCCAGGCAACTTCGCGCGCGCGCCAGATTGATAAAATCAAACTGGAAGAGGTGAAAGCCTCCAGCCGTCAGAACCCGTTCATCCGTTTTGAACAGGATAAGAAACTGTTCCGTAACGCGCTGGAAGTGGAAGGTCTGACCAAAGGGTTTGATAACGGTCCGCTGTTTAAAAATCTCAACCTGCTGCTGGAAGTGGGTGAAAAACTGGCGGTACTGGGTACCAACGGCGTCGGTAAATCAACGCTGCTGAAAACGCTGGTGGGCGATCTGCAACCGGACAGCGGCACCGTAAAATGGTCTGAGAACGCGCGCATTGGTTACTATGCTCAGGACCACGAATATGAGTTTGAAAATGATCTGACCGTGTTCGAATGGATGAGCCAGTGGAAGCAGGAAGGCGATGACGAGCAGGCGGTACGCAGTATTCTCGGTCGTTTGCTGTTCAGCCAGGACGACATCAAAAAGCCAGCTAAAGTGCTTTCCGGTGGGGAAAAAGGGCGGATGCTGTTTGGTAAGTTAATGATGCAGAAGCCGAACATTCTGATCATGGACGAACCGACCAACCACCTGGATATGGAATCCATTGAGTCGCTGAACATGGCACTGGAACTGTATCAGGGCACGCTGATCTTTGTTTCACACGACCGTGAGTTCGTAAGCTCCCTGGCGACCCGCATTCTGGAAATCACCCCGGAACGCGTGATCGACTTTAGCGGTAATTACGAAGATTACCTGCGTAGTAAAGGGATCGAGTAAGTGATTATCCGTCACCCCGATACTGTCGGGGTGACGGCGGCTGATGACAAATGCAAAATAGCCTGATGCGCTACGCTTATCAGGCCTACGCAGTACCTGCAATATATTGAATCTGCAGGACTTTGTAGGCCGGATAAGGCGTTAACGCCGCATCAGGCATTAACAAAGCGCATTTGTCAGCAATCTGAGTAACGTCGAATCGATTTTCTTAATCCCACATCAATTCACTTCCATTAATTCTCAAACATCCATGCCCAACGCTCGCTTACCGTGAATGTTGAGGTCGGCAAGCGTAAAGCGTCCTTCCCAGTTTGTTTCATAGTCCTCGCGCGGGAAGTCGCCCGGCGATGCGCCTTTTTCCAGTGCGGCCTTCACCTTGTGCGCGTAGGCAAGATTTTTCTCGCACATCGGTGCCGCAGGAATGTACATCACGTTGCCCCAACCTTGTTGATTTTCAACGGGGGCAACGGAATGGATGACGTCGCAGTGCCACCAGACGGAGTCTCCGGCTTCGAGTTTTGGAATGCTGGTTAACGCCTCAATCAACAGTGGATGCCATTGCTCTGATACCGGCAATACTCTTCCGGGCGCTACGCCGCACAGTTCATCCTCCGGCACATCATCAAGCAGCGGACGTAACAGTACGTACGCCATAGCTTCAGGAATGGGCACGACGTGCAGCAGCCCCTGACCAGGCAGCATATCAGAGAGCGCTGTCCAGCCCTGGAATGTCCGAAACACGGAACATTTGGTGGTGTTGTCCACCGTGTACTCTTCAACTTCCGTACGATGTGCCGCATGCCAGGGATCATATTGCGCCAGATTGCCATTAAAGACGTTGGCGAAAACGCGCTGATACGCTGGAAGCAGCCAGCGTTCCAGTGCCCCGGAGTCGGTATGCGCTCCAAGACCTTTGGAGGTCGTTCCGGGCGGACGGCGGCGGATACGGTCAGGGTAGATGACGCTCACATCCGGGTTAAACCATTGCTTTCCATCACTTTCAAATGTCCACAGACGATTGAGAAACGACTGCGCATTCGCCATTTCTTCACTCTGGCGGGCCTGCATTTGCGCCTGCGACCAGTAGATGGGGTAAATCTCGGGACGTGAAGCGCTGAGCGTCCCGAAGAAATTATCGCCGGGGCCTTTGTAGACCTCGTCAAAGCGGTTGCGGTCCAGATAGTCCAGCATCGACTGATCCCAGCCTAGCGCTTGTTCGCGGGGGAAATGGCCTTTTATCACCGCACAACCGCGACGTTTAATCTGTTCGCGCTGCTCTGCAGTAACATGACCTGCTTTGATATCGGCATAAGACAGCACCGGCCAGACGGCATCGCCCTGTGCTTTGAGTGCGTTGATTTCAGCCACTCGCGTGGCAATGTCATCGCTTAGCTGATTAAAGATCTGCTGGACGTCGCCAAGCTGCGCCCGCAGCGCGTGCTTCATCTGACGGATAGCTGCTTTGTGATCGGCAGGCAATGTGTCGCTGGTAAAAGTAGAAGCCATAACCACCTCTCATTAACTTTCATTCGAAACCATTCTGATTTGCATGTGACAATATAAGTTATAAATAAGTTAATGCAAGTTTAATGATTTGATGTGATGTACAGGATGTAAAAAGAAGGGAAAACCGGAGCGCACGGCTCCGGTAGAGAGGTCAGCTGTTAAAAGGGGATGTGTTATCCAGCACCGCCTGAATCACATTCAGCGCGCCTTCATGATTATTATCATCGGTAGCGTAACGGGCGATTTGTTTAATGTTTTCCGCAGCATTGCCCATCGCAAAGGAATAACGCGCCATTTTCAGCATCTCCGCATCGTTACCGCTGTCGCCAATCGCTACCACATTTTGCGGTGACAGATCCCAGCGTTTCAGTAACCGCGAAATACCGTTTGCTTTATGTAGACCGGGAATAATCAGGTCGATAAAGCCAAAACCACTGGTAACGGGTTTCATAATGCCATCGAGCGCTACGTGCAGTTTGTCGATCACTAACGGGATTTGTTCATCCGGCAGGTTGAGCGAAAACTTGAACAGTACGTCGTCAATCTCCTGATAATCTTTTACAGGTTTCAGGCGATGGTAGTGTTTTGCCATCAGTGCGACAAATGCTTCGGGGGCATTTTCGCTGACATATGCACTTTGCAGACCGCAGGCGACAAAATTGAGTTGCTTATCTTTTAGCAACTCGCCAATAACAATCCGCGATTCATGTCGGGTCAGTTCGCCGTGGAACAACTGCTTGCCATGTTCGTAAACCAGTGCGCCGTTTTCCGCGACAAAAGAGATCTCATCCTTTAGCTCAGGAAAGAATGAAATAAGCTGGTAATACTGATTACCGCTGGCAACAACGAACTTAATGCCGCGCTTTTTCAGTTCCTGATATTGCGCCATAAAACGTGGTTGGTTGTACGTTTTGGCGTCGTTAAGAAAAGTACCGTCCATGTCTGTGACGATAACTTTTACGCTCATAGGTGTGCTCCTGGCTCGAAAATGAAACCGTAACAGTGTAATAACAATGTGACGCAGAGCACAAATTATATTTCGAATGAAAGTAAGGATGAAATTGATGATGTGAATGATTTAGCCCGGCGACGACGCCGCCGGGCCGAGGAGATTACAGCATATGTTCAGTACGGGCGATGATATCGTCCTGAGCGTCTGGAGAGAGCGCGGTGAAGAACGCGGAATAGCCCGCGACACGCACTACCAGATCGCGATACTGATCGGGATGTTTTTTCGCATCCAGCAGCGTTTCGCGGGAAACGATGTTGTACTGAATATGCCAGCCTTTATGCACTTCAAAGAAGGTACGCAGCAGGATCATCAGTTTCTGCTTGTCAGATTCGTTCTCCAGCGTTGCCGGATTCAGTTTCTGGTTGAGCAACACGCCGCCGAGAATCGCTGCCGTAGGCAGTTTACCCACTGAGCCAATGACCGCAGTAGGGCCAAGATGGTCAGTACCGGAGGCCGGGCTTGCGCCTTCTGCCAGCGGGGTGTGGGCTTTACGCCCGTCCGGTGTTGCCATAGTCTGCGCGCCAAACGGTACGTTAGCGGAGATTGATGACGTACCCGCGTAATAGTTGCCGCCAACCGGACCACGACCGTAGCGCGGATTATGGTACTGTTTCAGTTCGTCGATATAGGTCTGATAAGCGCGAGCCAGCAGCGTATCGACAGTATCATCGTCGTTGCCGTACTTCGGCGCACCGTTAATCAGCCGCTGACGCAGCTGCTCGTGAGTCAGGCCGTCGAAGTCATCTGCCAGTGCGGCAGCAAGCTGTTGCTGACCAATCGCACCTTGTTCAAACACCAGTTTCTTCACTGCCGCCAGGCTGTTGCCGAGGTTGGCAATGCCGACCTGCAGGCCAGAAACCCAGTCATATTTCGCGCCGCCTTGCTTGATACTTTTCGCTCGCTCAATACAGTCATCCACCAGCGCCGAGCAGAGAATATCGTGCACGTTCTCTTCCAGCATGGTGTCGACGACATATTCGATTTCGATTGATTTGCGGGTGTAGTAACGGATTTGCGTATCCCACGCGTCCATCACTTCATCGAAGTTGTTGAAGTTACCTGCCGACAACGCTTTTTCTTGTGGCAGGAACACTTTGCCGCTGGTGGCATCATGCCCGCCTTCCAGCGCCGCCAGCATCACGCGGGCGAAGTTGATAAAGCTCATGCCGGTACAGCGATAGCCCCATTTGCCACCGACGGCGGTTTCTATACAACCAATCGCTGCGTAGTCATAAGCGTCCTGCGGTTCAATACCGAGTTTAATAAATTCCGGGATCACGATTTCGTCGTTGTTGAACGCCGGCATCCCGAAGCCGCAACGGATCACCTGTACGCAGGCGTCGAGGAAATCGTTGCTCATTCCTGCATGGTAACGCACGCTGAGGTTAGGCTGAGTGGAACGCAGGCGACCGCAGGATTCGAGGATCGCGTAAGAGAGTGGATTCACCGCGTCCATTGGTTGACCATCAACCAGATTTTGCCCGCCAATAGTGACGTTCTGATACAGCGGACTTCCCGCAGAGGCTTTTGAGTGTGAGCCGGAGCGGATCTTGTTCACTTCCAGCAGTTTCAGCCAGCAGCTATGCAGCATCTCGATGGTGTGTTCGCGATCCAGCGTCTGGTTGAGTTCAACGTCGCGGCGATAGTACGGGTAGAGATACTGGTCCATACGACCAAACGATACTGAGTGACCGTTAGATTCGATCTGCAAAATCAACTGGATGAAGTAACACAGTTGCAGCGCCTGCCAGAAAGTCTGCGGCGGCTGGTGGGCGATAAGATCGCAGTTTTCTGCCATCGCCAGCAGTTCATCGCGACGGCTTTCGCGGGTTTCGGTCGCGGCCATTTCACGCGCCAGGGCAGCGAAACGTTCAATGTGTTCACTGACTGCCACCAGCACGATATCAATCGCTTTCAGGAATTGCTCACCGTGTAAATCTTCCAGCACCGTCAGGTTGATGCGCGAGCGACGTTCCGCTACTTTCTCGCGCAGACCATCAAGCCCTTTTTCCAGCAGCAGCGGGAAATTCACCGCCAGGTGCGCATCGCCGGAGGTCATATTGCCTTCCGCTTTAATGATTCCGGTCGCCAGCAGACCTTTTTGCTCATCGGTAAACATGCCGTAGCAGCGATCCTGTACGGTCTGACCGCGCCACCACGGGCACACTTCATGCAGAACGCGTTTGTTCTCTTCGCTCACCGCAAAGCCAGCACCGGGACGATCTGCCAGATCATCAATCTCTTTTTCGATCCACGAGACAGTATATTCCGGGAAGATCGGCGCGGCGCGAACTTCGCTTGCCTGGTTGCCAATGATCAACTCATCGTGTTTGATCCAGATGGTGCGATTCGCCAGGTGATGCGCCAGTGCCAGCGCGCGACGTACCGGGATCGGCTTATCGAGATGTTGTTGATACATCTCGGTATAGTGCTGCGCGCGCTCGGTACAGACTGGCGGTTTCACAATATGCACCAGCGCATTTTTGTGCGCTTTAATGCGGTCGCTGAGCGTGTCCAGTTTCAGTGTGGTCATGGTTGTTATCCTCGTAAGGTCGCGGTTAACCCTTTCTGGCAGGCATACTGCTGGGCAAAGTCGAGCAGTTCTGGCGCATCAAGCGGTTTTTCCGGGGCGTCATAGGGCAGATTAAGTAAGTGATATTTGTTGATGCCCAGCGTGTGGTAGGGCAGAAAATGAATTTCGCCAACGTGCAGCTCGTCGGCGGCAAAATCGGTAATGGCTTTTACAGAGGTTTCGTCGGCATTAAAGCCCTGAATCAGCGGCACGCGGATAATGATTTTTTTGCCCGCTGCGGCGAGTTTTTTCAGGTTATCCAGCACTCTGGCGGCGTTACCGTCGGTCCACTGTTTAAACGGCGCGTCGGCAACGTGTTTTAAATCGGCAAGAAACAGATCGATATAGGGCAGAGAAGGGGCGATATATTTCCACGGCACATGCAGACAGGTTTCTACCGCAGTATGAATGCCTGCCTCGTGGCTGGCTTGCAGTAGCGCCATCGCCATTTCCGGCTGCATAAAGGGCTCACCACCCGAAAGCGTTAAACCGCCGCCGCTGCGATCGTAAAACGGTTTATCGCGCAGAACGGTCGTCATGATCTCCTCAACGCTTTTCACTTCACCACACACGGTTAATGCCTGTGTCGGACAGCAGTCGGTTAACGCCGTCAGATGCTCCGGGGTTAACTTTTCCCGATGAATAAGCAAACCATTCAGCGCGCGCTCAATCACTTCCGGCGCGGCCTTAGCGCACAGCTCGCAGCCTTCCAGACACAGTCGTGCGTCATACAGCAGATCCTGCGTGCGGGCGCGGCTTTCCGGGTTCTGACACCAGCGGCAGCCCAGCGAACAGCCTTTAAGAAATACGACCGTGCGGATACCGGGGCCATCATGGGTCGAGTAGCGCTGAATATTGAAAATCATAGTTGCCTCTCTATTTCGTTCAAGCATTAAAATACTTTCGAATGAAAGTTAGATTGATGTGCGTCAACTGTTCAGAGAGTTTTCCCGTGATAGTCTACATTCAGACAAAAAGTACATTTTGAGGATGGTTATGGAACTGTATCTGGATACTTCAGACGTTGTTGCGGTGAAGGCGCTGTCACGTATTTTTCCGCTGGCGGGTGTGACCACTAACCCAAGCATTATCGCCGCGGGTAAAAAACCGCTGGATGTTGTGCTTCCGCAACTTCATGAAGCGATGGGCGGTCAGGGGCGTCTGTTTGCCCAGGTAATGGCTACCACTGCCGAAGGGATGGTTAATGACGCGCTTAAGCTGCGTTCTATTATTGCGGATATCGTGGTGAAAGTTCCGGTGACCGCCGAGGGGCTGGCAGCTATTAAGATGTTAAAAGCGGAAGGGATTCCGACGCTGGGAACCGCGGTATATGGCGCAGCACAAGGGCTGCTGTCGGCGCTGGCAGGTGCGGAATATGTTGCGCCTTACGTTAATCGTATTGATGCTCAGGGCGGTAGCGGCATTCAGACTGTGACCGACTTACACCAGTTATTGAAAATGCATGCGCCGCAGGCGAAAGTGCTGGCAGCGAGTTTCAAAACCCCGCGTCAGGCGCTGGACTGCTTACTGGCAGGATGTGAATCAATTACTCTGCCACTGGATGTGGCACAACAGATGATTAGCTATCCGGCGGTTGATGCCGCTGTGGCGAAGTTTGAGCAGGACTGGCAGGGAGCGTTTGGCAGAACGTCGATTTAACCGGACGTTCTGCATCCTCATAAATTGCTGATGACGTGGCGGAGTGCCGCGTCTTATCAGGCCTGGAGGTGGCAATTACTGCCCACACACCTCACACCCCGGATTACGCATCAGTTTCATTTCGCGAAACTGACAGGTCATCGCATCGTACATGACGATTTTCCCGCTGGCCGGTTTGCCATAACCTGCCAGCATTTTGATCGCTTCCATTGCCTGCAACGAACCAATTACGCCGATCAACGGTGCCATTACGCCTGCTTCCACGCAGGTTAATGCATTTTCACCAAACAAACGGCTAAGGCAGCGATAGCACGGTTCACCGTCCTGATAAGTAAAGACGGTGATTTGACCTTCCATACGAATTGCCGCGCCGGAAACCAGCGGTACCTTCGCGGCAAAACAGCCTGCGTTCAGTTGATTACGTACCGCAACGTTATCCGTACAGTCGAGCACCAGATCGTGTTCAGCAATCAATGCTGCAAGTTCTGCGTCATCCAGCAGTGCATTGACTGGCGTAATCGCGATATGTGGGTTGATCCGCGTCAGGGCGTCACGGGCGGATTCCACCTTCGGTTGCCCGACCGTGGCATCACTGTGCAGTGTCTGGCGTTGCAGATTCGAGAGCGAAACCGTGTCGAAGTCGAGCAGCGTCAGGTTACCGACACCGGCGCTTGCCAGATACTGCGAGGCTGCACAGCCGAGGCCGCCCAGGCCCACTATCAGCACGCGAGAATCTTTCAGCGCCTCCTGGCCGTCAAAATCAAAGCCGCGCAGAATGATTTGCCGGTTGTAGCGCAGCATCTCCTGATCGCTGAGTTCCGCCATTACAGGCCTCCGAACAACGCGTTAAACGGTTCTACTTCCACCCATTCGCCCACTTCCACATTGCCGCGATCGCGTTCCAGCACGATAAAGCAGTTGCCGAGGCTAAAGGAGCTAAATATATGTGAACCCTGATGTCCGGTGGTCGTCACTTCCAGTTCGCCATCGGCGTTGCGTTGCAGCACGCCGCGCTGGAAATCAAGACGTCCTGGCGTTTTTTTCAGGCGGGACGCTGTGCGTACGCGCTGGCGCGCGGGCAGGCCGCTGGCGGTGTTACCGCTTAGTTTTGCCAGCAAAGGCTGTACCAGTTGATAGAAGGTCAGCGTCGCTGAAACCGGGTTGCCCGGCAGGCCGCAGAACCAGCTATTGCTGAGTTTACCGAACGCGAACGGTTTACCTGGTTTAATCGCCAGCTTCCAGAAGGCGATCTCCCCCAGCTCTTCAAGAATCGTTTTGGTGTAATCCGCCTCACCCACTGAAACACCGCCGGAACTGATCACCACATCCGCCTGGCTGTCGGCTTCAATAAATGCGGCGCGCAGGGCATGGGGATCGTCGCGGATAATCCCTAAGTTAATTACCTCGCATCCCAACTGTTCTAACATCAGGTGTACGGCGAGACGGTTGGTATCGTAGATTTGGCCGTCGCCCAGCGGCTGACCGGGCAACTGGAGTTCATCACCGGTAGAAAAAAGCGCTACACGCACTTTACGAATCACCGGAACTTCGGCAATCCCCAGTGAAGCAATTACTGGCAGCTCTGCGGTAGTCAGGCGAGTTCCCGCCGGGAAAACAACCGCACCTGCAGAGATATCTTCACCGCGACGGCGAATATTTTGCCCGCTACGCACTTCAGCAGTAAAACGCACGCCATTGTCCATTTGTTCAGTCTGCTCCTGCATCACCACCGCTTCGCAGCCTTCCGGCACCGGCGCACCGGTCATAATACGAATGCAGGTACCCGCAGGCCATTCACCATGGTATGGCTGACCGGCAAAGGATTTACCGGCAACGGGCAGCGGTTGCCCGGAGGCAATATCGGCTAAACGCACCGCGTAGCCGTCCATTGCGGAGTTATCAAACCCCGGAACATCAAGCGGCGAAACGACATCGCTCGCCAGAATACGACCAAAACACTGTACCAGTGGCAGCGTTTCCTGGGCGGTCAGTGGGGTGACGCGAGAAAGCATCTCATTAAGCGCGGTGTCGAGCGACATCAATCCGGTGGTAAATTCCATGAAAACACTCCTGCGGAGGCAAAATCGAATTTGCCTATTATGTCAGAAAAACGCCACAGACTGTATGCCACCTCGGGCGTAGCGCTGGGTCCTGCCTTTACATGCCATATCCATCTTTCTATATTCAAAAATTGAATGAGTAATTCATAAAAATTCTGATATTTATAGCAAAAGTGGCGAACCACCCTTAATGGACGAATACTATGGGCAAAGCAGTCATTGCAATTCATGGTGGCGCAGGTGCAATTAGCCGCGCGCAGATGAGTCTGCAACAGGAATTACGCTACATCGAGGCGTTGTCTGCCATTGTTGAAACCGGGCAGAAAATGCTGGAAGCGGGCGAAAGTGCGCTGGATGTGGTGACGGAAGCGGTGCGTCTGCTGGAAGAGTGTCCACTGTTTAACGCCGGAATTGGCGCTGTCTTTACGCGTGATGAAACCCATGAACTGGACGCCTGTGTGATGGATGGTAACACCCTGAAAGCCGGTGCGGTGGCGGGCGTTAGTCATCTGCGTAATCCGGTTCTTGCCGCCCGGCTGGTGATGGAGCAAAGCCCGCATGTGATGATGATTGGCGAAGGGGCAGAAAATTTTGCGTTTGCTCGTGGCATGGAGCGCGTCTCGCCGGAGATTTTCTCCACGCCTTTGCGTTATGAACAACTACTGGCAGCGCGCAAGGAAGGGGCAACCGTCCTCGACCATAGCGGTGCGCCACTGGATGAAAAACAGAAAATGGGCACCGTGGGGGCCGTGGCGTTGGATTTAGACGGCAATTTGGCGGCAGCCACGTCCACAGGCGGAATGACCAATAAATTACCCGGACGAGTTGGCGATAGTCCCTTAGTGGGTGCCGGATGCTACGCCAATAACGCCAGTGTGGCGGTTTCTTGTACCGGCACGGGCGAAGTCTTCATCCGCGCGCTGGCGGCATATGACATCGCCGCGTTAATGGATTACGGCGGATTAAGTCTCGCGGAAGCCTGCGAGCGGGTAGTAATGGAAAAACTCCCTGCGCTTGGCGGTAGCGGTGGCTTAATCGCTATCGACCATGAAGGGAATGTCGCGCTACCGTTTAACACCGAAGGAATGTATCGCGCCTGGGGCTACGCAGGCGATACGCCAACCACCGGTATCTACCGTGAAAAAGGGGACACCGTTGCCACACAGTGATGAACTTGATGCCGGTAATGTGCTGGCGGTTGAAAATCTGAATATTGCCTTTATGCAGGACCAGCAGAAAATAGCTGCGGTCCGCAATCTCTCTTTTAGTCTGCAACGCGGTGAGACGCTGGCAATTGTTGGCGAATCCGGCTCCGGTAAGTCAGTGACTGCGTTGGCATTGATGCGCCTGTTGGAACAGGCGGGCGGTTTAGTACAGTGCGATAAAATGCTGTTGCAGCGGCGCAGTCGCGAAGTGATTGAACTTAGCGAGCAGAACGCTGCACAAATGCGCCATGTTCGCGGTGCGGATATGGCGATGATATTTCAGGAGCCGATGACATCGCTGAACCCGGTATTTACTGTGGGTGAACAGATTGCCGAATCAATTCGTCTGCATCAGAACGCCAGTCGTGAAGAAGCGATGGTCGAGGCGAAGCGGATGCTGGATCAGGTACGCATTCCTGAGGCACAAACCATTCTTTCACGTTATCCGCATCAACTCTCTGGCGGGATGCGCCAGCGAGTGATGATTGCGATGGCGCTGTCATGCCGCCCGGCGGTGCTGATTGCCGATGAGCCAACCACCGCGCTGGATGTCACTATTCAGGCGCAGATCCTGCAATTAATCAAAGTATTGCAAAAAGAGATGTCGATGGGCGTTATCTTTATCACTCACGATATGGGCGTGGTGGCAGAGATTGCCGATCGGGTACTGGTGATGTATCAGGGCGAGGCGGTGGAAACGGGTACCGTCGAACAGATTTTTCATGCACCGCAACATCCTTACACCCGTGCGCTGTTAGCTGCTGTTCCGCAACTTGGTGCGATGAAAGGGTTAGATTATCCCCGACGTTTCCCGTTGATATCGCTTGAACATCCAGCGAAACAGGCCCCCCCCATCGAGCAGAAAACGGTGGTGGATGGCGAACCTGTTTTACGAGTGCGTAATCTTGTCACCCGTTTCCCTTTGCGCAGCGGTTTGTTGAATCGCGTAACGCGGGAAGTGCATGCCGTTGAGAAAGTCAGTTTTGATCTCTGGCCTGGCGAAACGCTATCGCTGGTGGGCGAGTCTGGCAGCGGTAAATCCACTACCGGGCGGGCGTTGCTGCGCCTGGTCGAATCGCAGGGCGGCGAAATTATCTTTAACGGTCAGCGAATCGATACCTTGTCACCCGGCAAACTTCAGGCATTACGCCGGGATATTCAGTTTATTTTTCAGGACCCTTACGCTTCGCTGGACCCACGTCAGACCATCGGTGATTCGATTATCGAACCGCTGCGTGTACACGGTTTATTGCCAGGTAAAGACGCGGCTGCACGCGTTGCGTGGTTGCTGGAGCGCGTGGGCCTGTTACCTGAACATGCCTGGCGTTACCCGCATGAGTTTTCCGGCGGTCAGCGCCAGCGCATCTGCATTGCTCGCGCGTTGGCATTGAATCCAAAAGTGATCATTGCCGACGAAGCCGTTTCGGCGCTGGATGTTTCTATTCGCGGGCAGATTATCAACTTGTTGCTCGATCTCCAGCGTGATTTCGGCATTGCGTATCTGTTTATCTCCCACGATATGGCGGTGGTAGAGCGGATTAGTCATCGTGTGGCGGTGATGTATCTCGGGCAAATTGTTGAAATTGGTCCACGGCGCGCGGTCTTCGAAAACCCGCAGCATCCTTATACGCGTAAATTACTGGCGGCAGTTCCGGTCGCTGAACCGTCCCGACAACGACCGCAGCGTGTACTGCTGTCGGACGATCTTCCCAGCAATATTCATCTGCGTGGCGAAGAGGTGGCAGCCGTCTCGTTGCAATGCGTCGGGCCGGGGCATTACGTCGCACAACCACAATCAGAATACGCATTCATGCGTAGATAACATTCAGGCGGAGAATAAAATGGCAAGAGCTGTACACCGTAGTGGGTTAGTGGCGCTGGGCATTGCGACAGCGTTGATGGCATCTTGTGCATTCGCTGCCAAAGATGTGGTGGTGGCGGTAGGATCGAATTTCACCACGCTCGATCCGTATGACGCAAATGACACGTTATCTCAGGCCGTAGCGAAATCGTTTTACCAGGGGCTGTTCGGTCTGGATAAAGAGATGAAACTGAAAAACGTGCTGGCGGAGAGTTATACCGTTTCCGATGACGGCATTACTTACACCGTGAAATTGCGGGAAGGCATTAAATTCCAGGATGGCACCGATTTCAACGCCGCGGCGGTGAAAGCGAATCTGGACCGGGCCAGCGATCCGGCGAATCATCTTAAACGCTATAACCTGTATAAGAATATTGCTAAAACGGAAGCGATCGATCCGACAACGGTAAAGATTACCCTCAAACAGCCGTTCTCAGCGTTTATTAATATTCTTGCCCATCCGGCGACCGCGATGATTTCACCGGCAGCGCTGGAAAAATATGGCAAGGAGATTGGTTTTTATCCGGTGGGAACCGGACCGTATGAACTGGATACCTGGAATCAGACCGATTTTGTGAAGGTGAAAAAATTCGCGGGTTACTGGCAGCCAGGATTGCCCAAACTGGACAGCATAACCTGGCGTCCGGTGGCGGATAACAACACCCGCGCGGCAATGCTGCAAACCGGTGAAGCGCAGTTTGCTTTCCCCATTCCTTACGAGCAGGCCACACTGCTGGAGAAAAACAAAAATATCGAGTTGATGGCCAGTCCGTCAATTATGCAGCGTTATATCAGTATGAACGTGACGCAAAAGCCGTTCGATAACCCGAAGGTCCGTGAGGCGCTGAATTACGCCATTAACCGTCCGGCGCTGGTGAAAGTTGCCTTTGCGGGCTATGCAACGCCAGCTACTGGTGTGGTACCGCCAAGTATCGCCTACGCGCAAAGTTATAAACCGTGGCCTTACGATCCAGTGAAAGCGCGCGAATTACTGAAAGAGGCGGGATATCCCAACGGTTTCAGTACCACGCTGTGGTCGTCACATAACCACAGCACCGCGCAGAAAGTGCTGCAATTTACCCAGCAGCAGTTAGCGCAGGTCGGGATTAAAGCCCAGGTGACTGCGATGGATGCCGGACAGCGGGCGGCAGAAGTTGAAGGTAAAGGGCAAAAAGAGAGCGGCGTGCGGATGTTCTACACTGGCTGGTCGGCTTCAACCGGCGAAGCGGACTGGGCACTATCGCCGCTGTTTGCCTCGCAGAACTGGCCACCGACGCTGTTTAATACCGCGTTTTACAGCAATAAACAGGTGGATGACTTCCTGGCTCAGGCACTGAAAACTAATGATCCGGCGGAAAAGACCCGCTTATATAAGGCGGCGCAGGATATCATCTGGCAAGAATCGCCGTGGATCCCGCTGGTGGTAGAAAAACTGGTGTCGGCACACAGTAAAAACCTGACCGGTTTTTGGATCATGCCAGACACCGGCTTCAGCTTTGAAGACGCGGATTTGCAATAAGCAACGCAGGGAGTGGAATGCTTAATTACGTTATCAAACGCTTACTGGGGTTGATTCCGACGCTGTTTATCGTCTCGGTGCTGGTGTTTTTATTTGTCCATATGCTGCCCGGCGATCCGGCGCGATTGATTGCCGGGCCCGAAGCTGATGCGCAGGTTATAGAACTGGTGCGTCAGCAGCTGGGGTTGGATCAGCCGCTGTATCACCAGTTCTGGCACTATATCAGCAATGCTGTGCAGGGGGATTTTGGCCTGTCGATGGTGTCGCGTCGTCCGGTTGCCGATGAGATTGCCAGCCGCTTTATGCCAACGCTGTGGCTGACCATAACCAGTATGGTCTGGGCGGTTATATTTGGTATGGCGGCGGGAATTATCGCCGCCGTCTGGCGTAACCGTTGGCCGGATCGATTGAGTATGACCATTGCGGTGTCGGGGATCTCGTTTCCGGCATTTGCTCTGGGGATGCTTTTAATTCAGGTATTCTCCGTTGAACTGGGCTGGCTGCCTACCGTGGGAGCAGACAGTTGGCAGCACTACATTTTACCCTCCCTGACGCTCGGCGCGGCAGTGGCCGCCGTGATGGCGCGCTTTACCCGCGCGTCGTTTGTCGATGTTTTAAGCGAAGATTATATGCGTACCGCGAGGGCGAAAGGGGTGAGCGAAACCTGGGTTGTCCTCAAACACGGGCTACGTAACGCGATGATCCCGGTAGTGACCATGATGGGCTTACAGTTTGGCTTTTTGCTCGGTGGTTCCATCGTTGTGGAGAAAGTTTTCAACTGGCCGGGACTTGGACGCTTACTCGTTGACTCCGTAGAAATGCGTGATTACCCGGTGATTCAGGCGGAAATTCTGCTTTTCTCGCTGGAATTTATTCTTATCAACTTAGTGGTGGATGTGCTTTACGCCGCCATTAACCCGGCTATCAGGTACAAGTAAGGATGCGACTATTTAACTGGCGACGTCAGGCGGTGTTAAACGCCATGCCACTGGTCAAACCTGACCAGGTACGTACACCGTGGCATGAATTCTGGCGACGATTTCGCCGTCAGCATATGGCGATGACCGCCGCATTATTCGTTATTTTATTGATTGTGGTGGCCATTTTTGCACGCTGGATCGCTCCCTATGACGCCGAAAATTATTTTGATTATGACAATCTGAATAACGGACCTTCTTTGCAGCACTGGTTTGGCGTCGATTCACTGGGGCGTGACATTTTCAGCCGTGTCCTGGTTGGTGCGCAAATCTCGCTGGCGGCGGGCGTGTTTGCCGTGTTTATCGGTGCGGCGATCGGGACGTTGCTGGGCTTGCTCGCTGGATATTATGAAGGCTGGTGGGATCGGCTGATCATGCGCATTTGCGATGTGCTGTTTGCCTTCCCGGGTATTTTACTGGCGATCGCTGTTGTTGCGGTGTTGGGAAGCGGCATTGCTAACGTGATTATTGCAGTCGCCATTTTTTCCATCCCCGCGTTTGCCCGCCTGGTGCGCGGCAACACGCTGGTGTTGAAACAGCAAACCTTTATTGAGTCAGCACGCAGTATTGGTGCCAGCGATATGACCGTTTTGTTGCGTCATATCCTGCCTGGGACCGTCTCTTCTATCGTGGTGTTTTTCACCATGCGCATTGGTACCTCGATTATCTCTGCCGCCAGCCTCTCATTTCTCGGCCTCGGTGCGCAGCCGCCGACACCAGAGTGGGGAGCAATGCTCAATGAGGCTCGAGCGGATATGGTTATCGCGCCGCATGTCGCTGTTTTTCCGGCCCTGGCTATTTTTCTGACCGTACTGGCGTTCAATTTGTTGGGCGATGGTTTACGCGATGCGCTGGATCCGAAAATTAAAGGATAGTTACGTTTGAATATTGCTTGAAAGGGTAATCACCTCACAGGAAATTATTGCCCTAAGCAAGTGTTGTAACTTTCTGCTGATTTTGTAGAATCGGGTAATTTGGTTAAAAAGCCGCAGCAAGGGACAATTTTTGCAGCGGCACAGCGTTCAGATAGTTATTTTGTTAAATGTATTAACATGCTGAGTTTATACGAAAAGATAAAGATAAGGCTGATAATTTTATTTTTATTGGCAGCACTGTCATTTATTGGTCTTTTTTTCATCATTAACTATCAACTGGTATCGGAGCGCGCGGTAAAACGTGCCGATAGCCGCTTTGAACTTATTCAGAAAAACGTTGGCTATTTCTTTAAAGATATTGAACGTTCGGCCCTGACATTAAAGGACTCACTGTATTTATTAAAAAATACAGAGGAGATTCAACGCGCCGTGATTCTTAAAATGGAAATGATGCCATTTTTAGACTCGGTGGGACTGGTACTTGATGATAATAAATATTATCTTTTTTCGCGGAGGGCGAATGATAAAATCGTTGTTTATCATCAGGAACAAGTAAATGGACCGCTTGTCGACGAGTCAGGGCGGGTTATTTTTGCCGATTTTAACCCATCGAAACGACCGTGGTCGGTGGCTTCAGATGACTCTAACAACAGCTGGAATCCGGCATACAATTGCTTTGATCGTCCGGGTAAAAAATGTATCTCTTTTACGCTACACATCAACGGCAAAGATCACGATTTGTTAGCGGTGGATAAAATTCATGTCGATTTAAACTGGCGATATCTGAACGAGTATCTTGATCAAATCAGCGCTAATGATGAAGTTCTATTTTTGAAACAAGGCCATGAGATCATTGCCAAGAATCAACTCGCTCGTGAAAAACTGATTATTTATAATAGCGAAGGTAATTATAATATTATTGATTCTGTCGATACTGAATATATCGAAAAAACATCAGCGGTGCCAAACAACGCATTATTCGAAATCTATTTTTATTATCCTGGCGGTAATTTATTGAACGCATCAGATAAACTTTTTTATCTGCCGTTTGCGTTCATTATTATCGTATTGCTGGTGGTTTATTTAATGACCACTCGTGTGTTCCGTCGGCAATTTTCTGAAATGACAGAGCTGGTTAATACGCTGGCGTTTTTGCCTGACTCAACGGATCAAATCGAGGCTCTGAAAATTCGTGAAGGCGATGCGAAAGAGATTATCAGCATCAAAAATTCGATCGCGGAAATGAAAGATGCCGAAATTGAACGGTCAAATAAATTGCTCTCACTGATCTCTTACGATCAGGAAAGTGGTTTTATTAAAAATATGGCGATTATTGAGTCTAACAATAATCAGTATCTGGCTGTGGGGATCATCAAACTGTGTGGTCTGGAAGCCGTGGAAGCGGTGTTTGGTGTTGATGAGCGCAATAAAATCGTCAGGAAATTGTGTCAGCGAATTGCCGAGAAATATGCGCAATGCTGCGATATCGTGACATTCAATGCCGATCTCTATTTACTTCTGTGTCGGGAAAATGTACAGACATTTACCCGTAAAATAGCGATGGTAAACGATTTTGACAGCAGCTTTGGCTACCGCAATCTGCGCATCCATAAGTCTGCCATTTGTGAACCTTTGCAGGGGGAAAACGCCTGGAGTTACGCAGAAAAACTGAAACTGGCGATTTCCAGTATCCGTGACCATATGTTCTCAGAGTTTATTTTCTGTGATGACGCGAAACTCAACGAAATAGAAGAGAATATCTGGATTGCGCGTAATATTCGCCATGCAATGGAAATTGGCGAACTATTCCTCGTCTATCAACCGATCGTTGATATTAACACCCGCGCCATTCTGGGCGCGGAGGCGTTGTGCCGTTGGGTGTCTGCGGAGCGGGGGATCATTTCACCGCTGAAGTTCATTACCATTGCTGAAGATATCGGGTTTATCAATGAGCTGGGTTATCAGATTATTAAAACGGCAATGGGTGAATTCAGACATTTTAGTCAGCGTGCGTCGCTGAAGGATGATTTCTTACTGCATATTAATGTTTCGCCCTGGCAGTTAAACGAACCACACTTTCATGAGCGTTTTACCACCATCATGAAAGAAAATGGCCTGAAGGCGAACAGCCTCTGTGGTGAGATCACTGAAACCGTGATCGAGCGAATTAATGAACATTTTTATCTCAATATTGAACAACTGCGTAAACAAGGGGTACGGATATCGATTGATGACTTTGGCACCGGTTTGTCAAACCTGAAACGTTTTTATGAAATTAATCCAGACAGCATAAAGGTGGACTCGCAATTCACCGGCGATATTTTCGGTACTGCGGGAAAAATTGTGCGCATTATTTTCGACCTGGCACGCTATAACCGGATCCCGGTGATTGCGGAAGGCGTAGAGAGCGAAGACGTTGCGCGCGAATTAATCAAATTAGGATGTGTTCAGGCTCAGGGGTATCTGTACCAGAAACCCATGCCATTCTCCGCCTGGGATAAAAGTGGAAAATTAGTAAAAGAGTAGTTTACGTATGTCCAGAATCAATAAGTTCGTACTTACAGTCAGTCTGCTGATTTTTATCATGATTTCAGCAGTTGCCTGCGGGATCTACACTCAAATGGTAAAGGAACGGGTGTATAGCCTGAAACAGTCCGTTATTGATACTGCTTTTGCGGTGGCAAATATTGCTGAATATCGGCGTAGCGTGGCAATTGATCTTATCAACACGCTAAATCCCACGGAGGAACAGCTGTTGGTTGGTTTGCGCACAGCTTACGCCGACTCGGTTTCCCCCTCTTATTTGTACGATGTCGGTCCTTATCTGATTTCCAGTGACGAATGTATTCAGGTAAAGGAGTTCGAGAAAAATTATTGTGCAGATATTATGCAGGTTGTGAAGTATCGACATGTCAAAAATACAGGGTTTATCTCTTTTGACGGTAAAACCTTCGTCTATTACCTCTATCCGGTAACTCACAATCGTAGTCTGATATTTTTGCTTGGTCTGGAGCGTTTTTCTTTACTGTCAAAATCGCTGGCGATGGACAGCGAGAACCTGATGTTCTCTCTATTTAAGAACGGTAAACCGGTGACCGGTGATGAATATAATGCTAAAAACGCCATCTTCACCGTTTCGGAAGCGATGGAGCACTTCGCCTATTTGCCGACCGGATTGTATGTATTTGCGTATAAAAAAGATGTTTATTTGCGGGTTTGTACATTGATTATTTTCTTTGCCGCATTGGTGGCAGTGATATCGGGTGCCAGTTGCCTCTATCTGGTACGCAGAGTGATTAATCGTGGTATTGTGGAGAAAGAAGCCATCATTAATAACCATTTTGAACGCGTACTGGATGGCGGGCTTTTCTTTTCGGCTGCCGATGTCAAAAAACTCTACAGTATGTATAACTCGGCGTTCCTGGACGACCTGACCAAAGCAATGGGCAGAAAATCCTTTGACGAAGATTTAAAAGCGCTGCCGGAAAAAGGCGGTTATTTGTGCCTGTTTGACGTCGATAAATTCAAAAACATTAACGACACCTTCGGTCATTTGCTGGGCGATGAAGTGTTGATGAAAGTGGTGAAAATCCTTAAATCACAGATCCCGGTAGATAAAGGTAAAGTCTACCGCTTCGGCGGTGACGAATTTGCGGTGATTTATACGGGTGGAACGCTGGAAGAGTTGCTATCGATTCTAAAAGAAATCGTTCATTTCCAGGTGGGAAGCATTAATTTAAGTACCAGTATCGGTGTAGCACATTCAAATGAATGTCCTACCGTCGAACGCTTGAAAATGCTGGCGGATGAGCGGCTGTATAAGAGTAAGAAAAACGGCAGGGCACAGATTAGCTGGCAGTAATCATTATTCGCAGGCCGGACAAATGATTTTGCCCGGCCTGAATTAATTAAACCCGGCTACCCCACAAATCGTACTCATCGGCGTGCTCGACTTTCACACGCAGGATATCACCCGGCTTAACGTTGGTTTCACCATTGAGATAAACCGCGCCGTCGATTTCCGGTGCATCTGCCATGCTGCGACCAATCGCGCCTTCTTCGTCCACTTCGTCGATAATCACCAGAATTTCACGGCCCACTTTCTCTTGCAGGCGCTCGGCGGAAATCTGCTGCTGCAGCTGCATGAAACGGTTCCAGCGTTCTTCTTTAACTTCTTCCGGAACCTGGTCAGGCAGGGCATTGGCGTCTGCACCTTCAACCGGGCTGTATTTAAAGCAGCCAACGCGATCCAGACGCGCTTCTTTCAGGAAGTCGAGTAGCATCTGGAAATCTTCTTCTGTCTCGCCAGGGAAGCCGACAATAAAGGTTGAGCGTAGGGTCAGTTCCGGGCAGATTTCGCGCCACTGTTTGATGCGCGCCAGTTGGCGATCTACAGAACCCGGACGCTTCATCAGTTTGAGAATGCGCGGGCTGGCGTGCTGCAACGGAATGTCCAGATACGGCAGGATTTTGCCTTCTGCCATCAGTGGGATGACGTCGTCCACATGCGGATAAGGGTAAACGTAGTGCAGACGTGTCCAGATCCCCAGTTTCGATAACTGTTCGCACAGGCTGACCATGCTGGTTTTTACCGGCTCGCCGTTGTGGAAGCCAGTACGATGTTTAACATCAACGCCATAGGCGGAAGTATCCTGCGAGATCACCAGAATCTCTTTAACGCCCGCATCTACCAGACGTTTCGCTTCACTTAACACTTCGCCAATCGGACGGCTCACCAGGTCGCCGCGCATAGACGGAATAATGCAGAAGGTGCAGCGGTGATTACAGCCTTCAGAAATTTTCAGATAGGCATAATGACGCGGCGTCAGTTTCACACCTTGTTCTGGCACCAGGCTCAGGAATGGGTTGTGTTTCGGTTTTGGCACGTAGTGATGAACGTGCTCCAGAACCTGCTCATAGCTATGAGGCCCGGTGATTTCCAGCACTTTCGGGTGGACTTCGCGGATCTGATCTTCTTTTGCCCCCAGACAACCGGTCACAATAACCTTGCCGTTTTCATTCAACGCTTCACCAATGGCTTCCAGTGATTCTTGTACCGCGCTGTCAATAAAGCCGCAGGTGTTGACGATCACCATGTCCGCATCGTCATAGCTCGGTACCACGTCATAACCTTCAGTGCGGAGTTCGGTGAGAATACGCTCTGAATCAACAAGGTTTTTCGGACAGCCAAGGGAAACAAAGCCGATTTTCGGCTGGGGAGTTACTTTGCTCATAGCTTAAAAAATATTCAGTTACAGGAAAGGTCAGGGCAGGGATTCTACAGAGTTCTGGATAAAATTTGTATCGCAATCTCATTCGCTGGCGGAGGCGAAGGAAATGTAAATTTTGTTAATTCGGCGTGAAGAATTGATCCTGGACAGCATTTTGCTCAAAAAATAGCCATACTATTTAATTGCAACAAGGCTGGGAAGAGGAGGATCGAAGTATGTTCGTTGACAGACAGCGAATCGATCTGCTGAACCGGTTGATCGACGCACGCGTTGACCTCGCCGCATACGTGCAACTGAGGAAGGCAAAAGGATACATGTCCGTCAGCGAAAGCAATCATCTACGAGATAACTTTTTTAAACTGAATCGCGAACTGCACGATAAATCGCTGCGGTTGAATCTTCATCTGGATCAGGAAGAGTGGAGTGCTCTTCATCATGCTGAAGAAGCATTAGCGACAGCCGCAGTATGTTTGATGAGTGGGCACCATGATTGCCCGACTGTTATTACCGTCAACGCCGATAAGCTTGAAAATTGTCTGATGAGCTTAACGCTGAGTATCCAGAGCCTGCAGAAGCACGCCATGCTTGAGAAGGCCTGAAAACTAAGGGGGAGAAAGCGTCTCCCCCTTCATGTTTAAGTTTTTGTAAAAATGAATTTGTTATCTCCTCCACTGACTACGCTTTAAGCCAGAGTCAATCCGGAGGCATTATGCATCGACAATCCTTTTTCCTTGTGCCCCTTATTTGTCTTTCTTCCGCTCTCTGGGCGGCTCCTGCAACGGTAAATGTCGAAGTACTGCAAGACAAACTCGACCATCCCTGGGCACTGGCCTTTTTACCCGATAATCACGGTATGTTAATCACTCTGCGCGGCGGCGAGTTGCGTCACTGGCAAGCAGGAAAAGGATTATCTGCGCCGCTTTCCGGAGTTCCGGACGTTTGGGCGCACGGGCAGGGCGGCCTGCTGGACGTGGTTTTAGCGCCTGATTTTGCTCAGTCTCGCCGCATCTGGTTAAGTTATTCCGAAGTTGGCGATGATGGCAAAGCCGGAACTGCTGTGGGTTATGGCCGCTTAAGTGATGATCTCTCAAAAGTGACCGACTTCCGCACCGTCTTTCGCCAGATGCCAAAACTGTCTACCGGCAACCATTTTGGCGGGCGGCTGGTATTCGACGGTAAAGGTTATCTTTTTATTGCTCTGGGCGAAAACAATCAGCGCCCGACGGCGCAGGATCTGGATAAATTACAGGGCAAACTGGTGCGTCTGACCGACCAGGGCGAAATCCCGGATGATAATCCTTTTATAAAGGAATCCGGTGCGCGCGCCGAGATCTGGTCTTATGGCATTCGTAATCCGCAAGGAATGGCGATGAATCCGTGGAGTAATGCACTGTGGCTGAATGAACATGGCCCGCGCGGTGGTGATGAAATTAATATCCCGCAAAAAGGCAAAAACTACGGCTGGCCGCTGGCAACCTGGGGAATCAACTATTCAGGCTTTAAGATACCGGAAGCGAAAGGGGAGATCGTCGCCGGGACCGAGCAACCTGTTTTTTACTGGAAAGATTCGCCCGCTGTGAGCGGCATGGCCTTCTATAACAGCGATAAATTCCCCCAGTGGCAGCAAAAATTATTTATTGGCGCGCTGAAAGATAAAGATGTCATTGTGATGAGCGTCAACGGCGACAAAGTGACAGAAGATGGCCGTATTTTAACGGACAGAGGGCAGCGAATTCGTGATGTTCGCACTGGACCCGACGGTTATTTATACGTTCTCACCGACGAGTCCAGTGGGGAATTACTTAAAGTTAGCCCACGCAATTAGCTAACGGGAATCATCACCACTTTGCGCACTGCGGGGCGTTCAGTGAGTTGCTGATACCAGCGTTGCAGATTTGGACGCGGTGTCCAGGTCAGGCCAACGTTAAACAAATTGTAGATGAACGGTGCGATAGCGATATCGCCCACACCAAACTCGTCGCCAGAGAACCATTTTACTTTTGCCAGTTCCGCATCGAGCAGGGCAAACAGGGCGTCGCACTCTTTGCAACTGGCATCAATGGCGGCCTGATCGCGCTCTTCCGGTGGTGTTCTGACTAATCCCATCAGGATCCCGCGATGAGCATTACTGAGCGTCTGGTTTGCCCAGTCCATCCATTTTTCCGCTTCCGCACGACGTGCCGGTGAGTCGATCCACAGGCGTTTTTGCCCGTACTGTGCCGCCAGATAGCGGACAATGGCGTTTGATTCCCAAAGAATGAGATCACTTTCGTCGTCACGCAACAACGGCACCAGCCCGTTAGGGTTCATCGCCAGAAAATCAGCATCGTGATTTATCCCAAACTCACGGCCCGCGAGAATTTGCTCATAAGGTAGTTCCAGTTCTTCGAGCGTCAGCAATACTTTTTTTACGTTAGTTGAATTATTCCGACCCCACAGCGTAATCATACTCACCCCTTTTCCGACAGGCAGCCACAGGCTGAACAGGACTCCGATGGTGAAGTAAAGTTAACTTTTAAGCAACAGCTGGCAAAAAAATGACACCAGAAGCAGCGAAGCGGCAGGATATTGCATAAACTTTAAAAACTTTACCAACTTACGGTTTCTTTAAGTTTGTGTGTGCGTTATTAATCACCAAACTTATCATACGGCGATATAACGTATTTTTTTTGAATGGATACTCGGGTGGCATTTATGACGCAATACTCCTCTCTCCTTCGTGGTCTTGCAGCGGGTTCTGCATTTTTATTCCTTTTTGCCCCAACGGCATTCGCGGCGGAACAAACCGTTGAAGCGCCGAGCGTGGATGCGCGTGCATGGATTTTAATGGATTACGCCAGCGGTAAAGTGCTGGCAGAAGGCAATGCGGATGAGAAACTGGATCCCGCGAGCCTGACTAAAATCATGACCAGCTATGTGGTTGGGCAGGCGCTTAAGGCCGATAAGATTAAACTCACCGATATGGTGACGGTCGGTAAAGATGCCTGGGCGACGGGAAATCCGGCACTGCGTGGTTCATCGGTAATGTTCCTCAAACCGGGCGATCAGGTTTCGGTGGCAGACTTGAACAAAGGTGTGATTATCCAGTCCGGTAATGACGCCTGTATTGCGCTGGCTGATTACGTTGCCGGGAGCCAGGAGTCATTTATTGGTCTGATGAATGGTTATGCCAAAAAACTGGGTCTGACCAACACTACCTTCCAGACGGTGCACGGCCTGGATGCGCCGGGGCAGTTCAGCACCGCGCGCGATATGGCATTGCTGGGTAAAGCATTGATCCACGATGTGCCGGAAGAGTACGCCATTCATAAAGAGAAAGAGTTCACCTTCAACAAAATTCGTCAGCCTAACCGTAACCGTCTGCTGTGGAGCAGCAATCTGAATGTTGATGGCATGAAGACAGGAACCACGGCAGGCGCGGGATATAATCTGGTTGCTTCGGCTACCCAGGGCGATATGCGTTTAATCTCCGTAGTGTTGGGGGCGAAAACCGACCGTATCCGTTTTAATGAGTCTGAGAAATTATTGACCTGGGGTTTCCGCTTCTTTGAAACCGTGACGCCAATTAAACCTGATGCCACCTTTGTGACTCAGCGCGTCTGGTTTGGTGATAAGAGCGAAGTGAATCTCGGGGCAGGTGAAGCGGGCTCAGTGACCATACCGCGTGGGCAGCTGAAAAACCTGAAAGCGAGTTATACGTTAACGGAACCGCAGCTTACCGCACCGCTGAAAAAAGGTCAGGTTGTCGGGACCATTGATTTCCAGCTTAACGGTAAATCCATTGAGCAGCGTCCGCTGATCGTGATGGAAAATGTGGAAGAGGGCGGATTCTTTGGTCGGGTGTGGGATTTCGTGATGATGAAATTCCATCAGTGGTTCGGCAGCTGGTTCTCTTAATCTTCTGATAACCGGATGGCGCGAAACGTCATCCGGTTATACGTCATTAATACATCAACTTAATGCGCTGCGTCTGCGCGTACTTCACATACTCATCTTCCGGGCAACAATCGCTCACCACAATATCAAAGCGTTTCAGGTCACCCATGCGCGCCGGACGCACCTTGCCAAATTTACTGTGGTCGACAACCAGCACATGCTTTTGCGCCATCGACATGGCCCAGTGTTTTACCGGCAACTCTTCAAGATTAAAACAGGTAGCGCCTTTACTGACATGCACGCCCGCCGCAGAATAAAAAGCGATATCCGGGCAAAAATTATTCAGCGTTTGCTGAAAATCGATGGGTTTGAAAATGGCGTTGCTGGCGTGAAATTCACCACCGCAAAGAAACGCGCGGCAATGGGGTTTCTCTTTCAGCGCCAGAAAGGTATTTAGCGAATAACAAACGGCGGTAAAAGGGATTTCATTATCAATCGCTTCAATAATCCACGGCGTGGTGGTGCCACAGTCAAAAAAGAGGGTCTGATCGGGTTCTACCAGCGTCGCAGCCAGTTTTGCCGCCCGGCGTTTTTCTTCCACCAGGCGGGATTTTTGATCGCTTAACAGGTAATGGCTGGCACTGCGCGGTTCCAGAACAATATAGCCGCCGAGCAAAACGACGGGCGCACTGTGGTTGTTCAGATCGCGACGAATCGTCATCTCCGAAACCCCAAGCAGGGCGGCGGCGTCTTTAAGATGTAACTTATCGCTGCGTTTTAATTCTTGCAGCAGCTGCCCGATACGCTCTTCGCGACGTGTTTCCATAATCCCTCTGAATAGTTATTGAAGCGAGCCGCTCAATACTACACTTTTTAGCAGAGATCAGTCACGCACCCAGCCTTTGCGGATCGGTAATGCAAAACAGACGCGATACCACGATTGCAGACGTTGATAGAGTTTATGCCCCATCGCTTGCCAGATAATCTGGGCACTAAGGCAGCCAATCATACCTGCCAGCAATCCACCGAGCATATCCAGCGGCCAGTGGACGCCAAGATAAACGCGCGACCAGGCAATGACGACGGCCAGCACCATTAAAAGTGAGCCGGACCACAGGCGATGCCAGCATAAAAATGCCAGTGCAAAGGTGAAAATCACCGTACCGTGATCGCTTGGGAATGAGTCATCCGCCGCATGATGCAGGAAGTTATAGCCGATATTTTCGACAAAGGGTCGGTCGTGCGGAAAAAGATGTCCCATCGTCCAGGACACAAACAGGCTGACCGCCAGCGCGATAGCGATTTTTATCACCAGTTGCCGTTGTGCTGTAAGCCCCCACAACCAAAGTACCACGGCCAGCAACGGCACCACGGTAATCAAATCTTTAGCAATAAAAATCGCCAACGAGATCATCCACGGAGCCGAGTCTGGCGTCGCGTTAATAAGAGAGAATAGAGAGAGATTCAAATTTTCCAGCATAACTTCCCGACGCAAAGTGATTAAAAGGGAGCCAATACAGGCAAGTCGTTGAGAATAAAGTGCAGGTTAAACTGGGTAAAGCGGCATCGTCTTATTTCCCTCAAGCGGCCTGTTTACGGTGGGTGATTGTAACGGGCATAGGTTAAATAAAACTTAAAGAAAGCGTAGCTATACTCGTAATAATGTAAGAATGTGCTTAACCGTGGTTTCAGCTACAAAATTCGCTTTCTCGTTAGCTGCGCTTTTATTAAACTCTGCGCGATTATTATTGGCGAAGAAATTGCATGCAAAATAAATTAGCTTCCGGTGCCAGGCTTGGACGTCAGGCGTTACTTTTCCCTCTCTGTCTGGTGCTTTACGAATTTTCAACCTATATCGGCAACGATATGATTCAACCCGGTATGTTGGCCGTGGTGGAACAATATCAGGCGGGCATTGATTGGGTTCCTACTTCGATGACCGCGTATCTGGCGGGCGGGATGTTTTTACAATGGCTGCTGGGGCCGCTGTCGGATCGTATTGGTCGCCGTCCGGTGATGCTGGCGGGAGTGGTGTGGTTTATCGTCACCTGTCTGGCAATATTGCTGGCGCAAAACATTGAACAATTCACCCTGTTGCGCTTCTTGCAGGGCATAAGCCTCTGTTTCATTGGCGCTGTGGGATACGCCGCAATTCAGGAATCCTTCGAAGAGGCGGTTTGTATCAAGATCACCGCGCTGATGGCGAACGTGGCGCTGATTGCTCCGCTACTTGGTCCGCTGGTGGGCGCGGCGTGGATCCATGTGCTGCCCTGGGAGGGGATGTTTGTTTTGTTTGCCGCATTGGCAGCGATCTCCTTTTTCGGTCTGCAACGAGCCATGCCTGAAACCGCCACGCGTATAGGCGAGAAACTGTCACTGAAAGAACTCGGTCGTGACTATAAGCTGGTGCTGAAGAACGGCCGCTTTGTGGCGGGGGCGCTGGCGCTGGGATTCGTTAGTCTGCCGTTGCTGGCGTGGATCGCCCAGTCGCCGATTATCATCATTACCGGCGAGCAGTTGAGCAGCTATGAATATGGCTTGCTGCAAGTGCCTATTTTCGGGGCGTTAATTGCGGGTAACTTGCTGTTAGCGCGTCTGACCTCGCGCCGCACCGTACGTTCGCTGATTATTATGGGCGGCTGGCCGATTATGATTGGTCTATTGGTCGCTGCTGCGGCAACGGTTATCTCATCGCACGCGTATTTATGGATGACTGCCGGGTTAAGTATTTATGCTTTCGGTATTGGTCTGGCGAATGCGGGACTGGTGCGATTAACCCTGTTTGCCAGCGATATGAGTAAAGGTACGGTTTCTGCCGCGATGGGAATGCTGCAAATGCTGATCTTTACCGTTGGTATTGAAATCAGCAAACATGCCTGGCTGAACGGGGGCAACGGACTGTTTAATCTCTTCAACCTTGTCAACGGAATTTTGTGGCTGTCGCTGATGGTTATCTTTTTAAAAGATAAACAGATGGGAAATTCTCACGAAGGGTAAAAAAATGCCTGACTGCTTTGTGCGATCAGGCATTCTCGAATTAATGGTGATGGTCGTCAATCTGGTGTTCGATAACCATCCCTTCACCTACGCTGGCAAGATGGCGAACATAAGGATGCGGGCGGTAAGCCGGAGCTGGCGCAGGAGCCACATAGACGGTTTGCGGCACAGTCGCGACGCTGACCGCTTGTGGAACGCTGACTGAATCAGGAACCACAACCACTTTGTATCCACTCGGCACATCGACGGTGACACTTTGCGCCATCGCCACACCAGTAAAGCCCATTAAAAGCGCGCCCAACAGTAGACAATTTTTCATAATCATTTCGCCTGAAATAATGCAGCGGGTTAATTTCCGCGAATTATGCAGCCTTCATTCAGGCATTGTGTTGCCGGGCGTGCTGCCGGTTTTATTGGTCAAATGGCGCTTCGTGTTTAAGAACTTTATCGATCACATCCAGTACGCCTTCACGGTTATTGGAGCCTGCGCGGTATTTTGCCGCTGCGACGACCGCGCTACCGGCATTTTCCATTGCAAAACTAAAGCCTGCCTGACGCAGCATCTCAATATCGTTACCGCCATCGCCAAAGACCACCACTTCGCTGTCGTCTATTCCCCATAATTTCTGCAGTTGGCGAAGGCCATTGGCTTTATGTACGCCGGGGATAATCAGATCGATGCTGCCGTTGCCGGTGTGGACCGACACCATAATATCGCCGATGGCCTCATGTAATGCTTTTTGTACTTGTGGAATCAGTTCATCGGAAAGATTCAGGCCAAACTTAAAGAAGATATCCTCTAAGTTGTCAAAGTTATCGACGTATTCCAGACGGTGATAATACATTTCCGCCACCGTTTTCATGGCATCGTCATATTTTTTGAGTGTATAGGCACTATTTTTTCCGCAGGCAATAATTTCCACTTCCGGGCGCGTCAGCAAATGTTCCACGACAGTAGCAAACGCATCCTTCGATAGCTCGCCATTAAAAACATCTTTGCCTTCGCTCACTACCCAGCCGCCGTTTTCAGCCACAAAGGCAATTTCATTAGCAATTTCAGGGAAGAAAGAGATCAACTGATAATATTGATTCCCGCTGGCGACTACAAAGCGAATTCCTTGTGCTTTCATTTGCTGATACTGAGCCATAAACCGCTCACGGTTATAGGTTTTTTGATCGCTTAAGAAAGTACCATCCATGTCTACCGCAATTAATTTAATGCTCATCAACTATTCTCCATCGCCGTCTGCGTTTTGGTATCGGGTTTGGCGACGGCTTTCGCGACAATAGCCGCGAGAATAACCAGCACCAGTACAACCAGCATTGCACTACGTAATCCATAATGTTCGCCGAGATAGCCCAGCAGCGGCGGCCCGACGAGGAAAGCCAGATAACCGGTCGTTGCTACCACACTGACGCGGGTTGGTGCATCGGGGCCGGTATCGCTGGCGGCAGAAATGGTCAGCGGGAAGCCCAGCGAGGCACCCAGTCCCCAGAGTACAACAGACACCCCAGCGACCCAGGCGCTATCGACAAAAATAATCAGCCCAATACCCAACGCCCCCATTAGTGCACTGGCCCGAACCACGGCAACGCGACTGTAACGGTCGATGAACCAACCGCCGGTGAAGCGTCCAACGGTCATCCCCAGGGTAAAACCGGCATAAATCAGCGAGCCGGAAGTAGGGCTAAAACCGTGACCGTCAACCATTAATAAGGGTAACCAGTCGTTGGCAGAACCTTCGGCAAAGGCCATCGCCAGCACCACAACACCTATCAGCAGCAACTGGATATCGCGATAAAAAGGTACGCCTTTTTCGCCATGCTGGGTGCCATCGGCAGCATTTTTGCCCGTACCGTCAGGGATTGCCTGAATGGCGATATAAATAGGTGCGATACCTACCAGCGCCGCCAATAAAATGTGCACCGTTGCCGGAACGCCAAAGGCCGTCAGTGCCATCCCGACACCTGCGCCTGCCAGCGTGCCCAGGCTATAAAAACCGTGCATCATCGGCAAAACCGTCTTATTCATTTCTCGCTCAACGGCAGCACCTTCAACGTTTATCGCCACTTCCGCAGAACCAAAACTTGCCCCAAAGACGCCGAGACCAACGGCAAAGAGCAGGGGCGATGTCAGCCAGAGTGCCAGACTTAATATCATCATCCCGATCAATGCGCAGGACATCGTGACCAGGATGACATTACGTGTCCCAAAGCGTTTCACTAACCACGCCGAGCAGAGAATACCGCTCATCGAACCGATCGACAGACCAAAGAGAACACCGCCCATTTCAGCGATCGAGACAGAGAGAATATCGCGGATAGCAGGCGTACGGGTTGCCCAGGACGCCATTAACAGGCCTGGCAAAAAGAAGAACATAAACAGCGCCCAGGTTCGGCGTTTCAATGCATTACGTGAAGAATTTACGGTCATAGATCACGTCAAAATAAGAAGAGGGAAGACAACATTAGCAAGGTTGTGTACATTTGTACACAATTGCAGAGAGAGGAAATGACATGCGTCGCGCTAACGATCCGCAACGGCGAGAAAAAATTATCCAGGCCACGCTGGAGGCGGTGAAACTTTACGGAATACATGCTGTTACGCACCGCAAAATTGCTACCCTTGCCGGGGTACCGTTGGGATCGATGACCTACTATTTTTCAGGAATTGATGAGTTGTTACTGGAGGCGTTCAGCAGTTTTACTGAGATCATGTCCCGGCAATATCAGGCATTTTTTAGCGATGTTAGTGATGCTCCGGGCGCATGCCAGGCTATCACCGATATGATCTACAGCTCACAGGTTGCAACGCCGGATAACATGGAGCTGATGTACCAGCTCTACGCGCTGGCTAGCCGAAAACCGCTATTAAAAACGGTAATGCAAAACTGGATGCAGCGCAGTCAGCAAACGCTCGAACAATGGTTTGAACCCGGAACCGCCCGCGCGCTTGATGCGTTTATTGAGGGGATGACGCTGCATTTTGTCACCGACCGTAAGCCGCTATCGCGCGAGGAGATTTTGAGGATGGTTGAGAGGGTTGCAGGGTAGTAGATAAGTTTTAGATAACAAAAAACCCATTTATGTAAACGGGTTAATGAAAACAATAAGTTATAGTAAAAACAATAAGTTGGGTTGGTGGTCAGTGGTGGTTATTACGGGGTAATGCCAACCGCTGCCGCCACTTTGTCGCCATTTGGAACAACCCGGTTGTGCTGCCAATTTGCATGCTAACGGATAGAACCATCAGGATATAAGTACACGCCACCCTCTAGATACATTGGCTCACCATCTTCAACTGCAATATCTTGATAAAGTTCAGCCAGTTCATTAGATTCATTTTTTACAAGATTATATGTATCAACATCATACCCAAGGATTTTTAACTCATCATCTGAGGTTGCTCCTTGTTTTTGCTTAAGCGCAACAATATCAAAAATCCACTTTTTGCCATCTTTAACGTAGTACGCCCCAGAATCATAACCACGATCGTCAAGTACTTTTTCAAATCCCATCGATAATGCTTTTTTGACAGTATGTTTTTTTACGGTAATGATAGCCATGTAATCTCTTAATATATTGAATAAAAGTGAACTTATATACTGATAAAAGTTTACTCTGACGCAATTAACTCAGCTAGTGGGGGATGATGTTATTTTTGCACCAGTAGATCACACTTCTAGCGTTGCGAGGGGGTTGAATCTCAGAGCCGTCTCAAGATGATCGGGTGCTAAATGGGCATAGCGCATAGTCATTTTTATATCGTGATGTCCGAGGATTTTTTGCAAAGCAAGGATATTTCCACCCGACATCATGAAGTGCGCCGCAAACGTATGGCGCAGAACGTGTGTCAGTTGACCGCGAGGGAGCACGATAGACGTTTTTTCCATCACGGATAAAAATTGAAAATAGCAGTCTGTAAAGAAATTGAACCCATCAAGCGCCATGATCTCTTCGTAAAGCTCTTTACTGATAGGGATGCTTCTGTTTTTCTTCCCCTTCGTTCTTACAAAGGTAATTCGGTATTTGGTCACTTGCGAGCGGGTAAGATTTATTGCTTCTCGCCAGCGTGCGCCTGTGCTTAGGCATATCTTGACTACCAGTGCCAGAATTGGGTCCTGACGTTTGCAATCAGCCAGCAGTTCAACAATCTGCTCATGGGTAAGCCATGCCATCTCTTTTTCTGCGATGGTGAATTTTCGCATGTTCTCCAGTGGGTTCGGATACGACCATTCGCCCAGGCGGGATAGTTCGCTAAAAACACTACTTAGATAGCTTTGCTCCAGGTTAATGGTGACCGGGCTTGCTCCTTTCTTCCATTTCTCGCTGAAGTAGATCTCACCTGTCAGGCGTTTATCTCGATAGTGGGCAAACATTTTAGAGGTTAGATCAGTTGCAAGGGGATTGCCCAGAGCGTCAACCATCAACAGCAGTTTGTCATAGACATGCTGCCCAGCTGTCAGAGATTTACCATGTAGTTTGAACCATAGCTCAATCACGTCTTTCAATGTCCGACGATCCACTGATTCGCCCAGCCAGGGCTTTGCTTCGGTTTCTTCCATCGTGTGACGCTCAAAAGCCAGAGCTTCGCCTTTGGTGGCGAATTGTTTACGCACACGACGTCCACTACGTCCGGCGGGGTAACATTCGCAAAGCCATTTTCCTGTGGTGAGTTTTCGTACTGCCATAAAAAATGCCCTCCAGTAGAGAGCATTTTTACTGTATGTATAACCAGTGTCAATGTATGAAATCCTGCGACCATACATCTCACTGAAGCCATAATGAAGTTAGCTATTTTTTGCTATGTGAGTATGTGACTTTTGCGGTTAGCCTGCGGCTCATTGTTATATTAGGCGCAGATATAAAAGCAAAATTTATCGCGAGTTTTTAGTACAGATTTTTTTTGATTTACTAATAGTTCCATCATTGCAAACGAACTTTCCATCGGAGGTACAGTGAGAGACACCTCCCTTTTTCCCAGAACAAGGATAATTTTTAGCATAGGTAGTTAGTGGGTTTAATAACAAAGAGCATGATAAAACCACAAAAAATACCTTACCAAGCATAGTTTCCTCCCGGTATTACCTAACGTACTTAATTGTTAAACTTATAATTTTCCCAATTATTTCAACATCTTCTATCTTGCACTCGAAGGCTCTTTTTCCACCCTCGACGAAGATTCTTCCACCGGGTAAACGAGTAATGTCACGGATCGTTATTTCGCCATCAATACTTATTACCCATTTACCATCACGTATATCATCAAATTCCTTATCACAAATAAATTCAGAATTATTATCTGTGATTACAAAAAGATTCTTGAATGCCGACGGTAGAAATTCTCTATCGAAAATATAAAAACCGTCTTCACACAAGGCCCCATCAGATAATACATATTTAGCAACTTCCATAGTATTTGTATTACCTGAAGTTTGCTTTGAACCATGCCCAGTTGTGAGCCAATTAAGCGAGGTGCCTGTTTCAAGGGCGCACTGGATTACCCATTCTGCTGGGAATGAGTCACGCATGTAGCGTGTGGCGAGTGTACTTTTAGAGATTCCTAAATGATCGCACAACGCCTGTCGAGTCTTGAATCCATAAGCTTCTACCATGCGCTCTATAGCGCCTCGTCCGCCTTTCTCCAAATTCATGGTCACTCCAAGTGAACTTTTATCTTGACGATTTCGCTGTGCGATCGTATGTTTATGGTGTTCACAAAATACAAACGATCCGTATTCGTCCTGATTAATCATCATTAAACGAGGAATGTTGCATCATGAGACCTAACATTTCAATCACTCTTACCACCCCTCATGTGACTATTGAACGCTATAGCGAGCTGACAGGGCTATCCATCGATACCATCAATGACATGTTGGCTGATGGACGCCTTATCCGTCACCGACTGCGCAAAGATAAAAAACGCGAAAAAGTGATGATCAACATAGCAGCAATGACCGTTGATGCGCTTTCAGAATGCAATCTAAACCTTAATTAGTTCGATTCTGAAATACATCAGAGGCATTGACCATGTTTGATTACCAAGTTTCCAAACATCCACATTTTGATGAAGCCTGTCGTGTATTCGCATTGCGCCACAACCTGGTGCAACTGGCAGAACGTGCTGGCATGAATGTGCAGATTCTGCGGAACAAGTTGAACCCAGCGCAACCTCATTTATTAACCGCACCAGAAATCTGGCTGCTTACCGATCTGACTGAAGATTCAACGCTGGTAGATGGTTTTCTGGCTCAGATTCACTGCCTGCCATGCGTACCGATTAATGAGGTGGCAAAAGAGAAACTGCCACATTACGTCATGAGTGCAACCGCAGAGATCGGGCGTGTTGCTGCAGGTGCGGTATCTGGCGATGTAAAAACCAGTGCAGGTCGTCGTGATGCTATCAGCAGCATTAACTCTGTAACACGACTGATGGCGTTGGCTGCTGTTTCATTGCAGGCCCGTTTACAGGCTAACCCTGCGATGGCGAGTGCAGTTGATACCGTGACTGGCCTCGGTGCTTCATTCGGTTTGCTGTGAGGTGCTTATGCTGACGAAAGAACCATCATTTGCATCGCTGCTGGTAAAGCAAAGCCCGGCAATGCACTACGGTCACGGCTGGATCATGGGTGAGGATGGAAAACGCTGGCATCCGTGCCGTTCACAAGATGAATTGCTGGCAGAACTATCTACGAAAAAACGGGGGAACAAATGGCTATTGAAGGCGCTGCGGCGACTGTTCCATTAAGACCCGGTGAACGCCTGAATGGACTTAATCATATTGCGGAGTTAAGGGCGAAAGTTTTTGGTTTGAATATTGAGTCAGAGCTTGAGCGGTTTATTAAAGATATGCGTGATCCACGGGATATCAATAATGAACAAAATAAACGGGCACTGGCTGCCATATTCTTTATGGCAAAAATTCCAGCTGAACGTCATAGCATCAGCATTAATGAGCTGACCACTGACGAAAAGCGGGAGTTGATTAAAGCAATGAATCATTTTCGTGCAGTGGTGAGCTTATTTCCCAGACGGCTAACCATGCCGAATTAACCAACTAATGAAATTAATGGCGTAAACCCGCCGGGCATCCCTTTATCTAAATTCAGGAGAATTGCTTATGCGTAATATTGAAACCCTCACGACCAAAACCGGACCGGATGATGCAGGTCTTAATCTTTTACTGACAGAGGCTCGTCTGGAAGAACGCCGGGCAAGGGCTGAAGCAATGGCTGCTCGCCTCGATAGCCTGGCGTGTCATATCACCTCCCGCCAGCTAAACCACGTCGAAGCGGCAGAACTGCTGCGTGTGACTGCTGAAGCAATCCAGAACGAAGCGCAGGAGATCCACTGATGGCTGATGCAATGGATCTCGTACAGCAGCGCGTTGAAGAAGAACGCCAACGCCATATCCGTGCTGCCCGTGCCAAAACGCCGGGCGTGTCCCGCGTGCTTTGCGTTGAGTGTGAAGCGCCAATTCCGCCAGCACGCCGCCGTGCCATTCCTGGAGTGCAGCTTTGCATTACCTGCCAGGAAATCGCAGAGCTGAAAGGCAAACATTACAACGGAGGTGCTGTATGAGCACCATCCTGAAATGGGCGGGTAATAAAACCGCCATTATGTCCGAACTGAAAAAATACCTTCCTGCTGGCCCGCGACTGGTTGAACCTTTCGCGGGTTCTTGTGCTGTGATGATGGCGACGGATTACCCCAGCTATCTGGTTGCGGATATTAATCCTGATTTAATCAACCTCTATAAAAAGATTGCCGCTGATTGCGAAGCGTTTATATCTCGTGCCAAAGTTTTATTTGAGGAAGCAAACAGTGAGCTGGCTTATTACAACATAAGACAGGAGTTTAATTACTCAACTGAAATTACTGATTTCATGAAGGCGATATATTTCCTGTATCTCAATCGTCACGGTTACCGTGGTTTATGTCGCTATAACAAGAGCGGGTATTTCAACATTCCCTACGGTAATTATAAAAATCCGTATTTCCCTGAAAAAGAAATTCGCGCATTTGCAGAGAAAGCCCAGCGGGCAACGTTTATCTGCGCGAGCTTTGATGAAACGCTGGCGATGCTGCAGGTGGGGGATGTGGTGTATTGCGATCCGCCGTATGACGGTACGTTTTCCGGCTATCACACTGATGGTTTCACTGAAGATGACCAGTATCACCTGGCATCCATTCTTGAACATCGGTCATCAGAAGGACATCCGGTCATTGTTTCTAACAATGACACATCCCTGATTCGTTCGCTGTATCGCAATTTTACTCACCACTATATCAAGGCAAAACGCAGCATCGGCGTGTCAGCTGGCGAGGGTAAATCTGCAACAGAAATCATTGCTGTTTCCGGGCCGAGCTGCTGGGTGGGATTTGATCCTTCGCGTGGCGTGGATAGTTCTGCCGTGTACGGAGTGTGTGTATGAGTCATGACGATATGAACAATTGCAGCGGCTTTAACGAGGCCGCCGCAGCATTTTCATGGAACGGCTCGAAAAAGGCCATTAACCCTTATCTGGACCCGGCGGAAGTTGCGCCGGAGTCTGCACTTTCAAACCTGATCACTCTGTACGCTGCCGATAACGAGCAGGAACAACTGCGCCGCGAGGCACTGAGTGAGCAGGTCTGGGAGCGTTATTTCTTTAATGAATCCCGTGATCCTGTCCAGCGCGAAATGGAGCAGGATAAGCTCATTAGCCGGGCAAAGCTGGCGCATGAGCAGCAGCGTTTTAATCCGGACATGGTCATTCTGGCGGACGTAAACGCCCAGCCTTCCCATATCAGCAAGCCGCTGATGCAACGTATTGAATACTTCAGCAGCCTGGGCAGGCCAAAGGCTTATTCCCGCTATTTGCGTGAGACGATTAAGCCATGTCTGGAGCGACTGGATTGTGTACGTGACAGTCAGCTATCTGTTTCTTTCCGTTTTATGGCAAGCCATCAAGGGCTGGAGGGTCTGCTGATCCTGCCTGAAATGAGCCAGGATCAGGTGAAACGCCTGTCCACCCTGGTAGCAGCGCATATGAGCATGTGTCTTGAGGATGCTTGTGGTGATTTGTATGCCACCGATGACGTTAAGCCAGAAGAAATCCGCAAGACATGGGAAAAGGTGGCAGCGGAAACCCTGCGTCTGGATGTTATCCCGCCTGCGTTTGAGAAACTTCGTCGGAAAAGAAACCGCCGCAAACCAGTGCCCTATGAACTCATCCCGGGTTCGCTGGCGCGTATGTTGTGTGCCGACTGGTGGTATCGGAAATTATGGAAGATGCGTTGCGAATGGCGGGAAGAGCAGTTGCGTGCTGTCTGCCTGGTCAGCAAAAAAGCATCCCCCTATGTCAGCTATGAAGCCGTGATGCATAAACGTGAGCAGCGCCGTAAGTCGCTGGAGTTTTTTCGTTCTCATGAACTGGTGAACGAAGACGGCGACACGCTGGATATGGAAGATGTGGTAAACGCCAGCAGCAGCAACCCGGCGCATCGCCGCAATGAGATGATGGCCTGTGTTAAAGGTCTGGAGCTTATCGCGGAAATGCGCAGTGACTGTGCCGTTTTCTACACTATCACCTGTCCGTCGCGTTTCCATTCCACGCTCAATAACGGCAGACCAAACCCGACCTGGACAAACGCGACGGTAAGACAAAGTAGCGATTATCTGGTCGGCATGTTTGCTGCATTTCGTAAGGCTATGCATAAAGCCGAGTTGCGCTGGTATGGCGTGCGGGTAGCTGAGCCGCATCATGACGGTACTGTGCACTGGCATCTCATGTGTTTCATGCGTAAAAAAGACCGCCGCGCCATCACTGCATTACTGCGTAAGTTTGCCATCCGTGAAGACCGCGAGGAGCTGGGCAATAACACGGGACCACGCTTTAAGTCTGAGCTGATAAACCCGCGCAAAGGTACGCCAACAAGCTATATCGCGAAATACATCAGTAAGAACATTGACGGGCGTGGTCTGGCTGGGGAGATCAGCAAGGAAACGGGTAAATCCCTGCGTGATAACGCTGAATACGTTAATGCCTGGGCGTCTCTGCATCGTGTTCAGCAATTCCGCTTCTTTGGCATTCCGGGGCGTCAGGCTTACCGTGAACTGCGATTGCTGGCTGGTCAGGCGGCAAGGCAACAGGGTGACAAAAAAGCAGGTGCGCCGGTACTGGATAACCCGCGCCTTGATGCAATCCTGGCTGCTGCTGATGCTGGTTGTTTTGCCACCTACATCATGAAGCAGGGCGGCGTACTGGTTCCCCGCAAATATCACCTCATCAGAACTGCTTATGAAATCAACGAAGAACCGACCGCATATGGCGATCACGGTATTCGTATTTATGGCATCTGGTCACCCATTGCAGAGGGCAAGATCTGCACTCATGCGGTGAAGTGGAAAATGGTTCGTAAGGCCGTTGACGTTCAGGAGGCGGCAGCCGACCAGGGCGCTTGCGCCCCTTGGACTCGGACTCGTGGCAATAACTGTCCCCTTGCTGAAAATTTGAACCAACAAGGGAAAGACAAATCAGCTGATGGGGATACCAGAACGGACATTACCCACATGGATGACAAGGAGTTGCACGATTACCTGCACAGTATGAACAAAAAAGAGCGCCGGGAACTGGCTGCAAGGTTACGCCTGGTGAAACCGAAACGGCGTAGAGACTACAAACAGCGAATTACAGACCATCAACGACAGCAGTTCGTCTATGAACTGAAGTCCAGAGGATTTGATGGCAGCGAGAAAGAGGTCGATTTACTCCTTCGCGGCGGCAGTATTCCGTCAGGAGCAGGCCTGCGTGTCTTCTATCGGAACCAGCGTTTGCAGGAAGATGATAAGTGGCGGAACCTGTATTAATTACGCGGGTTAACAATTCGTGCTCTTAATAATACCAGGCATATCAGGCTGATGAACGTAAAAAAACGTTTTACATCAGTAAGATTATCATATACTGTAAATATAAACAGTGGTTATCTATACAGTATTGTTTGCGGTGTCATAGGAGGAAAGATGCAGGACTATTTTTTGGAGTCTTTGAAGCTCCAGCGCATTGATTTTTTTCTTAAGCTTGTAGCGGCTAGTGAGTGTAGTGATGAAGAGAAGGGGCTGGCCCTGCAGTGGGTTTCTGAATTGACTGATGAACTCATGGCAAAAATCAGAAGCCACGAATACAACCGCTCAATGGATGTCATCAGCTGAGGTGACTTTTATGCGCATTGAAATAATGATCGATAAAGAGCAGAAGATTAGCCAGTCTACCCTGGACGCTCTGGAGTCCGAGCTTTACCGCAACCTGCAACCCATCTATCCCAAGACCGCTATCCGCATCCGTAAAGGGTCGGCAAACGGCGTTGAGCTGAGTGGCTTAAAGCTTGATGAAGACAAAAAGCGGGTGATGGAAATTATGCAACAGGTTTGGGAAGACGACAGCTGGCTGCACTAAGGAACGTTCCTGATGTAAGAACTTGAATCTGACGTCAGCAAGGTTGAACAACGAGAGTAGCGAGGCGTTAGCCATGGGTAAAAAAGACAGTAATCACCAGATTATTTATCGGGGCTAGGTGCTGGAACGTTTAACCCTTGGCGACTGGGTCTTCTTTCAACGCCCAAAGGAGTGTGGCGGAGGTTTTTGGTTGGGCCGCATCTATGAAGACTGCTTCTGGCTTGAGCTGGAATTCCCCGTTTCGCTATATGACGGCCTGGGGTTTTTGATGGAAGTCACTAGGGTAGAGCAGAGAAGTGATGAGGTTGACGCGAATTATCCCCTGTTTGATTAAAAATGTATTAGCTTATAATGGAATACTATTTTTGCAGGTGGGGGCGCAATGGATTTAGTCTTTAAAGTTCTGGCTTCGTTGGGTGGGGTGTCTTTTGTTGCATCTGGCATATTTGTTTGGATCGGGAAAGTTTATTTAGAAAGATATAAGTCGCGGCTAAACAAAGATATTGCTGAATTTCAATCACAACTGAGTGCAACTAATGAAAGAATAAAGGCTAAGTTAGACAATTCTGTTTATGTAACGAAAGCGTATTTTGATAAGGAGTTATCAGCATATAGTCTCATTTGGAATTCGATGTTTGAAACCAGAGAAAGCGTGCTTAAGCTGAGGCCTGCGCTGGATCATGTTGACCCCAACGAACCATTTGAAGAGAGAAAATTTAGAAGGTTGAAAGTTTTTTCTGATGCATTTAACACTTTTGTTACAAGTATTGAATCTAACAAACCGTTCATCTCACCAGAGGTTTATATAATCTTGGACCGTTTCCGGAAGGAATGCCTTTCAGAGTCAATATCGTTTAAGCATAGCGATCCAGAATTTGACGGGCAAAATTATTGGAAAGAGGCGGAGTTGAACCATACAACCATCATCAAGCTTTTTGATGAGACGTGTGATGCAATTCGAGACAGGATGCACACATTAACTGTGGTTACGTAGGTTTCCAAAAAGTCTCGATGCCCGCTTTGGAGATTGTGCATGTCTATGCCGCATGAATCCGCATGATCGTTTGAGGATCGTTTTAGCTGAGGCCCGCCAGGAGTGGCGGGATTTTGCTTATGTCATGCAGGCGCATGAAAACCGCTACATAAAGCGGGCAGGCGTGGCGGGGATACGAGCGCGCGTTAAGCCATATAAGAGTTATATATTGATTTGATTGCTGGACATACATACAGTATCGCTCTATCATCTAATAAATCTTAGGGTATTTGACAATGTTTGGATAAAATGGAACCTAACTTATTCATAATCCGCTAAACAGGGATGTCAGATGCCATACCAATTGGTAGAGCTTAGCCCCGTAGCTAACGATCTTGAACAGTTAGGAACCAAAGAGAAGTTTTGGTTCTATTTCTCCGATGACACTGTAAATTTGCAGTTGTTTAAGTACTCTAGGCCAGGTACTGGCGAGCATTGGTCTGAAAAGTGTGCTGCTGAGTTATGTCATTTGCTTAACATTCCACATGCTAGCTATGATTTGGCGCGATACAATGGTCGATTCGGTGTGGTGACTCAGAATATCATTCCATCTGGTTTCCGGATGGTAATGGGAAATGAAGTGCTTCACAGTTCGACATTCGATTATCCTGGGCCTTTACAAGCCGGGGAAAAGCCGGTAAGGGTCAGAGAACACACTGTCACAAGGGTCTTGGGTTGTTTAGATAGGGAATCTATCAAGCCTCCTCCGAGTGTATATGATCTAACCGGGCTAAATGCAGCAGATGTATTTTGTGGATATTTGATGCTCGATGCACTTGTGAGTAATCAAGATCGCCACCATGAAAATTGGGCAATCATGCTTAACAATGAAACTGGTGAGCAGTTTTTGTGTCCAACATACGATCATGCCGCTAGTTTAGGAAGGGAGATGTTAGATGATGAGCGTAACGAACGGCTTAATACTAAAGATAAAAATCGACAAATCCCATGTTTTGTAAGAAAAGCTCGCTCTGAGCTATTCAAAGCAAAAACTGATAAAAAGCCCTTGCTGACTGTTGAAGCATTTCAACATGCAGTTGAAGGGAGAGTTGCCGCTCGCGACCATTGGTTAGGTAAGTTGAGCGTTTTAACAGAAGATTCCATTACAGATGTGTTTAACCAAGTGCCTTCATCGTGTATATCCGACAGTGCACGTAGATTTGCAACGTTAATGGTAATGGAAAATCGCAGAAGGTTACTAGAATGACTAATACAAACTCCGTTTACGTCGCATGGCAGGCACCAGATACCAGAGACTGGCATGTTGTTGGTAACTTGCAAGAGCGCAAATCGGGGTATGTTTTCAGGTATACCAAAGGTGCTCTTAAATCTTCTAAATTTACAAAGTTTAGCGGCATGAGTGATGTTCGTGAAACTTATGTATCGGAAGAATTGTTTCCTCTTTTTAAAAATCGCCTTTTATCACCGAGACGTCCAGAGTATCCGAGTTTCATTAAATGGCTTGGATTTGAAGAAGATAAGGTAAATCCTATCGATATTCTTGCTCGCTCGGGAGGCTTACGAAGCACTGATCAGCTGCAGATTTTCAAAAAAATTGATTTTGATTCTGATGGTAACTTTGAGCATTTTTTCTTCTTACATGGACTTGGTTACTTGAATAGCTTAGCTAATGCTCGTGTATCTGAATTGAAACCGGGGCAAATTTTGCGTCTTTGCTTGGATCTTCAAAATGAATACGATGGGGATGCTGTTGTCGTTCGTGCAGATAAACCAGCTGAAATCGTTGGTTACTGCCCTAGGTATTTAAGTAATGACATCAAGAAGATGTTATTGGATGATCCAAAATCAATCACTTTAACGGTCGAAAAGATTAGCGATGATGCTCCTCATAACTATCGGTTATTATGTAAATTATCAGGGGTACTAAGCCAAGCCTGTCAATCGACGCTGATTCCTCAAGATGAGTTTGAACCTATTGAGTAAATGAAGAAAAGCCACCAAACGGTGGCTTTTCTTATTATGGGGCTATATCTAGCGAGTAGGTATCAAACCGTATCGCCTCCTTGCCAAGCCAATCATTCATCTCCTGTAATCGCTTTTGTAGTGGCATTAGCTCATTTCGGACGAATACACGGCTTGCCTTCTCCACATCCCCAAACCCCCCAACATTATTCGGCATAATCCCCATCATTTGCGGTGGCACACGGTGCGCTGCCATCATGTCATCGCGGCTGACATTTTTGATATTCAGAAACTCATCCTTCGCCGCGACTTCTGACAATGGGATGATCTGAAGTCCGTCCTTTTTGCCGTTAGGCGAGTACATAAACAGATTGCGGAAGTTACCTGGTCCTTTGGCGCTTTTCATCGCGTTACGGAGGTTGTTTACATCCTCCTGGTTCTGCGCGGCGTCGGTCATGTACATGATGAAGCCTGCATGACTGCCGTTAATGTAATACTTTCGACGGAACAGCGTGGCGGACTCGTTGAGCAGGGCTGACGGAATGGCAGAAAGATAACCGGGCAGGCCGTAGATCTCCTGGTTGATATCCGGTTCCATCAGGTGAAAAATGCTGCCTTTCGTGAACTGATACGGTTGCGTTGTCATGCCGTATTGCACAAACCAGTAGGTATCCAGGTCTAATCCACGTCGGGTGTATTTTGCCAGGGCTGGCTCAAGGGCGATAACTTCACCGAATCGGTTCGTGCGTTTCTCCAGGTAGGCGTTACCAAATACCAGATAGTCCTGCACAAAACGCGAAAAAGCCTGCTGGCTGAGCAGCGGATGAGGGATATAGGTACTGGTCAGAATGTTGCACTTTACTGCAATCGGGGAACTGTGATGCACGGCGGCGCGGAAGGTGCGCGCCAGTCCGTCAAAGCTGACGGGCGGCTCATACCAACGGTCCATCTGTACGCATTCCACATAGTCCAGCAGTTCACGGCGGTCCAGAACAGGAACGGGATCGCCGAAGCTGAATGCTTCGGCTGTAGTTTGACTTTTAAGCTGGATCTGTTTCGTCGCCGCAGCTCGGTTCTTCTTACTCTTTCCCATCAAAAAATCTCCACAATATTGCTGGTATTGGCGGATTCGCCCTGCAGCGGTTCGTTAAACAGTGCGTGCATCGTTGCCCATGCCAGATCGGCGTGGCTGGCTTCTTCGCTGCGGCTGGCTTCATAGGTCGGGCGGTTGCCACTGGCGGTGGTGGCGCGACGGATTGCCATAAATGACTGCGCAATGTCGGTATGTCCGGCGTCAAACTCCAGACGGCGGTGGCTGATAATGTCGTAGGCCTTGAGTACCAGGGCGTTTTTAACGTTGGGGTTGTAGACAAACTCCCGGACGGCAGGAAAGAACGCTTTCACGTTCTCGTAAACCCCGTGACCAACGCCGGTTGAGTCGATGCCGATGTAGGTCACGTTGTACTGCTCGGTCAGTTTTTTGATTGCGTCAGCCTGGGCGCGGAAGTCCATCCCGCGCCACTGGTGACGCTCAAGAATGCGAAACTTACCGCCCGGCACGGCTGGCGGTGCCACCACCACGCATCCGGCGCTGTCGCCGTTCTGCGTACCTTTTGCCGGGTCATAACCGATCCACACTTCGCGCCAGCCAAACGGGCGCAGGGCCAGAGCATGAAAGTCGGTCCAGACTTCCCAACTGTCCACCATGCACGCCTGCAGCTCGCTGAGCGGAAACACGGACGCGAGATCGTCCACAAACTCGCACATCAGTAGGTTCTGGTATTCGTCCGGGCTGTACTCCATGCGCAACTGGTCGAGGTCGAACAGGTTACAGCCGCCGCGCACCGCATCTTCCACAGTGACTATCTGGCGGTACTGCCCGTCTGCGCACAGCAGGCCGGGGGCCAGATTGCTGTGGGACAGGTCGATGTCCACCTTATCGGCTTTGTTGCGCCCACGATTGAACAGCGCACCGGACCAGAACGGATAAGCACTGTGAGTCAGGCTGGATGGCGTGGAAAAATAGGTTTGTCGCCATTTTTTGTGAATAGCCATACCGGAAGCCACTTTGCGCAGCTCCTGGAATTTCGGTATCCAGAAATATTCATCCAGATACAGGTTGCCGTGATAACTCTGGGCAGTGCGGGCATTGGTGCCGAGGAAGTAAAGCGTGGCCCCGTTAGGAAGCACCATCGGATCGCCTTTCAACTCCACCTCCACTTCTTTGGCGAAGTCGATGATGTACTGCTTAAAGACGTGGGCCTGTGCCTTGCTGGCGGAAAGGAAAATCTGGTTACGTCCGGTAAGCAGGGCGTCAATCAGGGCTTCACGGGCAAAGTAAAAGGTCGCGCCGATCTGGCGTGACTTCAGCAGGTTGCGGATGCGGTTGGCTTTTCCGGCTTCCCACCAGTGGCGCTGGTAGTTGAACATGGAGGAATGGAAGATTTCTTCCAGCTTCTCAATCTGCTCATCGGTGAAAACATTCTTTTCCGGCTGACGGCGCGGGCCTTTGTTGCGGTTGGCGACGTTAGGGTTTAAGTCGGCTTCGTTGCCGCCATTGTTAAACTTGCCGATCCGCGCGTGGCGCTCCGACTGGCGCGCCAGCAGGTCAATCTCTTTGAAATCTTTCCCTTCTTTGTGCTCCTTCATAATGAGCTGGCAGTAGCGTGCGGCGGTGGTGAGCTGCATCTGATCCAGCGGCCCATAGTCACCCCACTTGTCGCGTTTTTTCCAGCTGTGAACGGTTGCAACTTTCTCGCCCAGCATTTCAGCAATGCGGGCTACGCGGTATCCCTGAAAGTACAGCAGCATGGCCTGCCGACGGGGATCGAGATCTGCGGGTGTCAGTGTGGTGTTCATGGCACAAACCTACAGCCTTGAATGAAGGCTTTCCCCGCCTGCGGTTTGTGTGGTTGTCGGTACAAATACCGCGCATTGTTTCACTGCCCCCATCACCGCAACCATAAGGCTCCAGTAAGTTTTTTATAACGGAGCACGGCTCATGACAGTGAAAGCAAAGCGTTTTCGCATCGGGGTGGAAGGTGCCACCACCGACGGACGCGAAATCCAGCGTGAATGGCTGGAACAGATGGCAGCCAGCTACAACCCGGCGGTGTATACCGCGCTGATTAACCTTGAGCACATCAAGTCTTATCTGCCGGACAGCACCTTTAACCGCTACGGCAAGGTGACGGCGCTGTTTGCTGAAGAAATCACGGAAGGTCCGCTGGCAGGCAAGATGGCGCTGTATGCCGACGTTGAGCCAACGGAGTCCCTGGTGGAACTGGTGAAAAAAGGCCAGAAATTATTCACCTCTATGGAAGTCAGCCCGAAGTTCGCTGATACGGGCAAAGCCTACCTGGTCGGCCTGGCTGCCACTGATGACCCTGCCAGTCTGGGTACGGAAATGCTGACATTCAGCGCCAGTGCAGCCCATAACCCGCTGGCAAACCGCAAGCAGAATCCTGCCAATCTCTTTACCGCTGCAGAGGAAACGGTGATCGAACTGGAAGAAATCCAGGACGACAAACCGTCCCTGTTTGCCTGCGTCACGGCGCTGTTTACCAAAAAAGAGCAGTCCGATGACGCCCGGTTCTCTGATGTGCATAAGGCCGTGGAGCTGGTCGCCACTGAGCAGCAGAACCTGAACGCACGCACCGAAAAATCCCTGTCTGAGCAGGAAGAACGCCTGTCTGAGCTGGAGACTGCCCTGCAGGCACAGCAAACCGCCTTTAACGAACTGGTGGACAAGCTGAGTCATGAAGACAGCCGCCAGGACTACCGCCAGCGTGCAACAGGCGGTAACGCCCCCGCTGACACTCTGACCAATTGCTGATGGAGCACAAAACCCGATGAAAAAGAATACCCGCTTTGCTTTTAACGCTTACCTGCAGCAGCTGGCGCGTCTGAACGGTGTGGCAGTTGAAGAACTGTCCAGCAAATTCACTGTGGAGCCGTCTGTGCAGCAGACGCTGGAAGACCAGATCCAGCAGTCCGCCGCTTTCCTGACGCTGATTAACGTCACGCCAGTGACTGAGCAGTCCGGTCAGCTGCTGGGGCTGGGTGTTGGCAGCACCATTGCCGGAACCACTGACACCACCGCGAAAGAGCGTGAACCTGTCGATCCGACGCTGATGGTCGATGTGGAATATAAATGCGAGCAGACCAACTTTGACACGGTGCTGACCTACGCGAAGCTGGACCTGTGGGCGAAGTTTCAGGATTTCCAGGTGCGTATCCGTGACGCCATCGTGAAACGTCAGGCACTGGACCGCATCATGATCGGCTTTAACGGCGTGAAGCGTGCGAAAACCTCCAACCGTAGTGAAAACCCGCTGCTGCAGGATGTGAACAAAGGCTGGCTGCAGAAAATCCGTGAGGATGCACCGGATCACGTCATGGGCAGCACCACCACGGGCGGCGAAACCACACCGGGTGCGGTGAAAGTCGGGAAAGGTGGCGAATATGCCAACCTGGACGCTGTGGTGATGGATGCGGTCAATGAGCTTATCGACGTGGTCTACCAGGACGATGACGATCTGGTGGTGATTTGCGGGCGTGAACTGCTGTCTGACAAGTATTTCCCGCTGGTCAACAAAGAGCAGGAAAACAGTGAAAAACTGGCTGCCGATATGATCATCAGTCAGAAACGCATGGGTGGCCTGCAGGCGGTGCGTGCGCCGTTCTTCCCGCCGAATGCGCTGCTGATCACCCGTCTGGATAACCTGTCCATCTACTGGCAGGAAGATACCCGCCGCCGTTCAGTTATCGACAACCCGAAACGTGACCGGATTGAAAATTTTGAATCCGTTAACGAAGCCTATGTGGTTGAGGACTATCGCTGCGCTGCACTGGTGGAAAACATCCAGATTGGTGACTTCAGCGCCGCCGCAGCCGAAACAGGAGCGTAATCCATGAGCCTGAGTCCCGCACGGCAGCATCGCCTGCGCGTTCAGGCTGAACAGGCCGCCCGCGAGGGCGGCAGTGTTCGCCACGCATCGGGCTATGACCTGATGCTGCTGCAACTGGCGGAAGACCGCCGCCGTCTCAAGGGCGTTCAGTCCACGGTCAAAAAAGCGGAAATCAAGGTGGAGCTGCTGCCGAAGTACTCCGCCTGGGCAGAGGGTGTCCTGGCTGCCGGAGGCGCTCAACAGGATGACGTGCTGATGTACGTGATGCTGTGGCGCATTGATGCCGGAGATTATGCCGGAGCGCTGGAGATCGGGCGTCATGCCCTGCGTCATGGCTGGGTGATGCCGCTGGGTAACCGCAACGTGCAGACCGTGCTGGCAGAGGAAATGGCAGACGCCGCGCAGAGCGCAATGCTTGCCGCCACCGGCTTTGATGCTGATCTGTTGCTGCAGACGCTGGAGCTGACAGACGGTCTGGATATGCCGGACCAGTCACGGGCGCGTCTGCATAAAGCGATTGGCGCTGTCCTGAGTGAAAGCAATCCGGCGTCCGCCCTTAATCATCTCAACCATGCGTTACAGCTCGATCCCCGCTGTGGCGTGAAAAAAGACAAACAGCAGCTGGAGCGCAGACTGCGCAATGACAGCCGCTGACAGAACGTGCCCCCGCGCACGGGCGGCACGGGGTGGCGAAAGGCACAGCCTCATCAAAACCCCGTCCACCGCCCTCTATTTCAGGAGAAAGCAGCATGAAGTTTGTTGCGCCAGAACAGGCACCGGAACAGGCGGAAATCATCAGAAATACGCCGTTCTGGCCTGATGTGGACCTGTCGGAGTTTCGCAGTGTCATGCGCACTGACGGCACGGTGACGCAGCCGCGTTTAAAGCAGGTTGCCCTGTCGGCAATTTCGGAGGTCAACGCAGAGCTGTATGAGTTTCGCAGACGCCAGCAGATGCTGGGGTATGCCTCGCTGGCAGAGGTTCCGGCGGAACAGCTGGACGGGAAAAGTGAGCGCATTCAGCACTATTTCAACGCGGTTTACTGCTGGGCACGCGCCATGCTCAACGAACGATACCAGGACTATGACGCCACGGCATCCGGTGTGAAGCGAGGCGAAGAACTGGCGGAAGCCAGCGGTGATTTGTGGCGTGACGCCCGCTGGGCCATCAGCCGGGTGCAGGATGCGCCGCACTGCACAGTGGAGCTTATCTGATGAAAGTGCGTGCGTATCAGTATGACACGGTGGACGCGCTTTGCTGGCGTCATTACGGGCGCACGCAGGGTGTCACGGAGCAGGTACTGAAGGCAAATCCGGGGCTTGCCGAATACGGCCCCTTTTTACCTCACGGGCTGCAGGTGGAGCTGCCGGACATACCGACCACCACCACCGTGCAGACCGTCCAGCTATGGGACTGAATTATGACGCTTGAGCGAATCAGCGCCTTTATCACGTATTGCATCGCCGTCGTGCTGGCCTGGCTGGGCGATTTGTCCATCAAGGATGCCTCAACGCTGGGCGGCCTGATGATTGGTGTGCTGATGCTGGCTATCAACTGGTACTACAAACACAAAGCCTACCAGCTTCTGCGCGACGGGCAGATCTCGCGGGAGGACTATGAATCCATCAATCGTTAAACGCTGCCTTGTCGGGGCCGTGCTGGCTATTGCTGCCACGCTGCCGGGTTTTCAGCAGCTTCACACCTCCGTGGAGGGGCTGAAACTGATTGCCGATTACGAAGGCTGTCGTCTGCAGCCGTATCAGTGCAGCGCGGGTGTCTGGACCGACGGCATTGGTAATACATCGGGCGTCATTCCCGGCAAAACAATCACGGAACGACAGGCAGCAGAAGGGCTGATCTCCAACGTGCTGCGTGTGGAGCGGGCACTGGAAAGGTGTGTGAAGCAACAGCCACCACAGAAGGTGTATGACGCTACGGTGTCGTTTGCCTTCAACGTGGGGACGGGCAATGCCTGTAGTTCCACGCTGGTGAAATTGCTCAATCAGCGGCGCTGGGCGGATGCGTGCCGACAGTTGCCGCGTTGGGTTTATGTAAAAGGTGTGTTTAATCAGGGGCTGGATAACCGCCGTGCGCGGGAGATGGCCTGGTGTTTACAGGGAGCAAACTGAAATGAAAAAGAAATTAATCAGCGGACTGTTTCTGATGTTATGGATGGCGCTGTTAATCGCAGCAATGGTGTATCCGCAGGGGATCTTTCCGGTACTGGTAGCGTCCGGCGTTTGGGTAGCCTGTTTGCTGACATGGGCGGTAATTCCGGTAGCACTGGCTGCGTTAATTCAGAATGGCCCGCTCTGGCAGGAGTTAAGGGCATCTTTGCTGAAGACAATTACCCGAAAAGAAAACGTATTTATCTGTTGGGTGATGCGATTGCTGATTGTTGTAAGTCTCGCATGGACGGGGTGGGCTATTACCCTGGTCTTTTATCTACTGACCGTTATTGCCTTCTGGATCACCCGTAATCAGATGGCGCAACAGGTAGCAGCATGAACCGGTTGCTGCTGGTTGTGCTGGCGTTATTACTGGCGGCGCTGGGCTGGCAGACGTGGCGGCTGGCTGATGCCAGCCAGACCATCAGCACGCAGGCAAACGAGCTGCAGAGCAAAAGCCAGGCACTGGCAAAGAGCAACAGCCAGCTTATCAGCCTGTCCATTCTGACTGAAACCAATAACCGGGAGCAGGCGCGGCTCTATGCCGAAGCAGAACAGACCAGCACACAGCTGAGACAACGACAACGCCGGATCGAGGAACTGAAACGTGAGAACGAGGATTTACGCCACTGGGCTGATACTCCTTTGCCTGCTGACATTATCCGGCTGCGGGAACGTCCGGCACTCACCGGAGGTGCAGCTTACCGTCAGTGGTTGTCCGCGAGTGACGCCGTGTCGGCTGGAGCAGGCAGCACCGCGCACTAACGGTGATCTGAATGCGTTGCTGGATGAAACGGAGGCCGCCTGGGCGGTCTGTGCAGACAAAGTGGACATGATTATTGCGTGTCAGGAGCGAAACAGTGAACAAACCACAATCCCTGCGCCACGCCCTCAATAAAGCGGTGCCTTATGTCCGCAATAACCCGGACAAACTGCATCTGTTTGTGGATAACGGTTCGCTGGTTGCCACGGGGGCCAGCTCCATGTCGTGGGAGTACCGTTACACACTGAACGCGGTGATTGAGGATTTCAGCGGCGACCAGAATCTGCTGATGGCCCCGGTTTTGCTGTGGCTGAGGGATAACCAGCCCGATGCCATCAATAACCCGGCGTTACGGGAAAAGCTATTCACCTTTGAGGTGGATATTCTGCGCAACGATGTCTGTGATATCAGCCTGAACCTGCAACTGACGGAACGTGTGCTGGTCAGCACTGACGGCAGTGTGTCGAGCGTTGAAGCTATAGCGGAACCTGATGCACCTGAAGAAATGTGGACGGTGAAACGTGGCTGAACTGCAGAAGGTGGACGACTGGCTGAGTGCCTTGCTGGCGAATCTGGAACCAGCCTCGAGAAGCCGCATGATGCGCCAGCTGGCGCAGGAACTTCGCCGGACACAGCAGCAGAATATCAGGATGCAGCGCAACCCTGACGGCAGCAACTATGAACCGCGACGGGTAACAGCACGCAGTAAAAAAGGCCGTATCAAACGTCAGATGTTTGCAAAGCTGCGCACCACAAAATACCTGAAAACTGCCGCCAGCACCGACTCTGCCAGCGTGCAGTTTGAAGGCAAGGTGCAGCGCATTGCCCGCGTTCACCATTACGGCCTGCGAGATCGCGTCAGTCGTAAGGGACCGGAGGTGCGTTACGCAGAGCGTCGCCTTCTGGGTGTAAATGATGATGTTGAGGCAATGACCCGCGACATGATTCTGCAATGGCTGGCGGGGTGATCTTTGTATCAGCACTGATACAAGTTGCAGCACTGCCGCCTTTCTTCCCCTGATGGCAACCTTTCCCTATGAACGCACAATTAACCGAAATCATGCGCCTTATCACCAACCTGATCCGCACAGGGGTAGTCACCGAAGTGGACAGGGAAAACTGGCTTTGCCGGGTGAAAACGGGCGAGCTTGAAACCAACTGGATCAGCTGGCTGACGCTGCGTGCCGGGAATGCCCGTACATGGTGGCGACCATCGGAAGGTGAGCAGGTGGTGCTGCTGAGTCTGGGCGGCAATCTGGAAACCGCCTTTGCGCTGCCCGCTGTCTATTCGAATCAGTTCGCACCACCGTCGACGTCGGCGGACGCCTGCGTGACAGAACATCCTGACGGTGGCTGGTTTGAATACGAGCCCGCCACCGGGCGCTGGTATGTCAGGGGCATCAAATCAATGGTCATTGAGGCTGCTGACAACATCACCATGAAAACCAGTGAGTTTGTACTGGAGGCTGACCGCACGCGCATTAACAGCGAAGTGGTGATCAATGGTGGCGTTACCCAGGGCGGCGGAGCGATGAGTTCTAACGGGATCGTGGTTGATGCGCATCAGCATACTGGCGTCCTGAAAGGCGGCGATACAACCGGAGGCCCGGTATGACGCTTTATAGCGGGATGAACAATACCAGCGGCAAAGTCATTACTGATATTGATCATCTGCGCCAGTCGGTGCGGGACATTCTGCTGACACCGCAGGGTAGCCGTATTGCCCGCCGGGAATATGGTTCCCTGCTGTCGGCACTGATAGATCAGCCACAAAATCCGGCATTACGCCTGCAGGTCATGTCGGCAGTGTATGTGGCGCTGAGTCGCTGGGAGCCACGGTTGACGCTGGATTCCATCACCATCAACAGCAATTTTGACGGTTCAATGGTGGTGGAGCTGACCGGGCGGCGGAATAACGGTGTGCCTGTGTCCCTTTCCGTATCAACAGGAGCAGAGAATGGCAGTGATTGACCTTTCGCAGTTGCCTGCACCGCAGATTGTGGATGTGCCGGACTTTGAGACGCTGCTTGCCGAACGCAAGGCAGAATTTGTGGCGCTTCATCCGAAAGATGAGCAGGAAGCAGTGATCCGCACGCTGGAACTGGAATCTGAACCCGCCACTAAATTGTTGCAGGAGAACGCTTACCGTGAGTTGCTTCTGCGCCAGCGCATTAACGAAGCCGCGCAGGCGGTGATGGTGGCTTACGCGATGGGCGGCGATCTTGACCAGCTCGCTGCCAACTACAACGTGACACGCCTGACGGTGACGCCTGCTGATAATGATGCTGTGCCGCCCGTTGCAGCTGTGATGGAAAGCGATGAAGCGTTGCGCCTGCGTGTGCCTGCAGCCTTTGAAGGGCTTTCTGTTGCGGGGCCAACTGCAGCTTATGAATTTCATGCCCGAAGCGCCGACGGTCGGGTGGCGGATGCCAGTGCAACCAGCCCGGCACCTGCAGAGGTGGTGCTGACTGTCCTTAGCCGCGAAGGCGATGGAACTGCAGAAAAAGACCTGCTGGACGTGGTGGAAAAAGCTCTGAACAGTGAGAACGTCCGCCCGGTGGCTGACCGTCTTACGGTTCGCAGCGCAGAAATCATCCCGTATCGCGTGGAAGCCACCATTTTTCTCTATCCGGGACCGGAAGCAGAGCCGGTAATGGCAGCGGCAAAAGCCAGTCTGCAGAAGTACATTGCCAGCCAGACGAGGCTTGGCCGGGATATTCGCCGTAGCGCCATCTTTGCTGCTCTGCATGTTGAGGGTGTTCAACGTGTGGAACTGGCTTCTCCGCTGGCGGATGTGGTCCTGAACAAAACACAGGCGGCATCATGTACGCAGTGGAGCGTAACCAACGGAGGAACGGATGAATAGTCTGCTGCCACCGGGTTCAACTTCACTGGAGCGCCGACTGGCGCAAACCTGTAGCGGGATTTCTGATTTGCAGGTGCCGCTGCGTGACTTGTGGAATCCGGCTACCTGTCCGGTCAGCTTCCTGCCTTATCTCGCCTGGGCGTTCTCTGTGGATCGCTGGGACGAGGGCTGGACAGAAAGCGTCAAACGCCAGGTAGTGAAGGATGCTTTTTATATTCATCAGCACAAAGGAACCACCAGTGCCGTACGGCGGGTGGTGGAGCCGTTCGGCTTCCTGATCCGCATTATTGAGTGGTGGCAGACCGGAGAAACACCGGGCACGTTTCGTCTGGACATTGGTGTGCAGGACCAGGGCATCACTGAAGATACCTATCTGGAACTTGAGCGACTGATAAGCGATGCCAAACCATGTAGCCGTCACATGATCGGCATGTCCATCAATCTGCAGACCAGCGGCCCGCATTGGGTGGGAGCCGCCAGCTATCTTGGCGAAGAAATCACGATCTATCCGTATATCAACGAAACGATTATTTCCGGTGGCACCGCGCATGAAGGCGGGGCGGTCCATGTTATTGACACAATGAGAGTGAATCCATGAGCACAAAATTTTATACCCTGCTGACGGATATTGGCGCGGCGAAACTTGCCAGCGCCGCCGCGCTCGGTGTGCCGCTAAAAATTACCCATATGGCGGTGGGCGATGGCGGTGGAGTATTGCCAACGCCGGACGCAAAGCAGACGGCACTGGTAAATGAGAAACGCCGGGCTGCGCTGAATATGCTTTATATCGACCCGCAGAACAGCAGCCAGATTATTGCCGAACAGGTGATCCCTGAAAACGAGGGCGGTTGGTGGATACGTGAAGTGGGCTTGTTTGATGAGTCCGGGGCATTGATTGCCGTGGGCAACTGCCCGGAAAGCTATAAGCCGCAACTGGCTGAAGGTAGCGGGCGCACTCAGACCGTGCGCATGGTGCTGATTACCAGCAGCACGGACAATATCACCCTGAAAATCGACCCTGCTGTAGTGCTGGCAACCCGCAAGTATGTGGATGACAAGGCACTGGAGCTGAAGGTGTACGCGGATGATCAGATGGCAAAACATCTTGCCGCACCGGACCCGCATTCACAGTACGCGCCAAAAGCCAGCCCGACATTTACCGGAACCCCCAAAGCGCCAACGCCAGCGGCGGGGGATAATACCACGCAGGTTGCGACCACTGCGTTTGTACAGGCGGCACTGACGGCCCTTATTAATGGTGCGCCAGCCACGCTGGACACGCTGAAAGAAATAGCCGCAGCCATTAACAATGATCCGAATTTCAGTACCACCATTAACAATGCGCTGGCACTAAAAGCACCGTTGTCGAGTCCGGCACTCACCGGAACGCCAACAGCCCCCACGGCGGCGCAGTCGGTCAACAATACACAGATTGCCACTACGGCTTTTGTGAAATCGGCGATTGCAGGAATGGTGGGTTCTGCACCTGCTGCACTGGATACACTGAACGAACTGGCGGCGGCACTGGGGAATGATCCGAACTTTGCCACGACAATGCTTAATGCGCTGTCAGGTAAACAACCGCTGGACAATACGCTTACCAATTTGAGTGGAAAGGATGTAGCTGGTCTTCTCGCATACCTTGGTTTGGGAGAAGCGGCGAAAAGGGATGTGGGCACAGGAGAAAATCAGATACCGGATATGTCAGCCTGGAAAAGAAATCCGAGTTCTAATCGCTGGAGAAAATTGCCTGATGGAACCATCATTCAAATGGGAATATCAGCATCAGGGCCATTAGGCTCACCTGTAAATATCACCCTGCCGATATCTTTCAGCAATACCAATTATTGTGTTGTTGCATCGTACGATAATGCACGGTCAGGTGTGTCAACAATGGTTAGTTTTGCAGCGTTACCTGTTTCACCATCGCAATTTTCCCTGATGTCATCTGTGACTGAGCAAGGAATAAATCCTTTTGCTTACTGGATTGCTTTTGGAGATTAATAAATGGATAGATACTTCTATTCACAAAAAGAAAATGGTTTTTTTACCGATTTAAATAAAGCACCTTCAGATGCTGTTGAGATAACCACGGATGAATGGCTGTTACTACTGGATGGTCAGGATAATGGCATGAAAATAGTCAGCAATCAGGAGGGATATCCGGTTTTGACAGAGCAACCACCTTTATCAAAAGAAAACCTTATTGCATTGGCGGATTTGAAAAAAAGAAAACTTATTAATGAAGCCAACGAGCACATGAACAGCAGACAATGGCCAGGTAAAGCGGCGATTGGTCGCCTGAAAGGTGAGGAACTGGCGCAATATAATTTATGGCTGGATTATCTGGACGCACTGGAACTGGTTGATCCCTCCAGTGCTCCAGATATTGAATGGCCTACGCCTCCGGCAGTTCAGGCCAGATGACATCCGGTGCGGTGCTGGTATCTGTTGCCGTCACCGCGTCAATGTAATCCAGCGCAGCGTTAAGTCGGGCGGTTTCTGCCTGCGTCAGATTCCGTCCGGCCTGTAATTTCAGTTGAATCAGACTGATAGAAGCCATTGCTGTATCAATCAGCGACTGGCGCTGTGCTTCTGCTGCATCTACTACGGCGCTATGCTGTGCCTCGGTATCCGTCACCCATTTCTCACCATCCCATTTATCGTATGGCGTTAACGGGGCGATAGTGGTTGTATTTTCAGGGTAATCACCCGGAACTGTGATTTCTTTGGTATCTCCCGTTTCGGTACTATAGACAACTTCACCGCGATGGTCTGGCACATATTCCCATGAATTTAAATCTACAGAGCGACAGATTGCATAACCAGCTTTATGTGTACCTGGTGCATCCAAACAGGAACATGCCGGGATACCGACGCCGACAGCGAGATATTCAGTTGATGTAGAAATATATTCCCGCGTTTCACCATCATAATTATAAACGGTAATATCTCCCGCTTTTATGGCAATGAGTTCGCTATTTAATACAGCTTTATTCATCATGCGGCCCTCACAATATAATTAAAAGCGATGTTACGAGGACGAGTTTCTGTACCTACATTTTCACTAATTTCACCATAACGTTTAACACTACGAGAGCTAATAGCTCGTAGTGAGGAAGGCACCTTAAGACCGGGTTCGTCCGTTTTAACTATTCCCCCGTCACCGTATGTAGCCAGTATTCCTGGGTTTACGCCTTCCCGTGCACTTCCTGCGGCGAGTCCGTCCCCTGTCCATAATTCCATATAGTGTGCATGGTCCAAAATTGTGTGTGGCTGCCAATTAAGCAAAGTACGACCAGAATCAATCCCGCGACCGTCATCCCAGCCACGAATAAATTCACCGCGTAAATCAGGCAATTTATTGGTCGGGTAAGCCTTTGCCAGTTCCGGGTATTCTTCAGCAGAAAAAGCCGCACCATTGCATTTCAGCCAGCCTGTTGGCGGAGTGGCTGAAGGCCACGGAACAGGCACCCCAACCGGTAATGCAGAGCCTTCTCCCAAACCAACGTTTAAGAAAATGCAGCGATTACGACTAACTGGCATCATCCCCGATTTTTATTCAAGGAGATGACCATGCTTATTGGCTATGTACGCGTGTCAACAAATGACCAGAACACCGATTTGCAACGTAATGCACTGAACTGCGCGGGATGTGAGCGGATTTTTGAGGACAAAATCAGTGGCACTAAGTCCGACAGACCGGGGCTGAAAAAACTACTCAGGACACTATCGGCAGGAGACACGCTGGTTGTCTGGAAGCTGGACAGGTTGGGACGCAGTATGCGGCATCTTGTTACGCTGATAGAAGAGTTGCGCCAGCGTGGCGTGAATTTCCGAAGCCTGACTGACAGTATTGATACCAGTACCCCAATGGGCCGTTTCTTTTTTCATGTCATGGGTGCCCTGGCTGAAATGGAACGCGAACTGATAGTTGAACGTACCAGGGCGGGGATTGCTGCAGCTCGCGACAAAGGCAGAGTAGGTGGACGCCGTCCTAAGTTGACCACCGAACAGTGGGCACAGATTGGACGCTTACTCGAGGCCGGAGAATCAAGACAGCGTATTGCACTGATTTTTGATGTGGGTGTTTCCACAATTTATAGAAAATTTCCGGCAAATAAGAGTAATGAATCCCCCTGAATCAGCATTATTTTGATTATCCCTGCAAGCAGACAAATACCGTCATTTTGTGTGAATAACGGTACAACTGCGCTTAGCTGTTTGTCAGGCACAATCACTTCAACATAGGGCGAAGCCTAATCCAATCAGGAGGTTCGCCACTATGGCTCAGGATTACCACCACGGGGTGCGCGTTGTTGAAGTCAACGAAGGTACCCGATCCATTACCACGGTGAGCACCGCCATCGTGGGCATGGTCTGCACGGGCGATGATGCCGATGCAAAAATGTTTCCTCTTAATAAACCCGTGCTGATCACTGATGTGCTGACTGCCAGCGGTAAAGCGGGTGAGTCCGGCACGTTGGCCCGTTCGCTGGATGCCATCTCTGACCAGGCAAAACCCGTGACCGTTGTTGTGCGTGTGCCGCAGGGTGAAACGGAAGAAGAAACCACGACCAATATCATCGGCGCAGTGACTGCTGAAGGTAAAAAAACAGGCATGAAAGCCCTGTTATCTGCCCAGACACAGCTCGGCGTTAAACCGCGCATTCTCGGCGTGCCAGGTCACGATAACAAAGCCGTTGCGACTGAGTTGCTGAGCGTGGCGCAAAGCCTGCGTGGATTTGCTTACCTGTCAGCGTATGGCTGCAAGACAGTGCAGGAGGCGATCACTTACCGCGAAAACTTCAGCCAGCGCGAAGGGATGCTGATCTGGCCTGACTTTACTGGCTGGGACACGGTGCTGAATGCCGAAGCAACGGCATATGCCACCGCCCGTGCGCTTGGTCTGCGCGCCAAAATTGACGAGCAGACCGGATGGCACAAAAGCCTGTCCAACGTGGGCGTGAACGGTGTCACCGGAATTTCTGCAGATGTGTTCTGGGATCTGCAGGACCCGGCAACCGATGCAGGTCTGCTGAACCAGAACGCCGTCACCACGCTTGTGCGTAAAGACGGTTTCCGCTTCTGGGGTTCCCGCTGCCTGAGTGATGACCCGCTCTTTGCCTTCGAAAACTACACCCGCACGGCGCAGGTGCTGATGGACACGATGGCAGAAGCACACATGTGGGCGGTGGATAAACCGCTTAACCCGTCGCTGGCCCGCGACATTATCGAAGGTATCCGCGCCAAAATGCGCAGCCTGGTCAGTCAGGGCTATCTCATTGGTGGTGATTGCTGGCTGGATGAGTCGGTGAACGACAAAGACACGCTGAAAGCCGGAAAACTCACCATCGACTACGACTACACGCCAGTGCCGCCACTTGAAAACCTGATGCTGCGTCAGCGCATCACCGATCAGTACCTGGTGAATTTCGCCAGCCAGGTCAGCGCGTAAGGGGACAACATGGCTTTACCACGCAAATTAAAACACCTGAACCTGTTTAACGACGGGAACAACTGGCAGGGGATCGTTGAGTCGCTGACGCTGCCGAAATTTACCCGCAAATATGAGAAGTATCGCGGCGGCGGAATGCCGGGTGCGGTGGATGTGGATCTGGGGCTTGATGACAGTGCGCTGGACACAGAATTTTCCATTGGTGGTACTGAATTGCTGCTGTTTAAACAGATGGGTAAAGCCATGGTGGATGGCATCCAGCTGCGCTTTACCGGCTCTATTCAGCGTGACGATACCGGGGAAGTGCAGGCCGTGGAGCTTGTCGTGCGTGGACGTCACAAAGAAGTGGATTCCGGCGAGTGGAAGACGGGAGAAAGCAACACCACCAAAGTGACCAGTACCAACAGCTACGCGAAGCTGACCATCAATGGTGAGGTGCTCTATGAAGTGGACCTTATCAACATGGTGGAAATTGTGGACGGTGTGGACCTGATGGAAGCGCACCGCAACGCCCTCGGCCTCTGATATATCTGAACGGCGCGGGATACCGCGCCAGAACCCAATTGACAGGACAGCAAAATGAGCGATAAGCAGACTGAAAAGACCATTCAACTGGATACCCCCATCAAGCGCGGTAAAACAGAAATCACCGAAATTGTGCTGCGTAAACCGCAGTCCGGTGCGCTGCGCGGTACACGCCTGCAGGCCATTATGGATATGGATGTAAACGCGATGATGACCGTGATCCCCCGCATCTCCAGTCCGGCACTGACTGCACAGGAAATTGCAGAGATGGACCCGGCAGATCTCACTGCCATGTCGGTTGAGGTTGTCACTTTTTTGTTGAAGAAGTCGGTGCTTGCCGGTTTACCGACAGCCTGACGGTTGACGATCTGGTGGCAGATATCGCCACCATTTTTCACTGGCCGCCATCCGTTACTGACGTTATGCCGCTGACCGAAGTGCTGGAATGGCGGTATAAAGCGATTCAGAGAAGCGGGGCCAACGATGAGTGATAACAACCTGCGTCTGCAGGTCATTCTTAATGCGGTTGACAAGCTCACCCGCCCATTTCGATCTGCGCAGGCCAGTTCAAGAGAACTGGCTGCTGCTGTCAAAAAATCCCGCGATGCAATAAAGCAGCTTGATCAGGCCGGGAGCAGTCTGGACAGCTTCCGAAAGCTGCAGGCAGAAAATCAGAAATTAGGCGACAGGCTGAACTATGCCCGCCAGCGTGCAAATTTGCTCAGTCAGGAACTGGGAGCGATGGGGCCGCCTTCGCAACGTCAGGTTGTTGCTCTGGGCCGTCAACGGCTGGCTGTTCAGCGCCTGGAAGAACGCCAGAAAAAGCTGCAGCAGCAGACGGCGCTTGTGCGTGCTGAACTGTACCGGGCGGGAATTTCTGCGAAAGACGATGCGGGAGCAACTGCCCGTTTAGCCCGTGAAACATCACGTTATAACCAGGAGCTTTCGAAACAGGAGGCGCGGCTGAAGCGACTGGGGGAAGCTCAGCGCAGGATGAATGCAGCGCGTGCCAGTTATGCCCGTTCGCTGGAGGTGCGTGATCGTATTGCAGGTGCCGGAGCCACCACCACGGCTGCAGGGCTGGCAATGGGCGCACCAGTGATGGCGGCAGTAAAAAGCTATACCAGCATGGAAGATGCCATGAAAGGTGTGGCAAAGCAGGTCAATGGTCTGCGTGACGATAATGGCAACCGCACTGCACGTTTTTATGAAATGCAGGATGCCATCAAGGCTGCCAGCGAACAGTTGCCGATGGAAAACGGTGCGGTGGATTTCGCTGCACTGGTTGAAGGTGGTGCGCGCATGAACGTCGCAAACCCTGACGACAGTTGGGAAGATCAGAAACGTGACCTGCTGGCCTTCGCCAGTACGGCAGCAAAGGCGGCAACAGCCTTTGAGCTGCCAGCGGATGAACTGTCAGAAAGTCTGGGGAAAATCGCCCAGCTCTACAAAATCCCCACCCGCAATATTGAACAGCTCGGTGATGCGCTGAACTATCTGGATGATAACGCCATGTCGAAAGGGGCAGACATCATTGATGTGATGCAACGTCTGGGCGGTGTGGCTGACCGTCTGGATTATCGTAAAGCGGCGGCGCTGGGTTCCACCTTCCTGACACTGGGCGCTGCGCCAGAGGTTGCAGCCAGTGCAGCAAACGCGATGGTGCGTGAATTGTCCATTGCCACCATGCAAAGCAAGAGTTTCTTTGAAGGGATGAATCTGCTGAAACTCAATCCTGAAGTGATTGAAAAGCAGATGACGAAGGATGCGATGGGAACCATCCAGCGCGTGCTGGAGAAGGTAAACGCGCTGCCGCAGGACAAGCGCCTGTCTGCCATGACTATGTTGTTTGGTAAAGAGTTTGGCGATGACGCGGCGAAACTGGCAAACAACCTGCCGGAACTGCAGCGTCAGTTAAAACTGACAGCGGGCAATGATGCGCTCGGCTCCATGCAGAAAGAATCCGACATTAACAAGGATTCACTTTCTGCGCAGTGGTTGCTGGTCAAAACCGGAGCGCAGAACACCTTCAGCAGCCTGGGCGAAACGCTGCGCCAGCCGCTGATGGATATTCTGTACACGGTGAAAAGCGTCACGGGGGCGTTGCGTCGCTGGGTGGAAGCTAACCCGGAACTGACAGGCACACTGATGAAAGCATCGGCTGTTGTGGCTGCGGTTACCGTCGGCCTCGGCACCTTAGCGGTGGCGCTGGCTGCAGTGCTGGGGCCGCTGGCAGTGATCCGTCTGGGATTCTCTGTGCTGGGTATCAAAACGTTACCTTCCGTTACGGCAGCAGTAACTCGAACAAGCAGCGCGTTGTCCTGGCTGGCTGGCGCACCACTGGCACTGCTGCGACGCGGGCTTGCTTCATCGGGCAACGCCGCAGGTTTACTTACTGCGCCGTTGTCGTCTTTGCGCCGCACGGCATCACTGACGGGAAATGTCCTGAAAACTGTAGCAGGTGCGCCGGTTGCACTTTTGCGGTCTGGATTATCCGGTTTACGTGCTGTTGCTGTGATGTTTATGAATCCTCTGGCGGTACTGCGCGGTGGACTGGCCGCCGCAGGCACGGTGCTGCGAGTACTGGCATCTGGTCCACTGGCGATGCTGCGCGTTACCCTGTATGCCATATCTGGTCTGTTAGGTGCTCTGCTCAGTCCGATAGGTCTTGTGGTTACTGCACTGGCGGGCGTGGCGCTGGTTGTCTGGAAATACTGGCAACCCATCACCGCATTTCTCGGTGGCGTGGTGGAAGGATTCAAAGCGGCGGCAGGTCCCATCAGTGCAGCGTTCGAACCGCTTAAGCCCGTGTTCCAGTGGATTGGCGACAAAGTGCAGGCGCTGTGGGGCTGGTTTACTGATCTGCTGACGCCCGTTAAGTCGACCTCTGCCGAACTGCAGAGCGCAGCGGCAATGGGGCGACGATTCGGGGAGGCACTGGCAGAAGGGCTGAATATGGTCATGCATCCGCTGGACTCCCTGAAATCCGGCGTTTCCTGGTTGCTGGAGAAACTCGGCATTGTCAGTAAAGAGGCTGCAAAGGCGAAACTGCCGGAAAGCGTGACGCGTCAGCAACCTGCGACGGTGAATGCAGACGGTAAAGTGATGATGCCATCGGGTGATTTTCCGTCATGGGGATATGGCTTTGCGGGGATGTATGACAGCGGCGGCTATATCCCGCGCGGGCAGTTTGGCATCGTCGGTGAAAACGGGCCGGAAATTGTTAACGGCCCGGCAAACGTGACCAGCCGGAGAAATACAGCTGCACTGGCTGCCGTTGTCGCCGGAATGATGGGTGTTGCTGCCGCGCCAGCAGAGCTTCCACCGTTGCATCCTTTGGCGCTTCCCGCAAAAGGCGGTGAAGCGATGGTGAGTCGTGCAGCTACTGTGCCGCCCATTTACCGGATTGAAGCACCGACGCAGATCATCATCCAGACACAGCCAGGACAAAGTGCGCAGGATATTGCGCGGGAGGTGGCCCGCCAGCTTGATGAACGTGAACGCAGGCTGAAGGCAAAAGCTAGGAGTAACTACAGCGATCAGGGGGGATACGACGCATGATGATGGTGCTGGGATTGTACGTGTTTATGCTGCGCACCGTGCCGTATCAGGAACTGCAGTATCAGCGCAGCTGGCGACATGTGGCTAACAGCCGGGTAAATCGTCGTCCGTCCACGCAGTTTCTGGGACCGGACAACGACATGCTGACGCTTTCCGGTGTTCTTATGCCGGAGATAACAGGCGGCAGGCTGTCGTTGCTGGCACTGGAGCAGATGGCAGAACAGGGGAAAGCATGGCCCCTGATTGAAGGCAGCGGCACGATTTACGGCATGTATGTGATTGAGGGACTGAATCAGACTAAAACGGAGTTTTTCCGCGACGGTATGCCGCGCCGGATTGAGTTCACCCTGTCGCTCAAACGAGTGGATGAATCCCTGTCCGATATGTTCGGTGATCTCAGTGCGCAACTGAATAATCTGCAGGACACGGCAACGTCTGCCTTAAGCGATATCAGTAAAACGGTGGGAGGGCTGCTCTCGTGAATTTCAGCTCTGAACTGCTTAACAAAGGCAACAAAACTCCCGCATTCAGCATCAGTATTGAGGGCAGGGATATCACCACTGTGCTGGATAACCGCCTGATGAGTTTGACGCTGACGGATAACCGGGGCTTTGAAGCGGACCAGCTTGATCTGGAGCTGGATGACGCTGACGGAAAAATCGTGCTGCCGCGCCGTGGTGCGGTTATTACGCTGGCGCTGGGCTGGAAGGGGCAGCCGCTTTTCCCGAAAGGGGCATTCACAGTGGACGAGATTGAACACACTGGCGCACCGGACCGCCTGACTATCCGGGCGCGAAGTGCTGATTTTCGGGAAACGCTGAATACCCGCCGTGAAAAATCGTGGCATAAGACCACCGTCGGGGAAGTGGTGAAGGAAATAGCCGCGCGGCACAAGCTGAAGATGGCACTGGGTAAAGACCTGTCGGATAATCCCGTGGAGCATATAGACCAGACTAATGAGAGTGACGGCAGTTTTCTGATGCGGCTGGCGCGACAGTACGGTGCCATCGCGTCGGTGAAAAATGGCAATCTGTTATTCATCCGGCAGGGGCAGGGCAAAAGCGCCACTGGTAAACCTCTGCCAGTGATCACTATCACACGCAAGGACGGCGACAGTCACCGATTTACCCTGGCAGATCGCGGAGCCTACACGGGCGTAATTGCCAGCTGGTTGCATACCCGCGAACCTGCGAAGAAAGAAAGCACCACGGTGAAGCGTAAGCGCAGAACTAAGAAGCAGAAGAAAGAGCCAGAAGCGAAGCAGGGCGATTACCTGGTGGGTACGGATGAAAACGTGCTGGTACTTAATCGCACTTATGCCAACCGGAGCAACGCCGAACGAGCGGCGAAAATGCAGTGGGAACGCCTGCAACGCGGCGTTGCGTCATTTTCTCTACAACTGGCAGAAGGGCGGGCAGATCTCTACACGGAAATGCCTGTGAAGGTCAGTGGTTTTAAACAGCCGATAGATGATGCGGAATGGACCATTACGACTCTGACACATACCGTCAGCCCGGATAATGGTTTTACGACCAGTCTGGAGCTTGAAGTGAGGATTGATGATTTCGAAATGGAATGATTCTTCGCAATGGAGAACTTTTAAGTTTGCAAAATGGAATAATGCGGTATCATTATTGTGAATTTAGCAAAAATGGGGAGAACTCGAAAAATGATGATTTGCCCACTGTGTGGAAGTGCCGCCCATACTCGCAGCAGTTTTCAGGTATCTTCATTGACCAAAGAGCGTTACAACCAGTGCCAGAATATTAACTGCAGCCATACTTTTGTAACCCATGAAACTTTTGTTCGTTCGATTGCAACGCCAAAAGAGTCAAATCCGGTTCAGCCGCATCCAATGAAATCAGGACAGGGGGCGCTCTCTCTTTGACTCTGCCGCCAATTTGTCGCCATCATTAAAAAACAGTGCGTCTAACATCATGATTTTAAAAAGCATAAATTTCAGGCAACAAAAAACCCATCAACCTTGAACCGAAATGGCGGGGTTGATGGGCTCCACAAAATGGGGACATCAAAGAAAAGCAGTGGCACTAATTAAGACTGATGCCCTGCGGAAAAGTTCTGCGGTTGTGCAAAAAAATTTCATTTTCAGGGCAACTTCAGTTTTATCCTAATCCTGGCCATACCATGACGATGATTGTCCCTGCCAGCGTCAGCAGGACGTTGGCGATTGCATAGGTGCCCGCATAGCCCAGCGCCGGGATGTTACTGCGAGCTGTATCACTGATGATCTCCATTGCCGGCGCGCAGGTACGTGCGCCCATCATTGCGCCGAACAACAGCGCGCGGTTCATTCGCAATACATAAGCACCGAACAAGAAACAGATAACCACGGGCACCAGACTGACAATCAATCCGGCAATCAACATCTGACCGCCAATCGCGCCCAGGCCGTTATTAATACCGCTACCGGCGCTCAGACCAACGCCTGCCATAAACACCATCAAGCCGAACTCTTTCACCATGCTTAATGCACCCTGCGGAATGTAACCGAAGGTCGGGTGGTTAGCACGCATAAAGCCCAGCATAATTCCGGCGAATAACAACCCGGCAGCGTTCCCCATGCCGAAACTGAATGTGCTGAACTGGAAGGTGATCATCCCGATCATCAGCCCAATAACAAAGAAGGCGCAGAATGCCAGCAGGTCAGTGACCTGGCTGTGAATCGAGATAAAGCCGATGCGATCGGCGATGGTTTTTACGCGGCGGGCATCGCCGCTGACTTGTAAAACGTCACCTTTGTTAAGCACGACGTTGTCATCTATCGGCATCTCAATCTGGCTACGAATGACGCGGTTAAGGAAGCAACCGTGATCGGTCAACTTCAGTTGTGCGAGACGTTTACCTACAGCGTTATGGTTTTTAACGACCACTTCTTCAGTGACGATACGCATGTCGAGAAGGTCACGATCGAAAACTTCTTTACCGTTACGGAAGCTGGGATCGAGTCGGGCATGGGCGTCGGGATAGCCTACCAACGCTATTTCATCGCCCATTTGTAGCACGGCATCACCGTCTGGATTTGCCAGAATCCCGTTACGTCGAATACGTTCAATGTAGCAGCCGGTTTGTCGATAAATACCCAGTTCACGCAGATTTTTGCCGTCGGTCCAGGCCACCAGTTCCGGGCCGACGCGATAGGCGCGGATCACCGGTAAATAAACCTTACGGTTGGCATCAGTGTCCAGGCCACGTTCGCGGGCGATTTGCTGGGCGCTGGTCTGTAAGTCCTGATGCTGCAATTTCGGCAAGTAACGCGCACCAACAATCAAACTCACCAGACCGATTAAATAGGTTAAGGCATACCCGAGGCTCAGATTATCCAGTGCCAGTGAGAGCTGCCTGCTTTCCATGCCGGAATGACGCAGTGTATCGCCAGCACCGACCAGAACCGGTGTCGACGTCATAGAGCCTGCTAACATACCGGCCGTCAGGCCAATATCCCAGCCAAACAGCTTACCTAACCCTAAGGCGATCACCAGCGCACTGCCAACCATCACCAGTGCTAACATTAGGTAATTTTTCCCATCGCGAAAAAAAATGGAAAAAAAGTTCGGTCCGGCTTCGACCCCGACGCAGAAAATAAACAGCATAAAGCCAAGATTAAGCGCATCGGTGTTAATGCTGAAATGTTGTTGGCCTAATAACAGCGATACGACTAAAACGCCAATGGAATTACCCAGTTGGATCGAACCAAGTCGTAACTTTCCGAGACATAGCCCAAGCGCGAGGACCACAAATAATAACAGAATGTAATTCCCATTTAACAATTCGGCGACGTTTATATTCACGGAGGCTAACTTCTTGTTTACTAGTAAGCTGTTGAAAGAAATGGTAATTTACGATAATGTTTTTTACCAGAATTCAGGGCGCAGATTCATTCAGCGCACCTAAACGATAGTAAAGTAACAATATATTTTACTAGTGTAATCACATTAGGTATCAACGGCTATATGAATTGCGTTGGCCTATATTAGCATGGAATGCGAAGCGGCTTTATCTTACTGAACGCCACACTGGCGAAAAATGTGTTCGATAGACGCAGTGTCAGGAGGAACGAGTGAAACATAAACAACGTTGGGCGGGGGCAATCTGCTGTTTTGTCCTCTTCATTGTGGTGTGCCTTTTTCTGGCGACGCACATGAAAGGCGCTTTTCGGGCTGCCGGGCATCCTGAAATCGGCTTGCTATTTTTCATTCTTCCTGGAGCAGTCGCCAGCTTCTTTTCACAGCGTAGAGAAGTCCTGAAACCTCTGTTTGGCGCAATGCTGGCGGCACCCTGTTCGATGCTCATTATGCGGCTGTTTTTTTCACCGACGCGCTCATTCTGGCAAGAGCTGGCATGGTTACTAAGCGCGGTGTTCTGGTGTGCGCTGGGGGCACTGTGTTTCTTATTTATCAGTAGTTTGTTTAAACCACAGCACAGAAAAAATCAGTAAAGCCCTCAACGCGAGGGCTTGTCAGACGATCAGGCGTCCAGATTTTCTTTCACCCATGCAGCAAAATCGGTATAGCCGCCGATATGTTGCTGATCGACAAAAATCTGCGGCACGGTTTCTACGGGTTTACCTGCCTTTTGTTGTAGATCTTCTTTAGTGATCCCTTCCGCACGAATATCTACATACTGATACTGAAAATCATCGCGTTCATTGCTCAATTTCTCAGCCAGATCTTTTGCACGCACACAGTAAGGGCAACCCGAACGACCAAAAATAACGGTTTGCATTATTTCTCTCCTCATAGATTTATGCCTGTAATGATCACGCTAAAATGTATTCGCTGAAAGTAGGTTTAACCTGTTGCATTAATTGCTAAAAGCTATAACTGTTAAACACAATACAGTGAAAAGTTTTAGACTGAAGGCTCACTTTGCAGAGGGAAGCGTATGCGCGCGATCGGTAAATTGCCTAAAGGCGTGTTGATACTGGAATTTATCGGAATGATGCTACTGGCGGTGGCGCTGCTGTCGGTAAGCGACTCCCTGTCGCTGCCTGAGCCATTTTCTCGGCCAGAAGTGCAGATTCTGATGATTTTTCTCGGTGTTTTGCTCATGCTTCCCGCTGCGGTGGTGGTTATTCTTCAGGTGGCAAAACGTCTTGCCCCACAGCTGATGAACCGTCCACCGCAATATTCACGTTCAGAAAGAGAAAAAGATAATGACGCCAACCATTGAACTTATTTGTGGCCATCGCTCCATTCGCCATTTCACTGATGAACCCATTTCCGAAGCGCAGCGTGAGGCGATTATTAACAGCGCCCGTGCGACGTCCAGTTCCAGTTTTTTGCAGTGCAGTAGCATTATTCGCATTACCGACAAAGCGTTACGTGAAGAACTGGTGACGCTGACCGGCGGGCAAAAACACGTAGCGCAAGCGGCGGAGTTCTGGGTGTTCTGTGCCGACTTTAACCGCCATTTACAGATCTGTCCGGATGCTCAGCTCGGCCTGGCGGAACAACTGTTGCTCGGTGTCGTTGATACGGCAATGATGGCGCAGAATGCATTAATCGCAGCGGAATCGCTGGGATTGGGCGGGGTATATATCGGCGGCCTGCGCAATAATATTGAAGCGGTGACGAAACTGCTTAAATTACCGCAGCATGTTCTGCCGCTGTTTGGGCTGTGCCTTGGCTGGCCTGCGGATAATCCGGATCTTAAGCCGCGTTTACCAGCCTCCATTTTGGTGCATGAAAACAGCTATCAACCGCTGGATAAAGGCGCACTGGCGCAGTATGACGAGCAACTGGCGGAATATTACCTCACCCGTGGCAGCAATAATCGCCGGGATACCTGGAGCGATCATATCCGCCGAACAATCATTAAAGAAAGCCGCCCATTTATTCTGGATTATTTGCACAAACAGGGTTGGGCGACGCGCTAAAACCGCCACGTCGATGTATGATACGCGGGCTTTTGACCAGGTCTGACAGAGAGGTGCAGGGTGAAAATTGCCATATTGTCCCGGGATGGAACGCTCTATTCGTGTAAGCGGCTGCGTGAAGCCGCTATACAGCGCGGTCACCTGGTTGAAATTCTTGATCCGCTTTCTTGCTACATGAACATAAATCCTGCGGCGTCTTCTATTCACTACAAAGGCCGCAAGTTACCCCATTTTGACGCAGTGATCCCGCGTATTGGCACCGCCATTACCTTTTATGGGACGGCGGCACTGCGCCAGTTCGAGATGCTGGGGAGCTATCCGCTCAATGAGTCGGTCGCCATTGCCCGGGCGCGTGACAAATTGCGTTCCATGCAACTGCTGGCGCGTCAGGGCATCGACCTGCCTGTCACGGGCATTGCGCATTCGCCAGATGATACCAGCGATTTAATCGACATGGTCGGTGGTGCGCCGCTGGTGGTCAAGTTGGTTGAAGGCACGCAGGGAATTGGCGTCGTGCTGGCGGAGACGCGTCAGGCGGCGGAAAGCGTGATTGACGCTTTCCGCGGTCTGAACGCGCATATTCTGGTGCAGGAATATATCAAAGAGGCGCAAGGGTGCGATATCCGCTGTCTGGTTGTTGGCGATGAAGTGGTCGCTGCGATTGAACGGCGGGCGAAAGAGGGCGATTTTCGTTCCAATTTGCATCGTGGCGGCGCGGCAAGCGTCGCCAGTATCACACCACAGGAGCGTGAAATCGCGATAAAAGCCGCGCGAACGATGGCGCTGGACGTTGCTGGTGTGGATATTCTGCGTGCTAATCGCGGGCCGTTGGTGATGGAGGTGAATGCGTCGCCGGGGCTGGAAGGAATAGAAAAAACCACCGGTATCGACATCGCGGGTAAAATGATCCGCTGGATCGAACGCCACGCTACGACAGAATATTGCCTGAAAACGGGTGGTTAGTCGCAATCACATTACTGATCATGGTTTTGCCTGCGCTTTTTGCGTAAGCTGTGCCGGTCTTTTTATCGAAAGAGGTTGTACAAAATTATGACATCGCTGGTCGTTCCTGGTCTGGATACGCTGCGTCAATGGCTCGATGACCTGGGGATGAGTTTTTTTGAATGTGATAACTGTCAGGCTCTGCATCTGCCCCATATGCAGAATTTCGACGGTGTCTTTGATGCCAAAATCGATCTGATCGATAACACGATCCTGTTTTCTGCCATGGCGGAAGTCCGACCTTCAGCCGTATTGCCGCTGGCGGCGGATTTATCTGCCATCAATGCCAGTTCGCTGACCGTGAAAGCATTTCTTGATATGCAGGATGATAATCTGCCAAAGCTGGTGGTTTGCCAGTCTTTATCCGTTATGCAGGGCGTAACCTATGAGCAGTTTGCATGGTTCGTGCGTCAGAGCGAAGAGCAGATTTCGATGGTCATTCTTGAAGCTAATGCCCATCAACTGCTGTTACCGACTGATGATGAAGGGCAAAACAACGTTACCGAAAACTATTTCCTCCACTGATAACTCCTTTCGAGCACGCAGTCGCTGGTGCAGTGGCTGCGCGCTGCAAAATTATCTGCTGTTTTTAACCTTTTCCTAAAGATTATTTCACTTCTCTTGTGTCGATTTGGCTTTATCACATAGAGCAAATATGCATAAAAATTTGTTAAATACCGTTTTTTAATCCGAGCTATAGTCTCAAACCCTGGCTAAAGTTATTCTTGCGATGCTTTTATATGGCGAGCAGTGCTGGCCGGGAGAAAGTTCTCTTTTCTTACACCGCGCCGATAAAAAATATGCACGTTTATTGCATATCTTTCAGTGTGACAACTTTTGTTCGTTTGTTAACGAACTTTCAGAAGGAAAGAGATATGACCGCCTTAAATAAAAAATGGCTATCGGGTCTGGTTGCGGGTGCTCTGATGGCCGTCTCTGTCGGCACGCTCGCGGCTGAACAAAAAACACTCCACATTTATAACTGGTCTGATTATATCGCCCCGGACACGGTGGCCAATTTTGAAAAAGAAACCGGTATTAAAGTCGTCTACGATGTTTTCGACTCTAACGAAGTACTGGAAGGCAAATTAATGGCCGGGAGTACCGGCTTTGATCTGGTGGTTCCATCTGCCAGCTTTCTGGAGCGCCAGTTGACTGCGGGAGTTTTCCAGCCGCTGGACAAAAGCAAATTGCCGGAGTGGAAGAATCTCGACCCGGAACTGCTGAAGCTGGTCGCCAAACACGATCCCGACAATAAATTTGCTATGCCCTATATGTGGGCGACGACCGGGATTGGCTATAACGTTGATAAAGTTAAAGCGGTGCTGGGCGAAAACGCGCCCGTCGATAGCTGGGACTTGATCCTCAAACCTGAAAATCTGGAAAAACTGAAAAGCTGCGGTGTCTCTTTCCTGGATGCGCCAGAAGAAGTTTTTGCTACCGTGTTGAATTATCTCGGCAAAGATCCCAACAGCACTAAAGCGGATGATTACACCGGACCGGCAACAGATCTGCTGTTAAAGCTGCGCCCGAACATTCGTTATTTCCATTCATCTCAATACATTAACGACCTGGCAAACGGCGATATTTGCGTCGCTATCGGCTGGGCAGGTGATGTCTGGCAGGCGTCAAACCGCGCGAAGGAAGCGAAGAATGGCGTGAATGTCTCGTTCTCGATTCCAAAAGAAGGGGCGATGGCGTTCTTTGATGTATTCGCCATGCCTGCGGATGCCAAAAACAAAGACGAAGCCTATCAGTTCCTGAATTACCTGCTGCGCCCGGATGTAGTAGCGCATATTTCCGACCATGTGTTCTATGCCAACGCCAATAAAGCAGCCACGCCGCTGGTGAGTGCGGAAGTCCGTGAGAACCCAGGTATTTATCCGCCTGCGGATGTTCGTGCGAAGCTGTTCACTCTGAAAGTGCAGGATCCGAAAATCGACCGTGTGCGCACCCGCGCGTGGACCAAAGTGAAGAGCGGAAAATAATCCGCAGTCGTAGATGCCGGAGGGGCGCACCACACCCGCCGGCAATTCGCACCATTATGGTGCGCTTGCACACATTCAATGCCGGAGAGCAGCCGTGAATGACGCTATCCCTCGCCCGCAGGCGAAAACCCGTAAGGCGCTGACGCCGCTATTAGAAATCCGCAACCTGACCAAATCCTACGATGGTCAACATGCGGTGGATGATGTCAGCCTGACCATCTACAAAGGTGAAATCTTCGCGCTGCTGGGCGCATCCGGCTGTGGCAAGTCCACGCTGCTGCGTATGCTGGCAGGTTTCGAACAACCTTCTGCCGGACAGATAATGCTTGATGGCGTCGATTTGTCACAGGTTCCGCCTTACCTGCGCCCCATCAATATGATGTTTCAGTCTTACGCGCTGTTTCCGCATATGACCGTGGAACAGAACATCGCTTTTGGCCTGAAACAGGACAAACTACCGAAAGCGGAAATTGCCAGCCGGGTCAATGAGATGCTCGGCCTGGTGCATATGCAGGAGTTCGCCAAACGCAAACCGCATCAGCTTTCCGGTGGTCAGCGACAACGTGTGGCCCTGGCCCGAAGCCTTGCGAAGCGCCCGAAACTATTACTGCTCGATGAGCCGATGGGCGCGCTGGATAAAAAGCTGCGTGACCGGATGCAGCTTGAAGTGGTGGATATTCTGGAGCGCGTCGGTGTGACTTGTGTGATGGTCACCCACGATCAGGAAGAGGCGATGACCATGGCGGGGCGCATCGCCATTATGAATCGTGGGAAATTTGTCCAGATTGGCGAACCGGAAGAGATCTACGAGCATCCGACTACCCGCTATAGCGCCGAATTTATTGGCTCGGTAAACGTCTTTGAAGGCGTACTCAAAGAGCGTCAGGAAGATGGCCTGGTGCTTGATTCGCCGGGGCTGGTGCATCCACTGAAAGTCGACGCGGATGCCTCGGTGGTCGATAACGTGCCGGTACATGTGGCGCTGCGCCCGGAAAAAATCATGCTTTGCGAAGAGCCGCCCGCCAATGGTTGTAACTTCGCGGTGGGGGAGGTGATACACATTGCCTATCTCGGCGATCTTTCGGTGTATCACGTTCGTCTGAAAAGTGGGCAGATGATTAGCGCCCAGCTACAAAACGCCCATCGTCATCGTAAAGGGTTACCGACCTGGGGCGACGAAGTGCGTTTGTGCTGGGAAGTGGACAGCTGTGTGGTGCTGACGGTTTAAGGAGCAAAGATGAGTACACTTGAACCTGCTGCCCAGTCGAAACCGCCGGGCGGATTTAAGCTGTGGTTGTCGCAGCTGCAAATGAAGCATGGGCGCAAACTGGTCATTGCGTTGCCATATATCTGGTTGATCTTGCTGTTTCTGCTGCCATTTCTGATTGTCTTTAAAATAAGCCTGGCGGAGATGGCGCGCGCTATTCCACCTTATACCGAACTGATGGAGTGGGCTGACGGGCAACTGTCCATCACTCTTAATCTCGGTAATTTTCTGCAACTGACCGACGATCCGCTCTATTTCGATGCTTATCTCCAGTCGCTACAGGTGGCTGCGATTTCGACATTTTGCTGTTTACTGATCGGCTATCCGCTGGCGTGGGCGGTGGCGCACAGTAAGCCTTCGACCCGTAATATTTTATTACTACTGGTGATCCTGCCGTCGTGGACCTCGTTTCTGATCCGCGTTTATGCCTGGATGGGAATATTAAAAAACAACGGTGTGCTGAATAATTTTCTGCTGTGGCTGGGGGTTATCGATCAACCGCTGACCATTCTGCATACCAATCTGGCCGTTTATATCGGCATTGTTTACGCTTACGTGCCGTTTATGGTACTGCCGATTTATACCGCGTTGATTCGTATTGATTATTCGCTGGTGGAAGCAGCGCTGGATCTCGGTGCACGACCGCTGAAAACGTTCTTTACTGTGATCGTGCCGCTGACTAAAGGTGGGATTATTGCCGGATCGATGCTGGTGTTTATCCCGGCTGTGGGCGAGTTTGTGATCCCGGAACTGCTCGGTGGCCCGGACAGCATCATGATCGGGCGCGTGCTATGGCAAGAGTTTTTCAATAACCGCGACTGGCCGGTGGCCTCGGCGGTAGCGATCATCATGTTGCTGCTGCTAATTGTGCCGATAATGTGGTTCCACAAACACCAGCAAAAAAGCGTGGGAGAACACGGATGAATAATTTACCGGTAGTTCGTTCGCCCTGGCGGATTGTGATTTTGCTGCTGGGCTTTACCTTTCTCTACGCGCCAATGCTGATGCTGGTTATCTATTCGTTTAACAGCTCGAAGCTGGTGACGGTGTGGGCCGGCTGGTCAACGCGCTGGTATGGTGAGTTATTGCGCGATGACGCGATGATGAGTGCGGTTGGTTTAAGTCTGACAATTGCGGCCTGTGCGGCGACGGCGGCGGCGATCCTCGGAACTATTGCGGCGGTGGTGCTGGTGCGCTTTGGCAGGTTTCGCGGATCAAATGGCTTTGCCTTTATGATCACCGCGCCGCTGGTAATGCCAGATGTCATCACGGGCTTGTCGCTGTTGTTATTATTCGTCGCGCTTGCTCATGCCATTGGCTGGCCTGCGGACCGCGGTATGCTCACCATCTGGCTGGCGCATGTCACTTTTTGTACGGCTTATGTGGCGGTCGTTATTTCTTCAAGATTGCGGGAACTGGATCGCTCGATAGAAGAAGCAGCGATGGATCTCGGTGCGACGCCGCTGAAAGTGTTTTTCGTCATTACGCTACCGATGATCATGCCCGCGATCATTTCTGGCTGGTTACTGGCTTTTACTTTGTCGCTTGATGATCTGGTGATCGCCAGCTTTGTTTCCGGGCCGGGAGCCACCACGTTACCGATGCTGGTCTTTTCCAGCGTGCGGATGGGGGTGAATCCGGAAATCAACGCCCTGGCAACATTGATCCTCGGCGCGGTCGGAATTGTCGGATTTATCGCCTGGTATCTGATGGCTCGCGCAGAAAAACAGCGGATACGCGACATCCAGCGTGCAAGACGTGGCTGAAGACACTAAAATTTGCCAACCTGGCTACATAATGCCGCGCATGTCGCGGCATTGTTTTCATGGAAGACGAAACGTTGGGATTTTTTAAGAAAACATCTTCATCTCATGCTCGCCTGAATGTGCCTGCGCTGGTGCAGGTGGCGGCGCTCGCCATTATTATGATCCGTGGCCTCGACGTGCTGATGATTTTCAATACGCTGGGCGTGCGCGGTATTGGCGAGTTCATTCATCGCAGCGTACAAACCTGGAGTTTAACGCTGGTCTTTTTAAGCAGTCTGGTGCTGGTTTTCATTGAGATCTGGTGTGCGTTTTCACTGGTGAAAGGGCGTCGCTGGGCGCGCTGGCTATATCTGCTGACACAAATCACCGCCGCAAGTTACTTGTGGGCGGCTTCGCTGGGGTACGGTTATCCGGAGCTGTTCAGCATTCCCGGTGAATCAAAACGTGAAATCTTCCATAGCCTGATGCTGCAGAAGCTGCCGGATATGCTCATCCTGATGCTGCTGTTCGTTCCCTCGACCAGTCGGCGGTTCTTCCAGTTGCAATAATGTGTATAATCGTCGCCCCTGATGATGTGAAGGTCAATGTATGCAGTGCGCACTTTACGACGCGGGTCGCTGTCGTTCCTGTCAGTGGATAATGCAGCCGATTCCAGAGCAACTCTCCGCTAAAACCGCCGATCTTAAAAATCTGCTCGCCGACTTTCCGGTTGAGGAATGGTGCGCGCCGGTGTCAGGCCCGGAACAAGGGTTTCGTAATAAAGCCAAAATGGTGGTGAGTGGTAGCGTTGAAAAACCACTGCTCGGTATGCTGCATCGCGATGGCACACCAGAAGACCTTTGTGACTGCCCGCTTTATCCTGCCTCATTTGCGCCCGTTTTTGCGGCGCTAAAACCGTTTATCGCCCGAGCGGGGTTAACGCCCTACAACGTGGCGCGTAAGCGTGGCGAACTGAAATACATTCTGCTGACTGAAAGCCAGAGTGATGGAGGCATGATGCTGCGCTTTGTACTGCGTTCTGATACCAAGCTGGCGCAACTGCGTAAGGCGCTGCCGTGGTTACACGAACAACTACCGCAGCTGAAAGTTATTACCGTCAATATTCAGCCGGTACATATGGCGATTATGGAAGGGGAGACGGAGATCTACCTGACCGAACAACAGGCACTGGCGGAGCGTTTTAATGACGTACCGCTGTGGATCCGTCCGCAAAGTTTCTTCCAGACTAATCCGGCGGTCGCCAGCCAGTTGTACGCCACCGCGCGCGACTGGGTACGACAGCTGCCGGTTAAACATATGTGGGATCTGTTCTGCGGTGTGGGGGGCTTTGGTTTACACTGCGCGACGCCTGACATGCAGTTAACCGGGATCGAAATTGCATCAGAGGCCATTGCCTGTGCAAAGCAGTCAGCCGCTGAACTGGGCTTAACGCGTTTGCAATTTCAGGCGCTGGACTCCACTCAGTTTGCCACCGCTCAGGGGGATGTGCCGGAGCTGGTGCTGGTTAACCCGCCGCGCCGCGGCATTGGTAAACCGCTGTGTGATTATCTCTCAACGATGGCACCGCGTTTTATCATCTACTCCAGCTGTAACGCCCAAACTATGGCGAAAGATATCCGCGAACTGCCTGGGTTTCGTATTGAACGGGTGCAGCTTTTCGATATGTTCCCGCATACCGCGCACTATGAAGTGCTGACGCTGCTGGTGAAGCAATAAAAAAGCCGCATGTGCGGCTTCAGATTGCTGACAAAGTGCGCGTTGTTTATGCCGGATGCGGCGTAAACGCCTTATCCGGCCTACAAAAGCGTGCAAATTCAATACATTGCATGGGCCATGTAGGCCTGATAAGCGTAGCGCATCAGGCAATTTTACCTTTGTCATCAGTCTCAAGCCGCGGTTGCGGCTTTCTGAATCTTACTGTGGGAACCACTGGTCACTGATTTTTTGATAAGTACCGTCAGCTTTAATTGCTGCCAGCGCGTTATTCAGTTTTTCCAGCAGGGCTTTGTTATCCGGACGTACAGCGATGCCCAGGCCGGTGCCAAAATATTGCGGATCGGTCACTTTCTCAGTAGCAACACCAAGTTGTGGATTGGTTTTCAGCCATTCGTTTACCACCGCTGTGTCACCAAATACCCCATCAATACGACCATTTTTCAGATCGATAAAGGCATTCTGATAACTGTCATAAGAGACAGTTTTCACTTCCGGGTGCTGATCCTGAATATATTTCTGGTGCGTAGTACCGTTTTCCATCCCAATACGTTTGCCTTTCAGATCGGCAAACGTTTTGTAGGTATCTTTTTTGGCAATCACGACGGCTGAGTTTTCATAGTAGGGCGTGGTAAACGATACCTGTTTGCTACGCTCCGGGGTGATATCCATACCGGAGATTACGGCGTCATATTTTCTGAATTTCAGGGACGGGATCAGGCTGTCGAACGCGTGATTAGTAAAAGTACATTCTGCCTGCATTTGTTTGCACAAGGCTTTTGCCAGATCGATATCAAAGCCGACAATCTCATTATTAGCACCTATAGATTCAAAGGGTGGATAGGTGGCTGAAACGCCAAAATTGATTTTCTCTGCGGCAGAAGCACCGAAAGTAAAGGAAGCAAGTAAAGCGGCAAGAACTAACTTTTTCATGATGGAACTCCCGTCTGTCAATCTTATGATTTTTGGCCGTGTCTGCGGCATGGGATAACAATGCCATCAAGTGAATTTATATGCAATAAACATGATTAAATAATTTAAATGAAATAAAAAAGACGGACAACTTAGTGGGTTGTCCGTCTTCATTATAAGAATTTATGCACTATGTAGGCCGGATAAGGCGTCCCCGCCGCATCCGGCACAGGCACCGTGCTGATGTCTGATGCGACGCTGGCGCGTCTTATCAGACCTACAAAACCCCCCGGCGAATGTACGCAGCCACATTAATTTCGCCGTTCGAATGCCAGCGCTTTGCGCTCGATCAGACGCATCATCAGCGTCAGCAGGCCGTTAACGACCAGGTAAATAATCCCTGCCGCACCGAACACCATTACATCGTAGGTGCGTCCGTACAACAACTGGCTGTATCCCATCACTTCCATCAGCGTAATGGTGTATGCCAGAGAGGTACTTTTGAATACCAGCACCACTTCGTTGGAATAAGAAGAGAGCGAGCGTTTAAAGGCATACGGCAGCAGGATCGCCAGCGTATCTTTTTTGCTCATTCCCAGGGCGCTACAGGACTGCCACTGACCTTCCGGGATCGCACGAATTGCACCGTAAAACAGCTGCGTGGTATACGCCGCACTATTCAGCGACAACGCAATCAGCGCACATAACCACGGTTCTGACAACAAATGCCACAGTGCCGGATACTCCTGCAAAGTCGGAAACTGGCCCGGCCCGTAATAAATCAGGAAGATCTGCACCAGCAGCGGCGTACCGGTAAACAGCGTGATATAACCCCGCACCAGCCACACCAGCACCGGCGTTTTCAGCGTCAGGATGATGGTAAAAATCAATGCCAGAATCAGTGCCACAATCAGCGAGGCAACGGTTAGCGTCAGGCTGGTGTGTAGCCCTTTCATCAGTTCGGGTAAATACTCAAACATTAGCTGGGCCTCCGCTCAAAACGTGTCGCGCGCAGGTCAATGCGTTTGAGAATGTACTGACTGAGCAGGGTGATCACCAGGTAAATCGCCGCCGCCACAATGTACCAGGTAAATGGTTCCTGGGTACGAGTAGCGATGCTTTTTGTTTGCAGCATTAAATCATTCACACTAATCAAACTGACCAGCGCGGTATCTTTCAGCAGCACCAGCCACTGGTTACCGAGGCCAGGCAGCGCATGACGCCACATCTGCGGCATCACCAGACGGAAAAAGATAGCCGATTTCGACAGCCCCAGCGCCTGACCAGACTCCCACTGACCCACCGGCACCGCTTTCAACGCGCCCCGAAGCGTTTGCGAGGCATAGGCGGCATACAGCAGTGACAGAGCGATGACACCACAAAGGAACGGGCTAACGTCGAAGTTCTCAATGTCCATCTGCACTGGGATCTGCACGAACCCAAGATTGATAGTGAAGCCATCCGAAAGCGTCAGCAGCAGCTGCGAGGAGCCAAAATAGATAAACAGCACCACCAGAATTTCTGGCAGGCCACGCAGAATGGTTACCAGCGCTGAACCTGCCCACGCGACAGGACGCCATTTTGCCGACTCCCATACCGCAAAGAACATCGCCAGCGCCAGCCCGACAATCAATGCACAAACGGCAAGGCCGACGGTCATCCCGGCGGCGCTTGCTAAAGGAAAAAATTCATTCATCAGGAATTACTTCTGGAACCATTTGTTGTAGATGGTTTCGTAAGTGCCATCTTTCCTCACTTTTTCCAGCGCAGTGTTGAGTTTCTGCTGCAGCTCAGTGTTGCCCTGACGTACCGCGATGCCGAGGCCAGTGCCGAAGTAATCTTTATCGGTCACTTTGTCGCCCACCGCCGCCAGTTTCGGGTTATCTTTCAGCCACTCAGTGACCACTGCGGTGTCACCGAAGACGCCGTCGATACGCCCGTTTTGCAGATCCAGTTTTGCGTTCTGGTAGCTGTCATACGGAACGGTAGTGATTTCCGGGTGCTTATCCATAATGAATTTCTGGTGTGTCGTCCCGTTCTGTACGCCGACTTTTTTGCCTTTCAGCTGATCAACACTGGTGTATTTGCCTTGCTGACCCACAAACAGGGCAGAGTTGTCATAGTACGGGGTGGTAAACAGCACCTGCTTTTCACGCTCCGGAGTGATATCCATGCCCGCCATCACGGCTTCTACGCGACGGAATTTCAGGCTTGGGATCAGGCTGTCAAACGCCTGGTTAGAGAAAGTGCAGGTTGCATCAATCTCTTTACACAGCGCTTGTGCCAGGTCGACGTCAAAACCAACGATCTGGTTGTTTGCATCAATCGATTCAAACGGAGGATAGGAGGCTTCGGTAGCAAAACGAATGGTTTCGGCAGCTGTGGCGGAAAGACTAAAACCTGCAATTAACGCGGCAATCAGAACTTTTTTCATTGTTGTTATCCCGAATCTTAGTGAGAGAGATAGTTTTTAAATGCTTCGGTTTGCGGCTCGGTAAAGCAGCTCGCGTCGCCTTGTTCTACGATATGACCATTTTCCATATACACCACTCGGCTGGCGGTTTTACGCGCCACTTCAACTTCGTGGGTGACGATCACCTGGGTAATATTCGTTTCTGCCAGCTCACGAATGATGCTGACGATTTGTGCCGTAATTTCCGGGTCCAGTGCGGCGGTCGGTTCATCGAACAGCAGTACCTGCGGTTCCATCATCAACGCACGGGCAATAGCAACACGCTGCTGCTGACCACCAGAAAGATGCAGCGGGTAACGATCGCTATAAGGTTTGAGACGCAGACGTTCCAGCAGTTTTTCTGCACGGGCCAGCGCCTGATCTTTACTCAACCCCAGTACACGGCAGGGCGCTTCAATCAGGTTTTGCTGCACGGTCAGATGCGGCCACAGGTTGTATTGCTGAAACACCATGCCAACGTTACGACGCAAATCGCGAATCGCTTTGTCAGAGGGTGTTTTGGTGAAATCGAAATGGTTGCCTGCAATGTTGAGCGTACCGGAGCGCGGCATCTCAAGCAGATTGAGTACACGCAGCAGCGAGCTTTTACCCGCGCCGCTGGGGCCAAGTAACACCAGCGTTTCGCCCTGTGGGCAATCCAGCGTGATATCGAACAGCGCCTGATGCGCGCCGTAGAAGCAATTAATGCCGTTTAATTGAATACTCATTGACACTCGTATACTGGCAGTCTGATAGCTATTGAGGTCGAAGATAGTACCTTTGACAGAATAATTATGCAATATTTCTGCTTTAAAAGTTAAAAGCAAAGCGCATTATTCAATAAACATAGCACAAAATAACGGGGGCGGTGGTCGGCGAGCATAAATGTCGGCATTCCTCACGAAATGCCGGACAATTTACGGGGTTTATTGGTTGATCAAGGCGTTAGCGATTCTCGATGGACTGACGGAGCGTACCCGCCGTGGCATGAACGCTACCGCCTAAGTAACGCACATCGTCGATGACCCAACACTGGCCTTCCTGAATCATTAACACTTCATCCTGCCAACCCTGGTCACCCTGTTTGAGATCCACGCGCAATGGAATGTTACGGGCATCACGATTAGGGATAGTCGATGCACTGGCAACGTGGGCGCTATCTGGCAAGGTGGTTCGACTGGAGAATGGATCGTTGGTCAGTAGTTCCCGATGGTTATTATCCCGGGAGGCATCGCTAAGCAGTGTCGCCAGTTTGTCGCTCAGATAAGGGCGCAAGGCGGTGATGTCGTTGCTGCGGTGCAAAATGCGGTAGTCATAAAATTGCTGGGCCACGTTATCCGGGCCTCCTTCAACGCAAGGACCACTGCGTGTGCCGTTATCTTTATAAGCTGGAGTGACTGTGGTGCAGGCACTGAGGAGCAGTGCGCAGGGGATAAGCATTGTCAATTTGCTGTAGCGCATAATGATTTCCTTATAAGCGATCGCTCTGAAAGCGTTCTACGATAATAATGATATCCTTTCAATAATAGCGTATCAGTCTGATAATGCTTTTGAGATCGAAGGCTTAGCAAACAAGGAGATCGATCATGCAATTTTCTACAACCCCAACTCTGGAAGGCCAGACCATCGTTGAATATTGCGGTGTGGTGACCGGCGAAGCGATTTTAGGTGCCAATATTTTCCGTGATTTCTTTGCCGGTATCCGCGATATCGTTGGCGGACGTTCCGGTGCGTATGAAAAAGAACTGCGTAAAGCACGGGAGATCGCCTTTGAGGAATTAGGCTCCCAGGCGCGGGCGCTGGGGGCCGATGCCGTCGTCGGTATTGATATCGACTACGAAACGGTCGGGCAAAACGGCAGTATGCTGATGGTTAGCGTCAGCGGTACGGCGGTGAAAACGCGTCGATGAGAAGATTCTTCTGGCTGGTCGCTGCCGCTCTGTTATTGGCAGGGTGTGCAGGCGAAAAAGGCATTGTCGAGAAAGAGGGATATCAGCTTGATACCCGACGCCAGGCGCAGGCGGCGTATCCGCGCATTAAAGTGCTGGTGATCCACTACACCGCAGATGATTTTGATAGCTCGCTGGCGACACTGACCGATAAGCAGGTCAGCTCGCATTATCTGGTCCCTGCGGTACCACCGCGATACAACGGTAAACCGCGCATCTGGCAACTGGTGCCGGAACAAGAACTGGCCTGGCATGCGGGGATTAGCGCCTGGCGCGGGGCAACGCGCCTTAACGACACCTCTATTGGCATTGAGCTGGAAAACCGTGGCTGGCAAAAATCGGCCGGAGTGAAATATTTTGCCCCGTTTGAACCGGCACAGATTCAGGCGCTTATTCCACTGGCGAAAGATATTATTGCCCGTTATCACATCAAGCCGGAAAACGTAGTGGCACATGCGGATATCGCACCGCAGCGCAAAGACGATCCGGGGCCATTATTTCCCTGGCAGCAACTGGCGCAGCAGGGGATTGGTGCCTGGCCGGATGCGCAGCGGGTTAACTTTTACCTTGCCGGGCGCGCGCCGCACACACCGGTAGATACCGCGTCATTGCTGGAGCTTTTGGCGCGCTACGGTTATGACGTTAAACCTGATATGACACCGCGCGAGCAGCGGCGCGTGATTATGGCATTCCAGATGCATTTCCGCCCGACGTTATATAACGGCGAAGCGGATGCAGAAACTCAGGCGATTGCCGAAGCATTGCTGGAGAAATACGGGCAGGATTAGCGCGGCAGTTTTCCGTGGTCGCGTAGCCAGGCGGCAGTTTTCTCGATACCTTCATCCAGGGTGATGACCGGCTGATAACCTAACTCTTCCTGCGCACGCGTAATATCCAGCGTAAAGTCAAAATTCAACTTGGAGACGCCGTAGTGGGTCAGCGGCGGCTCTTTTGCTGACTTGCGGCCTAAACGCTCCATGCTGCGGGCGATCATATCCAGCATCGGGTAGGGGACGGAACGAATACGACAGTCAATATTCAACTCGTCGATCAGCTTCTGCACGATGCTGCGCAGTGTGCGATGCTCGCCGTTGGTGATGTTGTACACACGCCCGGAAGGTAGCTTATCGCAGGCTTCCTGGCTTGCCAGCCACATTGCGTGCACGGCATTTTCATAGTAGGTCATATCGACCAGCGCACTGCCGCCATGCGGTAACAGAATACTGCCGTAGTGGTGCATCATATGCGCCAGACGGGGAATAAAGACTTTATCGTGCGGTCCGAACAGACTTTGTGGGCGCAGAATAGTAAAGCGCGTTTGTGGATTCGCCTGCGAAAGCATATTGATCACTTCTTCGCTGGCTGCTTTGCTGCGGGCAAACTCGTTGGCGAAGCGGTGAGGGCGAAAATCTTCTTTAATATCGCGATGGTGGTGATAATCGAAGTACAGGGAGGGGGAAGAGATATGAATAAAGTTACGCACACCCCAGGCGACAGCCCATTCACCCAGGCGGCGAGTGGCGCGAACGTTAGCCAGATCGAAAGCCTGTTGTGTCCCCCAGGGTGAGGTAAAGCTGGAGCAGTGCCACAGCGTATCAATGCCCGCGAGCATCACTTTAGCTTGTGATGAAACCAGCTCGGTCAGATCCGCCGGAACAAACTCTGCGCCCATTTTTTCCAGCAATTTGCCCATTGCCTCGTTGCGACCGGTCGCTCGCACGCTGATGCCTTTCTGGCATAAAAACTCTACCGCGTTTCGACCTAAGCCGCTGGTGGCGCCGGTAACCAGTACCTTCATATCAATCCACTGTTGTTGAGAAAATAACGTGCGCATTCTTCCGTGATTTCCCCCATGATGCAATGGGAAACATGAAAGAATAACGCAGGTTTTGTCGATTAATCTGTGCTTTGTTCTGCCAGTCTGGCGATTTGTTTTGCCATTCCGCGAAAAATAAACAGATGCGCGGGGATCATCAATAACCAGTAAAACAGCCCCGGCATACCGTGCGGATGCCAGAAAGCGCGGACATCGATAGTACGATAGTCGCCTTTATCTTCCAGGCTAAAACACAGTCGTCCCAGCCCCGGCGCTTTCATGCCAAATAACAACGTAAGTTGTTTTTCCGGTTCAACGACAATCACTTTCCAGCTATCCACCGCATCGCCAGTCTGTAAATATTCGCGCTCCGGGCGGCCTTTCGCCAGCTTATGACCGATCGCGCGGTCCATCAACGCCCGTGTCTGCCACAAAATATTGCCAAAGAAATAACGCTCTTTACCGCCGATTTGGTTCACTACCTGCCATAAAGCAGCAAGGCTGGCGGACGTTTTAACGGTAAACCCCGCCTGTTTGGCAAAATAACCGTACTCCGGTCGCCAGCGGGCAAAGGCCTGAGCGTCGTAGCCCCAGTCGCTGGAGTTGACCAGTTTTTCCTCCTCTTTCAACGTGCTACGTACCGCGTCATCGAAAGCGATCAGCCGTTGTGGGATGAGTGCACGTAGCGCGGTATCATCCGCCAGCAGATCGTGTTTCAGCCCCTGAATCAACGCCCTGGCGGTGGTGGGCGGTACGGAAGTAATCACATTGAGAAACCACACCGAAATCCAGCGGGTGGGGAGGGGGATGGGGATCAACCAGCGGCGCTTACCGCTCACCGCCATAAAATGTTCAAACTGTTGCTGATAACTGAGCACCTCTGGTCCGGCGGCTTCGAAGATGCGGTGTTCGCTGGCCGGATGATCTAACAACGCAACCAGATAGTGCAGCAAGTTTTCCAGCGCAATGGGCGTGGTGCGTGAACGAACCCAGCGCGGAGGCGTTAAGACTGGCAGGTTGTAGACCATATCGCGCATGACTTCGAACGCCGCGGAACCTGCGCCAACGATAATTCCGGCCCGCAGTTCGGTCACGGGTACATTCGCTTCACGCAGAATGTCCGCCGTAGCCTGACGAGCACGCAGATGATCCGACTGCTCATGTGGCGGGGCCTGCAACGAACTAAGAAAGATTAATTGCTTAACTGGTACTTCACGTAGCGCATCGCGGACGTTGAGAGCCACCTGGCGCTCCTGAGCGATAAAATCGCCGCCTTCGCCCATGCTGTGCACCAGAAAATAGACCGTATCGATATCCTGCAACAGGGCCGGTAGGTTATCCGGCCAGCTGAGATCGACTTTATGGCAACTGACGTTTGCCAGTTGCAGCTTTGCAAGCCTGTCGACATGACGTGCCGCCGCCAGGATCTGATGCCCTTGCTGGCTGAGTGTGCGCACCAGATGCTGACCAATGTAGCCACTGGCACCGAGAACTAAAATGCGTTGCGGCACGTCTCTCTCCTTAACGCGCCAGGAATGCACGCCAGTGGGCGGCGACTTCCGCCAGTTGTTCGCGCGAGACGTCAAGATGCGTCACCAGGCGGACAATCGGCGAGGCGTTAATCAGCACGTTTCTCGCTTTCATGTATTCGCCTAACGCGGCAGCATTTTCTTCCCCGACGCGAACAAACAGCATATTGGTGTCCTGACGCATCACATCCGCGCCTGCTTCACGCAGCTGCTCCGCCATCCAGGCAGCGTTGTCGTGGTCTTCCTGCAAGCGCGCAACGTTATTTTTCAGGGCATATATCCCGGCGGCAGCCAGAATGCCGGACTGGCGCATCCCGCCACCTGTCATTTTCCGCCAGCGAATGGCACGTTTAATGTAATCACGATTACCGACGAGTAATGAACCGACTGGCGTCCCAAGACCTTTCGACAGGCAAATGGTGAACGAATCACAATATTGCGTGATCTCTTTCAGTTCGCAGCCGTAAGCCACCACGGCATTAAAGATGCGCGCACCGTCAACATGCAGCGCCAGATTGCGCTCGCGGGTAAATTCCCATGCTTCTTTCAGGTATTCCCGCGGCAACACTTTGCCGTTGTGGGTGTTTTCCAGACTGAGTAATTTGGTGCGGGCGAAATGGATATCGTCGGGTTTGATTTTCATCGCCACTTTATCCAGCGGTAGCGTGCCGTCGGCAGCCGCGTCTATGGGTTGCGGTTGAATACTGCCCAGCACCGCCGCGCCACCGGCTTCAAACAGATAGTTATGCGCGGCCTGACCGACAATATACTCTTCGCCGCGTTCGCAGTGACTGAGCAGAGCGACCAGGTTGGCCTGAGTGCCGGTAGGCAGAAAAATGGCGGCTTCTTTACCGGAAAGCTCTGCTGCGTAGTCCTGCAGAGCATTAACGGTAGGGTCGTCTCCGTAAACGTCGTCCCCAACCGGGGCGGCCATCATCGCTTCGAGCATGGCGCGGCTTGGTCGGGTAACGGTATCACTGCGTAAATCAATCATGGCATGTCCTTATTATGACGGGAAATGCCACCCTTTTTACCTTAGCCAGTTTGTTTTCGCCAGTTCGATCACTTCATCACCGCGTCCGCTGATGATTGCGCGCAGCATATACAGGCTGAAACCTTTGGCCTGTTCGAGTTTGATCTGCGGTGGAATGGCTAACTCTTCTTTGGCGACCACCACATCCACCAACACCGGACCGTCGATGGAGAAGGCGCGTTGCAGGGCTTCATCAACTTCAGACGCTTTTTCTACACGGATACCCGTAATGCCGCACGCTTCGGCAATGCGGGCAAAGTTTGTGTCGTGTAGTTCGGTGCCGTCAGTCAAATAGCCACCAGCTTTCATCTCCATCGCCACAAAGCCCAGCACGCTGTTGTTAAAGACGACAATTTTCACTGGCAGTTTCATCTGCACTACTGAGAGGAAATCGCCCATCAACATGCTAAAACCGCCATCGCCGCACATGGCGACCACCTGACGTTCTGGCTCTGTCGCCTGCGCACCCAGCGCCTGCGGCATGGCGTTAGCCATCGAACCGTGGTTAAACGAACCTAACAGGCGACGCTTGCCGTTCATTTTTAGATAACGTGCCGCCCACACCGTTGGCGTACCAACGTCACAGGTGAAAATAGCGTCATCGGCGGCAAAATGACTAATTTGCTGCGCCAGATATTGCGGGTGAATGGCTTTCTCGCTCGGTTTAGCTAAATCGTCCAGCCCTTTGCGGGCGTCGCGGTAATCTTCCAGCGCTTTATCCAGAAACTTGCGATCGGCTTTTTCTTCCACCAATGGAAGCAATGCACGCAGAGTCGACTTGATATCGCCGACCAGTGCCATATCCACCTTGCTGTGAGCGCCGATGCTGGCTGGGTTGATATCAATCTGAATGATTTTGGCATCGGTCGGGTAGAAGGCGCGGTAGGGAAATTGCGTGCCGAGTAGCACTAACGTGTCGGCGTTCATCATGGTATGGAAACCTGACGAGAAGCCGATTAACCCGGTCATTCCAACATCATACGGATTATCGTATTCGACATGTTCTTTACCGCGCAGGGCATGAACAATAGGCGCTTTAATTTTCCCGGCAAACTCAACTAACTCTTTATGCGCCCCCGCGCAGCCGCTGCCACACATCAGGGCGATATTGCTGGAATAACGCAGCAGTTGCGCCAGTTTGCGTAACTCTTCTTCTTCCGGCGTCACGACTGGTTGTGGCGCATGATACCAGTGCATGGTTGCCCCTTCTGGCGCAGGTTTTAACGCCACGTCGCCTGGTAACACGACAACCGAAACGCCACGGTTAAGCACCGCTTTGCGCATGGCAATCGCCAGTACTTGTGGGATCTGCTCCGGGCTGGAAACCAGCTCGCAATAGTGACTACATTCGCGGAATAGCTCTTGTGGGTGGGTTTCCTGGAAATAGCCGCTGCCAATTTCGCTGGAGGGAATATGAGCGGCAATCGCCAGTACCGGAACGTGATTGCGGTGGCAATCGAACAGGCCGTTGATTAAGTGCAGGTTGCCGGGGCCGCACGATCCGGCGCAGACCGCCAGTTCTCCGCTAAGTTGTGCTTCAGCGCCAGCGGCAAAGGCCGCCACTTCTTCGTGGCGGGTGGACATCCACTCGATGGTGCCCATGCGATTAAGACTGTCACTAAGACCGTTCAGAGAGTCGCCTGTGACTCCCCAGATGCGTTTCACCCCTGCCGATTCGAGTGTTTTGGCGATATAAGCTGCAACCGTTTGTTTCATGGTTCTCCATCTCCTGAATGTGATAACGGTAACAAGTTTAGTTCATCTGACGGAGGGGGAAGGGATGGGAGAGAAAGGAGGCACTAACGGTTAAATAGCCCGATGAAAGGAATATCATCGGGCATAAGGCGATTATGCGAGAACCAAATCCCCCTGCGGATGGCAGGAGCAGGCCAGTACGTAACCTTCAGCGATTTCGGCGTCGGTCAGCGTCATTGTGCTGCTCACCGTATATTCACCGGAAACCACTTTTGTCTTACAGCAGCCGCAAACACCCGCACGGCAGGCAGCGACAACCGGAACGTTATTGCTTTCCAGCGCCTCCAGTAGCGTGGTGCCAACCGGGGCGTAAAATTCTCGTGCCGGTTGCAGTTTGGTGAATTTCAGACCGCTGGTCGCCGCTTCTGCTACTGGGGTGAAGAATTTCTCTTTAAAGAAACGCGTCACGCCGAGCGCTTTCACTTCCTGCTCTACCCAATCCATATACGGAGCCGGGCCGCAGGTCATCACGGTACGTGAAGCTAAGTCAGGTACACCTGCCAGCAGTTCGCGAGTGAGACGACCAGCGATAAAGCCTTCGGTAACGTTATTTTCTGCCACCAGCGTTACCGGATAGTTACGCCACTCATCGGCGAAAATAACATCCTGCGGCGTACGCACGTTGTAGATCACCCGCACATCGGCCTGTGGACGGTTCTTCGCAAGCCAGCGACGCATCGACATAATCGGCGTGACGCCGCAGCCTGCCGCCAGCAACAGGAATTTATCTTCTGCTTTATCGTCGCAGGTAAATTCCCCCATCGCGTCCGAAAGCCAGAGATAATCACCGCGTTTTACATCGCGCGTCAGCCACTGGGAGCCGACACCGTCATCAATCCGCCGCACGGTCAGGGTGATATATTCACTCACGCCTGGCGTGGAGGAAATGGTGTAAGCACGCAGCGTTTCCGCTGAGTTTCGCACGCTGACCAGTGCATATTGCCCGGCGCGATATGGGTAGTAATCGTGGCAAATCAGGGAAATCGTCCACACATCCGGCGTTTCTTGCGTAATGTGATGAACCTGCATCCGCCACGGGCATTGATTCGTTGGCATCGTCATCGACAAACTCCTTACGCGCTCAACAGTTGCTTCATGTCTTCTTCAACAGTGGTGATAGAACGCAGGCCGAATTTCTCGTTCAGCACCGCCAGCAGGTCTGGTGTCAGGAAACCAGGTGCAGTCGGGCCGGTGACGATATTTTTCACGCCCAGAGAAAGCAGCGTCAGCAGAATGACGATCGCTTTCTGTTCAAACCAGGAGAGCACCAGCGACAGCGGCAGATCGTTGACACCGCAGCCCAGTTTCTCTGCCAGAGTGACAGCCAGAATAATCGCTGAGTAAGCATCGTTACATTGACCTGCATCTACCAGACGCGGCAGACCTTCGATATCGCCAAACTCAAGTTTGTTAAAGCGATATTTACCACAGGCGAGGGTCAGGATCAGGCAGTCATCCGGCACGCTGGTGGCGAAATCGGTGAAGTAGTGGCGCTCGCCGCGTGCGCCGTCACAGCCACCAAGCAGGAAGATATGACGCAGTTTTTCACGGCTCACCAGATCAATCAGCGTATCAGCAGCGCCAAGCAGCGTCTGGCGACCAAAACCCACGGTGATAAGGTGCGGAATTTCGCTGTACGGGAAGCCTGCCATCTGTTGCGCCTGGGTGATAACCGCAGAGAAATCATCACCGTCCAGATGACGCACGCCAGGCCAGCCAACAATGCTGCGGGTCCAGATACGATCGTCATAAGCGCCTACGGTTGGGTCGATGATGCAGTTCGAGGTCATCACGATGGGGCCAGGGAAACGAGCGAACTCCACTTGCTGATTCTGCCAGCCGCTGCCGTAGTTACCGACCAGATGCTTGAATTTACGCAGCTCCGGGTAGCCATGCGCAGGCAGCATTTCGCCGTGGGTGTAGACATTAACGCCCGTGCCTTCGGTCTGTTCCAGCAGGTTGTAGAGATCTTTGAGATCGTGACCGGAAATCAGAATGCATTTACCCGCCGTCGCTTTGACGTTGACCTGGGTTGGCGTCGGGTGACCGTATTTACCGGTTTCGCCTGCATCCAGAATGCTCATCACTTTGAAGTTCATCTGGCCGATTTCCATTGAACACTCAAGAAGCGCGTTCATATCGGCAGGCCAGGTCCCCAGCCACGCCATGATTTTATGGTACTGGGCATAAATATCGTTGTCGTATTGACCGAGAACATGCGCGTGTTCCATATAGGCCGCCGCACCTTTCAGGCCATACAGGCACAGCAGACGCAGGCCGAGAATGTTTTCGCCAATCGCCGCTTTATCTTTGTTAGGGGTAAATTCTGCTGCCTGACGTTGCAGCTCGCCGAGATCGTCGCTCACCAGTTGCAGGTCAGCCATCGGGTTATCGACGCGCGCGTTGGCATCTACAGCCAGGCATTGCGCTTTCAGCGCCTCGCGCAGGGCAATCGCTTCACGAGCGTAGCCGACAATACGCGGAGAATCGAAGTTAACGTTGGTCAGGGTTGAGAAAAAGGCACGTGGCGCGAAGCTGTCAACATCGTGGTTGATGATGCCGTATTCACGCGCTTTTACCGCCCAGGCAGAAAGCCCTTGCAGCGCCGCGATGAGTAAATCCTGAAGGTCAGAAGTTTCCGCCGTTTTACCACACATCCCCTGCGCGTATGAGCAGCCGTTTCCTGCCGGAGTACGGATAGTTTGTTCACATTGCACACAAAACATGATCACACCTTTTAAAGTTATATTTAATATACATGTTTAAGGTTAAGACGCTTAACGCGGGGATAAAAGGGATTTTTCATGCAACTTTAAGGGAGATTGATTTAGCGCAATTTTGGCGGCAGGGATCTACCGCCAGAGAGGTATTACGCAGAGAAAAAGGCGATGAGGATCGGCACTAACAGGCTAAGAATAAAACCGTGAACAATTGCCGCCGGGACCATATCCAGCCCGCCAGTACGTTGAAGAACGGGCAGGGTGAAATCCATTGATGTGGCACCGCATAAGCCCAGTGCAGTAGAGCGGCTGCGGCGAATCAGCCCAGGGATCAACATAATAGCAATCAGTTCACGGGCCAGATCATTAAAAAACGCCGCGCTCCCGATTACCGGACCAAAAGATTCGGTCAATAAAATACCGGAAAGAGAATACCAGCCGAAACCGGAGGCCATTGCCAGCGCGGTATTGATGGGGAGATCAAGAATAAAGGCGTTAATTAAACCACCAATTAATGAACTGACAACCACCACCACGGCGACAATCATTCCCCGGCGATTAAGGACAATCTGCTTTAAGGTCATGCCATTATTGCGCAACTGAATACCAACGAGGAAAAGTAGCAAAATTAACGTGTATTCACTGGCTTCGGTCGCGTGTTGTAAGAAAGCCAGTCCACTTAGACCAATGGCAAAACCAATCACTACTACGCCGCACAGTTTTAGCGACTCCAGCGCCATCGCAATACGCGACGGGAGTTTTTCTTGCTGATGGTGGTTGCGCCACGGCAGGCCTCGCTCCAGCCACATCAGGGCGGCAATATTACACAGTAAAATAACGGTAATACTGACGGCAGAATAATGCAGAATCGCCAACAGGTTACTGGCGAGGTTATCGAGAAACGCCAGACTGATACCCATAAAAAAGAGAATAAGGTAAACCATCCAGCTTAATAGCTGATTAATAACTTTTAACGCAGCTTGTTGGCGAAGCGGAATGAGGTAACCCACAATCAGGGGAACCAGAATGATTAACAGCCCAGAAAACATGAAAACCCAGTCCTTGCAAAGATGAAGTCGAAATGCGCGATGACACACTACTGAAAGCGGAAGGACGAGTAAAGTTGCAATTAAAAGGAAATGTTATGCATAAGGAGCAGTAGAGTATTCGTTTTCATTTAAAGATATTCTTGCGCTTTAATTACAAACTGCACCGATGTTGGTGGCGTCAAAATCGCCGAGGCGTTCCCTGAAGGCCGGGGCAGCCCACATGGATGTGGGCTGAGGGCGCGTTTTACAGGGATGTTACCTCGCGCCCGACCCGGTAGCCGTAAGGGATAAGTCGAGGGCACCGCGCAGCGGCGATTTTGTTCGCCAGAGCCCGGGGGTGCAGGGGGCGGCGGCGATTGGCCGCCCCCTGCGCGCTCCTTGCGCCAGTGGCAATATGTTGCTTAGCTCATGAAAGGAGCGCAACAAGATGATGAATCAACATATAACAACATCTTAAAAAAAGGCCTGACATTACGCCAGGCCTTCTGCGTTAATTAATCACGCTTTTCCAGCAGGGTCCGGTAAATCAGACCACCGATAATGCCGCCGACAATTGGCACCACCCAGAAGAACCACAGTTGTTCTAATGCCCAGCCGCCCTGGAAGATAGCAACCGCGGTGCTGCGCGCCGGGTTAACAGAAGTGTTAGTCACCGGAATACTAATTAAGTGAATCAGGGTTAAGGCCAGACCAATAGCGATCGGCGCAAAACCTGCCGGCGCGAATTTGTCGGTTGCGCCGTGGATCACCAACAGGAAACCTGCACTCAATACCAGTTCAACTACCAGCGCGGAAAGCATGGAATAACCGCCTGGTGAATGCTCGCCATAACCGTTAGAAGCAAAACCGCTGGCTGCCGCGTCAAAACCCGTTTTACCACTGGCAATTAAATACAGCAGCGCCGCTGCAACAATACCGCCGACAACCTGGGCAATTACGTAGCCAACGACTTCTTTTGCCGGAAAACGTCCGCCAGCCCATAAACCAATAGTGACCGCCGGGTTAAAATGACCACCAGAAATATGACCAACAGCAAAGGCCATCGTCAGAACGGTCAGACCGAACGCCAACGCCACGCCGGCAAAACCAATGCCTAATTCCGGGAAGCCTGCGGCCAGTACAGCACTACCACAGCCACCAAAAACAAGCCAGAAAGTACCAAAACATTCAGCTGCTAATTTTCTGAACATATCCACCTCAATTAAAAATTGACCCTGTGAAAAATATGGTCGTTTTATAGGGTCGTCGTAAAAAAGTGACGACGGAAATAATGCGCGGCTATTTTAAAAACGAAGGCGAGTCATTCACCAGATAAATAAATCCAGTAAATTTGATTTAGGGCAACAGCGGGTTGCCCCATATAGTCATTTGTCTGATTGACAGTGTAGTGCACGCAAAAGATTTAATCCTTTAGGCGTAATAAAAAATAATTTATCATGCTAATTATTTGATTTTGTTGTTTTTGCAGACTTATCAGCAAGAGGGAGTATAACGCGATTATTCGCTCATTTTTCAGACATTTGCCATGCTTAAATGTGATGTCATCACGTATTAGCAAGGCCTTTCCCGTTATACTGCCAGCGTAAAGGATAAGTCACATATTTCTGGAGGGGATATGATTCTTGAGCGCGTTGAAATTGTGGGTTTTCGCGGTATCAACCGTTTGTCGTTGATGCTGGAACAAAACAACGTCCTGATTGGGGAGAACGCGTGGGGTAAATCCAGCTTGCTGGACGCCTTAACTCTGCTGCTATCGCCAGAATCAGATCTCTACCATTTTGAGCGCGACGATTTCTGGTTCCCGCCGGGAGATATCAACGGGCGAGAACATCATCTGCATATTATTTTGACCTTCCGCGAATCGCTGCCAGGCCGACATCGGGTTCGCCGTTATCGGCCGCTGGAAGCGTGCTGGACGCCATGCACCGATGGCTATCACCGTATTTTTTATCGTCTGGAAGGGGAGAGTGCGGAAGACGGCAGCGTGATGACACTGCGCAGTTTTCTCGATAAAGACGGACATCCGATTGATGTCGAGGATATTAACGATCAGGCACGCCATCTGGTGCGTTTAATGCCGGTGCTGCGCTTGCGTGATGCCCGTTTTATGCGCCGTATTCGTAACGGCACGGTGCCAAATGTCCCTAATGTGGAAGTCACCGCGCGCCAGCTCGATTTCCTCGCCCGTGAGTTATCCTCACATCCGCAAAATCTCTCTGATGGGCAGATTCGTCAGGGACTTTCCGCAATGGTACAGCTGCTTGAGCATTATTTCTCTGAGCAGGGGGCCGGACAGGCGCGATATCGTTTAATGCGGCGGCGAGCCAGCAATGAGCAACGAAGCTGGCGCTATCTGGATATCATCAACCGGATGATTGACCGACCTGGTGGGCGCTCGTATCGGGTTATTTTGCTCGGCCTATTTGCTACTTTGTTGCAGGCAAAAGGCACATTGCGACTGGATAAAGACGCCCGTCCATTGTTGCTGATCGAAGATCCAGAAACCCGTTTACACCCCATTATGCTTTCAGTTGCCTGGCATCTGTTGAATCTTCTGCCATTGCAGCGCATTGCCACCACCAACTCGGGTGAGTTGCTTTCGTTAACGCCGGTAGAGCATGTTTGCCGACTGGTACGTGAGTCCTCGCGCGTTGCCGCCTGGCGTCTGGGGCCGAGTGGCTTGAGTACCGAAGATAGCCGACGCATATCCTTTCACATTCGTTTTAACCGTCCGTCATCGCTGTTTGCACGCTGCTGGTTGCTGGTGGAAGGGGAAACGGAAACCTGGGTTATCAATGAACTGGCGCGTCAGTGCGGACATCATTTTGATGCCGAAGGGATCAAGGTCATTGAGTTTGCCCAGTCCGGGCTAAAGCCACTGGTTAAATTTGCCCGCCGAATGGGGATTGAATGGCATGTACTGGTCGATGGCGATGAAGCAGGGAAGAAATATGCCGCTACGGTACGCAGCCTGTTGAATAACGATCGGGAAGCCGAACGAGAACATTTAACGGCGTTACCGGCGCTGGATATGGAACATTTTATGTATCGCCAGGGATTTTCCGATGTGTTCCACCGCATGGCGCAAATCCCGGAAAATGTACCGATGAATCTACGCAAAATTATCTCGAAAGCGATCCATCGCTCTTCCAAACCCGATCTTGCCATTGAAGTGGCAATGGAGGCAGGACGTCGTGGTGTGGACTCCGTACCGACGCTGCTGAAAAAAATGTTCTCACGCGTGCTGTGGCTGGCGCGCGGTCGCGCGGATTAACCGCGAAACATCGTGGCCATTTGTGGCTGAATAGCGTCGAGCATCTCATAGCGCCGACGGTATTCAGCCCGTTTTTTACTGGCGATTTCGGCAATCTCTTTTCGTGCTATCTGTGCTGGAAGGCGGTAATGGCGTTCAGCATCACATACGCCGCCAACCGATTCCCAGAAAGCGTTGTAATCAGCGTGGATCTTGCCTTCTTTATCGCGATAACGCAGGCTGCGGTAAATATGCGTTTCATTGCTGACGGCAATAATCTGCTCTACCTGCAAACGTTGGGCAAACAGACAGGCCGCTTCCATCACGAGGCGTTTGGGAAATAGCCCGTGGCAGGCTTTCGTCGCATTCTGGATTTCCTGATGTGGAATTTCCCATTTTGCGCCTTGCAGTCCGCCAATAAACATCGTTCTTTTCCCCTGATATTCACACAGGGTAAACGTGATCTCTGCCAGAGGAATACCTTCGCTGTTGCGGAACAGGATTGTGCTGTCACCTTCTTTATCCATTGAGATCATCATGGTCAGCTCAAGCGTGAACTGCTCGCCGTTTTTGCCTTCCAGCTTCGCCAGTTGCAGCCCGGGGGTATTCAAATATAAGCTGAATTCTTCCGCCGACATACATTCGCGGAGTAACGCATAATGGTAACGTAACGCCTCCAGCAATTGCTTACGGCTAAGATTCGCCGCAAGGTAAGGGCGATGCAGACGCACAGGCAGTCGCGGCTGGCGCGTTAACAATACATTGAGATTAGGCCAGTGGGAAAGTTCGTTCATCCACTCAACGCTTAAACGCGGCATAATCAACGAGCGCAGCAAAAATTTCTGGCGAAAACTACGGCGATGCCAGAATTTACCCGGCCGACACTGTCCACGTGCCAGACTAAGAAAAAGTGACAGGCTGCTGAGAGATTCAGATGGCGTAAAGGTCCGTTCAGTTAGCTGCGACATATTCATGAAATCAATGGTTATACATGGCGTCGATTTCACCATTGCGTATCTTAACCAAACATCAATAGTGTGATTACTAACGTAAATTTTAGGGTTTTGTTGATATTTCGTTGAAGTTAATGACCCGGATTGGCATATGGAGTATTCAGAAAATTTATGAAAAAGCGGAAAACCGTGAAGAAGCGTTACGTTATTGCGCTGGTGATAGTCATCGCCGGACTGATTACGTTATGGAGAATTCTTAACGCACCCGTGCCGACTTATCAGACGCTGATTGTGCGCCCCGGTGATTTACAGCAAAGCGTGCTGGCGACCGGAAAGCTGGACGCGCTGCGTAAGGTTGATGTGGGCGCGCAGGTCAGCGGTCAGTTGAAAACTCTGTCGGTGGCGATTGGCGATAAAGTAAAAAAAGACCAGCTTTTAGGGGTTATTGATCCTGAACAGGCTGAAAACCAGATTAAGGAGGTCGAAGCAACGCTGATGGAGCTACGTGCGCAGCGGCAGCAGGCGGAAGCGGAGCTGAAACTGGCGCGGGTGACGTATTCCCGTCAGCAACGTCTGGCACAAACGAAGGCTGTTTCACAGCAGGATCTCGACACCGCCGCGACGGAGATGGCTGTGAAACAGGCGCAAATTGGCACCATTGACGCGCAAATCAAGCGCAATCAGGCTTCTCTCGATACGGCTAAAACCAATCTCGATTACACTCGCATCGTTGCCCCGATGGCCGGGGAAGTCACGCAAATCACCACTCTGCAAGGCCAGACGGTGATTGCCGCACAACAAGCACCGAACATTCTGACGCTGGCAGATATGAGCACCATGCTGGTAAAAGCGCAGGTTTCTGAAGCGGATGTAATCCACCTGAAGCCGGGGCAAAAAGCCTGGTTTACGGTGCTTGGCGATCCACTGACGCGCTACGAGGGGCAAATCAAGGATGTACTACCGACGCCGGAAAAGGTTAACGACGCTATTTTCTATTACGCCCGTTTTGAAGTCCCCAACCCCAATGGTTTGCTGCGGCTGGATATGACTGCGCAAGTGCATATTCAGCTCACCGATGTGAAAAATGTGCTGACGATCCCTCTGTCGGCGTTAGGCGATCCGGTTGGCGATAATCGTTATAAAGTCAAATTGTTGCGTAATGGTGAAACACGCGAGCGTGAAGTGACGATTGGCGCACGTAACGATACCGATGTTGAGATTGTCAAAGGGCTTGAAGCGGGCGATGAAGTGGTGATTGGTGAGGCCAAACCAGGAGCTGCACAATGACGCCTTTGCTCGAATTAAAGGATATTCGTCGCAGCTATCCTGCCGGTGATGAGCAGGTTGAGGTGCTGAAGGGCATCAGCCTCGATATTTATGCGGGTGAGATGGTCGCGATTGTTGGCGCTTCGGGTTCCGGTAAATCGACCCTGATGAATATTCTCGGCTGTCTGGATAAGGCCACCAGCGGCACCTATCGCGTCGCCGGTCAGGATGTTGCCACGCTGGACGCCGATGCGCTGGCGCAACTGCGCCGCGAGCATTTCGGCTTTATTTTCCAGCGTTACCATTTGCTTTCGCATTTAACCGCCGAGCAGAACGTTGAAGTACCCGCCGTCTATGCTGGTCTTGAGCGGAAACAGCGACTGCTTCGTGCCCAGGAGTTGCTGCAACGGCTGGGGCTGGAAGACCGTACAGAGTATTATCCGGCACAGCTTTCGGGTGGTCAGCAACAGCGCGTCAGCATCGCGCGGGCATTGATGAACGGTGGTCAGGTAATTCTTGCCGATGAACCAACCGGCGCACTGGACAGCCATTCTGGCGAAGAGGTGATGGCGATCCTGCATCAGCTGCGCGATCGTGGGCATACGGTGATTATCGTCACCCACGATCCGCAGGTCGCTGCTCAGGCCGAGCGGGTGATCGAAATTCGCGACGGCGAAATTGTGCGCAATCCTCCCGCCATTGAAAAAGTGAATGTTCCTGGCGGGACGGAACCTGTTGTCAACACGGTGTCTGGCTGGCGGCAGTTTGTCAGCGGTTTTAACGAGGCGCTGACGATGGCATGGCGGGCGCTGGCAGCGAATAAAATGCGTACTTTACTGACCATGCTGGGGATTATTATCGGTATTGCGTCGGTGGTTTCCATTGTCGTGGTGGGTGACGCCGCCAAACAAATGGTGCTGGCGGATATTCGTTCTATTGGTACGAATACTATTGATGTCTATCCCGGGAAAGATTTTGGCGATGACGATCCGCAATATCAGCAGGCGCTGAAGTACGACGACTTAATCGCCATCCAAAAACAACCGTGGGTCGCCTCAGCCACACCTGCCGTCTCGCAAAACCTGCGCCTGCGTTATAACAATGTTGATGTTGCTGCCAGTGCCAATGGCGTGAGCGGCGATTATTTTAATGTCTATGGCATGACCTTCAGTGAAGGAAACACCTTTAATCAGGAGCAGCTGAACGGTCGTGCGCAGGTCGTGGTTCTCGACAGTAATACTCGCCGCCAGCTTTTCCCCCATAAAGCAGATGTGGTTGGCGAGGTGATTCTGGTCGGCAATATGCCCGCCAGAGTCATTGGTGTGGCGGAAGAAAAACAGTCGATGTTTGGTAGCAGTAAAGTGCTGCGTGTCTGGCTACCTTACAGCACGATGTCCGGGCGAGTTATGGGCCAGTCGTGGCTTAACTCCATTACTGTCAGGGTGAAAGAAGGATTTGACAGCGCCGAGGCGGAACAGCAACTCACGCGTTTACTTTCACTGCGCCACGGAAAGAAGGATTTCTTTACCTGGAACATGGACGGCGTCTTGAAAACTGTTGAAAAGACCACACGTACTTTACAACTGTTTCTGACGCTGGTGGCGGTGATTTCGCTGGTGGTGGGCGGTATTGGTGTAATGAATATTATGCTGGTGTCAGTGACCGAGCGGACGCGGGAAATTGGCATTCGCATGGCTGTAGGTGCGCGAGCAAGCGATGTTTTGCAACAGTTCCTGATCGAAGCCGTACTGGTTTGCCTGGTCGGTGGCGCGTTGGGAATAACACTGTCACTGTTAATTGCTTTCACCTTGCAGCTTTTCTTACCCGGCTGGGAGATTGGTTTTTCACCGTTGGCGCTGCTGCTGGCGTTTCTCTGCTCGACGGTCACCGGGATTTTATTTGGCTGGTTACCCGCACGAAATGCGGCACGACTGGATCCAGTAGATGCTCTGGCACGAGAGTAATTTTTGAGATAAAAATGCCAGCCGATCGGGCTGGCATTTTGCCTTTAGGATGTACACAATGAGACAGAAGAGCTATGCGACTGCCGCTTCTACTTCGACGGGCACAATAACACTGGCGTGATTGCCTTTTGGCCCCTGGTGGACATCAAACTGAACGGATTGTCCAGCTTTTAGCGTTCTGTAACCATCCATCTGAATGGTGGAATAATGAGCGAAAATATCTTCGCCGCCGCCTTCAGGGCAGATGAAACCAAACCCTTTGGCATTGTTGAACCACTTAACAGTACCCTTTTCCATGCTTCGACATCCTTCGCAAATCTTATACAAGTAAGATGGAATAAACCGGGGTCAGAGAGGGGGCTGTTCAAAACCTCGCCAACTCTAGAAATACAATTTAGAGAATTAGGGCGAGCCGTCAAGCATTTGACAGGGGACAAGGGGCAGGTATGAATCAAAAATTTGAAGCAGTTAACGCTATTGACAGGAATGTGACAGATGTCGCTGATGCCAACGATAGATGATAGTTATTTATCAGTTAGTGTTCGCGGGTGTTCGTCGTGGTGTATCTATCTCATTTATTGCTATGATTATAAAGGAAAATTTCGTTTTTCTTGTTCGCCCTTGTTCGTCGCTGTTTGCCCTTGTACGATGCACGGTGTAGTCAATGGTGTAGTTAATTTTGATGACCGGAAATGCGAAACATGAGCAGGGCAATTCATAGACTTAGCGACACTCTTTTACGAAAATTAAGCGGATCACCAACCACAAAAAACACCTTTTTTAATGATGGTGGCAACCTTAGCGTAAGGCATTCAACCAATGGCCTGTTAACCTGGTATTTCACTTACAGGGCCGGAACTGGCAGGCAGGTATCACCGGAACGCCTGAGACTGGGCAACTATCCCGATCTGAGCCTGAAAGCAGCCAGAGAAAAAGCGGCACAGTGTCGCGCCTGGCTGGCAGAGGGGAAAAATCCACGCCATGAGCTTAATCACACAGTGCAGGAAGCGTTAGCACCTGTAACGGTTAAGGACGCGATCACTTACTGGCTTGAGTCATACGCGAAGGAAAAGCGCACTGACCACGAATCACTGAAAAGCCGGATCAATAAGCACATAATCAGCCAGATTGGTGCTATGCCGCTGGATAAATGCGAGCTACGCCACTGGCTGGCCTGTTTTGACCAGCTTGCTAAGCGTAATCCGGTATCAGCCGGCTTTTTGTTGCAGGTATGCAAGCAGGCGCTTAAGTACTGCCGTAAACGTCGCTACGCCGTCAGTAACGTTCTTGATGATATGGTCGTAGGTGATGTGGGAAAAAAAGCAGAAATAAGCGAGCGAGTGCTAACAAACAAGGAGCTTGGCGAGCTACTCCGCGCACTGGATGAAAAAATTTTCCCGCCGTACTACAGCGCCTTAATTCGCCTTCTGATTGTCTTTGGATGCCGTACCACTGAGCTAAGACGCTCCGAGGTTCAGGAATGGGATTTTAAAGAAATGCTCTGGACTGTGCCGAAAGAACACAGCAAAACGAAGGTAGCAATATTCAGGCCAATACCGGAAGCGATCTTGCCGTTTGTCATGAAGCTGGTGGAGAAGAACAGGCACACGGGCTTATTGCTTGGAGAACTGAAAGGGCAATCATCCGTAGCAGAGTACGGAAGAACGGCACACAGACGCATTAATCAAGCCCCCTGGTCGTTGCATGACATCCGGCACACATTTACAACCATGCTGAACGATTTAGGCGTGGATCCGCATATTGTCGAGCAGCTTACCGCCCACCAGATGCCGGGGATGCAACGAGTCTATAACCACTCCCGTTATCTTGATGCAAAACGTGATGCTCTTAATCTATGGGTAGACCGTCTCGAGCTTCTCCAGAACAATGATGAAAAAATCGTTGTTATGACCCCGCGAATTTACACCCAAAATCCTTGACAAATTACGGCTGTTTTTTCTTTAAGAGATTACAGCCGTGAATAAATCGTAGAATATCGGAAAATATCTGCAAATATCTTCGCTTTATATATGTCAACCATCAAAAAATTGGAATGTCTTCTTCTGAACTTTTATTCTCTGTTTCTTGATTGTTCCAACACTTGATGGTTTATCTATTTGTTTTTAATGAGATAATTCAAGCGTAATGCCAAATAACGACATTTTTTGTTGCATCGCTTAAAAACTCGTGACACGATTTTAAACACTAACGAGCTTCTACGAACCTTAGCGAACAAAGCCTTTAGCAAGGTTGTGTTTTTAATTTAAGAGGTGAAAAAAGAATCTAAGTAATATCCGATCTCATATATCTACAGCTAAGAGAAAAGTTTATATACGTAATTTTTTATGTAGGTTTTTGTATGCGTGAAATAAATGAAGATCGCGTAATCCGTGAGGATGAATGTCGTAAGTTAACTGGAGTGTGTCGCACTACACGCTATGAACTGGAGAAAAAAGGGAATTTCCCGTCACGCCGTAATCTGGGCGGTCGTTCTGTAGGTTGGCTGCTGTCCGAGGTTATGGAATGGGTTAAAAGCCGGGATCGCATTAATTCAGGCAAGGCAGCGTAAAGGGGGGCATATGACACATAAAACAAAGGCGACCCGGATCAGAGGCCGCCAGTGGGAATACACTAAACATAAGCCCAGCCATCATAGCGATTTGCTGGCTGGTGGGCAATGTGATCAGCCTGGTGGGCGGTTCCTGTTAGCTTTCATTACCCGGGGCTGTTTATTGAGAAACTCATCAAGCGCAAATTTTGTAGGCGCTGGTTCTGTATTTGGTGGCATTTGTTTAGCGTGTGCCTTTTCTTTCTGGCGTGCAACAATGCTCTGTAAAAGCAATCTTCGTTGTTCTGCGAAAATCTCTTCAGTGGATAGGTATTTTTTGCTCATAGTGCCGACCTGTAAAGCAATGCGCCGGAGTTCCTCACGCCACGGCGCTGATAGTTATTATTCTGATTCTTGGGTCTTGCGACGCTGGAGTTCTTCACGCGCGATGGTGACGAGTTGCCCGATCTCCTCGGCTGCTTTGACTCCGATTTTTTCCACCTGCGCCAGTGCATCGAGCGAAGAAACCAGGGGGTTTTCTCCTCTTCCTTCTGCTTGGCGGCGGGCGATCTCACCGCGTACTGCTGTAACTATAAAATTCGCTTTAGTTTCCCCTGGCTGTAGGGATGCCTCAATGCCACTCACTACTTCATGTGGAAATCTGGCATTCAGTTGCTGTGACTTATTGTTAACAGAACTCGTGGACATGTTTGCACCTCCGATTAATAGCGGGATGCAGTGTAACACAAAAGTGAATACCCAAAAAAGCTTGAAATGGTATTCACTTAAATGTAATCTGAATACCACAAGAGCTGATACATGCAATTCAGCAATTGAAACGACGAAGCCCCGCACTGTTGGAGCAGTAACGGGGCTTCTAACCAACAACGTAAACGAGGAGCCGTTATGGTTGCCGTAAATCATACTCCACGACTAGCACACACACAAACGGCCTTTGTGTGGCGCTTTATTGCCGTCGGCGCGTCAGACCGTCAAATCATCCACGTAACCGCCTGGACGGAACGCGAAGCGCGTAGCCGTTGCCCGTCCGGTTGTGTTGCTGTATTTGCCGCCCGTATTCGCCAGGGGGAAACCTATGCACAATAAAACCACACCGGACGCAGCCGCCGCCGCGCTCACTACGCTGATGCACGCGCTTATTGATATTGAATGCACGGCAGAGCTTGCGCAGGGAGAAGAACAGAAAGACCGGACACAGTTCGCCCTGGAATGTATCCGATACACCGCCACACGGTCGCTGAATGACGCTAAAAATATTCTTATTGCTGATTGTGAAAATGGGGGGGGGTTATGCGTGATGATCGTTTTAATTCCCTGAAACAAGAATTTTCCGGCGTATCTGATGATGCGAGTGATGCGCTTTCTGCAATATCCGAACTGATTAGAGCATCTTTTTTCTTAATTGGCACGAAAGAATATAAATCAACTGGAATAGACGTACTGAGTATTGCTGCCGATTATGCTGATTTCGTGACAGAAGTTATTTTAAGAAAAACGACGGACGGGGATTAATATGCGTGATATTTACCAAGAAACAATAGACCGCGCATTTAGTGCCCTTGCTTACGCTGAAGGTATGTACGAAATATTGCAAATGTGGCTGGAAACATTTGGCGATAATGAGTGTGATGTAAAGAAGGCGCGGATTATTACATCATTAATAACGCTTCTTGAGCCTGTAATAAATGAGTTGCAGGAAATAGAGACATTGCACGACAGATATAACGAACAGCACACCGGAGAATAAAAATAATGAAACTTAAATATTCTGGCTTAACTGCCAGTGGCAACACTCACCCTAAATTTACGCGCGGTGATATTTACCGCGACCAGTACGGCGGCACGGTAATGATTAAGGGCGTGGAAGAACGGCGCGTAACCTACCGCCGTGAAGGTTACGAATATGATTGCGTGATGCCTGTTTATCAGTTCCGGCGTGATTTTTCTCTGGTACAGACCGCGCCGCATAACGTGCCCACCAGCAACGCCAGGGCACGGGCAAACATCCAGAAGCTGAAAACCATGATTAACGGATTCAGGAGTAAAAAATGAAACTGGCACCGAACGTAAAACGATTACCGAAAGATAAATACACCGATGCGATTATTTTTGCGGGTATTGATGCTCATTCATTCGCAGAGCATTACATCATTGCACAGGCAAAAAAAGCAGGAGATCCAGTCCCTCCCGTTTATCTGGGGCGTTATCAGTTAAGCGAACTGGATAACCTCCAGATTGTTGATGATGGGCGATACAGGGCGACGGTGATACGCGCCGGAAATATTGAAGAGCCGCAGCTGTTAACCATCGCCACGAAACTGGCGATCGCCGGAGTCCAGGAGGCGCGGCTACTTTCTGAAAATTTCGAATTGCTGGAGGAATGGAGCGACCAGCTTCCACGGCTTAGGGAGGCATGGGAACGCGGGGAAAGCCTGGTCATGAAAAAAATCCCCCAGCGAAAAACCACGCTACCGATGAGCGTTGGATCTACCGGATACGACACACAGCTTGATTACGTGGTAAAGGGGATTATTCCGGCATCGTCGCTTTGCAGCATATACGGGGCGAGCGGTTCCTATAAATCATTCCTTGCCGGATCGTGGGCGTGTCACGTTTCCACGGGCCGCCAGTGGGGAGGCCGCAGGGTGGCGCATGGCGCTGTTCTCTATGTGGTTGGTGAAGGCGGTATCGGCGTTCCGCGTCGTGTAAAAGCCTGGGAGGTTGTGCACGGTGAGCAGGTGAAAAATCTGTATCTGGTAAACCGTCCCATCTTTCCGGCTGCCCCGCTTGATATTGATGAAATGGTTATCGCTGCCCGTCAGGTGGAGCGGGAAACGGGTAAACCTGTACGCATGATTATTCTGGATACGCTGGCGCGTTGCTTTGGTGGGAATGATGAAAATGATTCCCGTGATATGGGGGCGTTTATCCGTGGTTGTGACGAACTGAAACGACGCACAGGGGCCACGGTGCTGGTGGTTCACCATTCCGGCAAGGATGAGACGAAAGGCGCGCGCGGTTCCAGTGCATTTCGTGCTTCGCTGGATGCTGAATACCGGATACGCAGGGAGGACGCAGGAAGCGAAGCGCTGGTTATCTCATGCACCAAAATGAAGGACGCGGAGGAACTCAAAGAGGCTGCCTATGATTTGCGGGTGGTGGAGCTTTTTACCGACGCTGACGGGGAGTTAATCACGTCGCTGGTGGTGGTGGATAAGCCGCGCCCTCCCGTTGAACTGGAGCGCATCGAGGAGGCAGGGAACAAGACGGAAAACCATACCGCGCTATGGGGGTGCATACGTTCACGCACACAGCACGGCGACAAGTGCACGATCCCGCTGTTACGTGACGATATGAAAAAGCTGGGGTATGACACAAAACACCTTAAACGATGGTTAGCCAAACTGGAAAAAGACGACGTGATCTACATTGACGGTGATGATGTAGGACCACTGTAAAAAGTGGGCATTAAAAGTGGGAAAGGTGGGCAATTTAACGTAATTTTAACAAAATTACCCACTTTCCCACGTGTATATATCCCAAAAAGTGGGCACTAAAAAAATACTTATGAAACAAGATGATATAAATCCCAAATTTCCCACGTTGGACGAAGTGGGAAAACGTAAAAAGTGGGCGAAAAAAGTGGGTAGAGGTGGGCAAATGACTCAAAAACACAGAGACAGAACAGAGCCAAAATATAAAGCGTTAGACATGACAGAGCACGCCTTAAAGGTGGCAATCAGAACGATAGACCGCCACGCGGGGGAAGGATACGCGAAGGAACATCCCGACCAGGTGGTAAAAAAGGCCAGCAGGGCCAGGCTACTGACGCACTGAACAGGGCAAAACAACAGGCGGGTAACGATGATCCGTACGGGGATAACATACCGTTTTAAGCAACGAGTGACAGAAGCCGGAGCAATCCGGCTTTTTTGTAGGTACTCCTGGTGGGGGTGGCCTGTCCACGGGGCGGAGGGGCGCGGAAAAAGGCGCATTTTTTGATTTTTATGGCACCATCACCACCACTATAAGTTATTGATATATTGAAGAATAAAAATTTTTAGTGTCGAATCAGGTTGTTTTTTGTTCATCACTGGAACGTTCCCGAAAACATTTACAAAAAAACAGGCGCAAAAAAAAACGCCCCCGATTGCTGTTACCGGAGGCGCTTTTACACGACAAAGGAGTTTTTATCGCCAGGATGACGAGTCTTAATATTGCTTCAATAGCAAAAATGCGTCAATGGCTTTGCCTCTCTGAGAATAATCAGAAAAAACATAATCTGATTTTCAGGTAGAAAATGATTTATCTATTACTTTTATCGATCAATAATGATGCCCGTTAATCAAAACGGAGGCGGATTTATGCCAGAGAACAACACCAGAAAGCCGGATAAAAGTGCCACGGTACACATAGACGCCGGAACTATGGAGAAGATCGAACGCTATCAGCAGTTCATCAAAGATAATCACCCGGGTATGCCAGTGCCCACGAAAGGACAAATCACACGCAGCGCGGTTGAATACTGGTACAGGGCAACGTTAGGAGCCTGGCTATGAAAACATGGTTTTCCATTAAGGCTATGGCAGATGTTGTACATGTGCGCATTTATGACGAGATCGGCGGGTACGGTGTAAAGGCATCGGCACTTACTGACGAGATCAACGCGTGTGGTAATGCGTCTGAAATCCATCTTCGCATCCATTCACCTGGTGGCGACATCTTTGAAGGGCTGGCTATCTATAACGCTCTGAAAAATCATCCGGCAAAAAAAATCGTACACATTGAAGGCATGGCGGCTTCTATGGCGTCGTTTATTGCCATGTGTGGAGATCACATCGTTATGCCTGAAAACGCGATGATGATGATACATGCCCCCCGTGGTGTTACTGCCGGAGTGTCGGGCGACGTTCGCCGCTTTGCTGATCTGATGGACAAGCTGGGCGACACGATGGCAGAAACCTATGCCGGAAGAACGGGCAGGAGCAAACAGGAAATCACCTCCATGATGGAGGCGGAAACCTGGATGGATGGCAATGAGTGTAAGGCTAACGGTTTCGCAGATGAGGTTATACCCGCGATTACAGCAATGGCCCGAATTGAATCAAAACGAATCGGAGATTTTTCAAATATGCCGGAAAAAATTAAAAGCATGATCAGCCAGAAAACTGGCAGTGGCGAACAGGAACGACTTAACGGCATCCGTGAATTGTTTGGCACCTTCAACGGAAGATATAACGACCTGGCTATAAGTTGTCTTGCGGATTCAGAATGTAGCGTTGAGAATGCACGCGAACGCCTTTTACTCGCTATGGGTAAAGAATCAACGCCAACAAACAAAACCACCCCCGCAAATCTTTACTACGCGTACACGGATAACGGCAATATAACCGGCGATGCCATGCGTCAGGGGCTTAATGCGCGTCTTGGTCACGAACGGGCCGAACGCGGTAATCCTTACGCCATGATGAGCCTTTTCGATATGGCACAGGCATCATTAACCCATCGTGGTATAAGCACGGGCAGCTACGGCACACGCTCGCAGATAGTAAACGCGGCATTCACCCACAGCAGCAGCGATTTTACCGATATCCTTGCTGGTGGCGCTGAAAAATCAGTGCTTGCAGGCTGGGAGCACAGCGGCGAAACATTCCGCCAGTGGACGAAAAAAGGTTCCCTTTCAAACTTCCGGGAAGCCCGCCGCGTTGGTCTGAATGGCTTCTCAACGTTAAACAAAGTGCCGGAAGGGGCAGAATATAAATACATCACCACCAGCGATCGCGGTGAACCCATCGCGCTGGCTACTTACGGGAATATTTTCAGCATTACCCGCCAGGCGATAATCAATGATGACCTTGATCAGTTATCAACGGTGCCAATGGCTATGGGCCGTGCAGCATCAAGAACGGTGGGAAATCTGGTTAATCTGGTGCTTACAGGCAACGTAAAACTTTCTGACGGAATAGCGCTGTTTGACAAAAAACACAGCAACCTGATTGAAGCAGGACTGACAACACCGGGACTTAGTGCAGCACGTCACCTGATGCGCACACAGAAGGACAAAAATGGCGAAGTGCTGAATATTGCGCCTAAATTCCTTTTAGTTCCGGCAGCACTGGAAGATCGCGCGTTGCAGATGATTAACTCAACCGCACCTTTCGGGGCTGATAAAAACAGCGGGATCTTTAACCCGTATCACAAGCTACTTGATATCATCGTCGATCCCCGCCTTGATGATATCAGCGAAAAACAATGGTACATGCTTTCCGCACAGGGAACGGACACAATCGAGGTGGCTTATCTTGATGGCAATGACGAACCTTACCTTGAACAGCAGGAAGGTTTTATCGTTGACGGCGTGGCCTGGAAAGTCCGTATTGATGCAGGTGTGGCAGCTCTGGATTATCGCGGTATGGTCAAATCAGGCGGTACCGATTCACTATGACAACAAGGCGGCACCAGCCGCCTTTTTTGCGGGTCCTCCTGGTGGGGTGGGCCTGAACACGGGGCGGGTCGGCGCGGAAAGAAGCGCATTTTTTTGATTTTATCGTCATCATCATCATGTGCATAAGTGATTGTTTTTAATTATTTTGATGTAAAAAAGATGATGAAGAAGGTTGTTTTTTGTTCGACATCTTTTAGCGTGACAGATTCTTTACAAAAAATCTGAGCTTGTTTTCTTCACCAGCGCGATGGGGGCACAATGACAGAAGCCGAACTACTGGGATTAATCCGCCGTGCTGGTGGAATCAGCCAGCAGACTGACGAACAGGCCACGCAGCCGGACAGCGTGACAGCCGAAAATTATGCGCGTGTTGTTGCTGAGGTGATGCGCCGTGATGGTATCCAGCTTAATGGCGTGGATATGCGCAACATACGAACCAGAGTTCTTGAGTTGCTGGCCTACCGTCGCCGCGTGGAGATGTATCGGGAGAAGGAGAAAATAACGTACCACTGGAAGAAGCCGGAGCGGTTGCGGCGGTAACTGGTTGATATTTTCGGAAACCTCAATTTGAGGAGGCCGGAAGCGTCACCCTTTAGATTCTGAATGGTGATAATCACCACGCCCAATCGTGACGGAGAGTGACAGCCAGTGACACGCCGTGACAAAAGACGGTTTAACCGTTAATTAAAAATCGACGGGATTTTGTGTTTTCCGGACGACGTGGCTAACGTCATTTTTTAGCGAAAAATTCTGATTAAGGTCATTGTCTGAATGGTCATAATGACCACTCCTACCGAACAGGTAAAGCCCACCAGCCTGATTAACGTTTAACCGGAAAAAAATCCGGCATGGGGGGGGAGTGGTTAGCCACGAACAACGAATAAGCTGGACACCGCGCCCCCTCTCACGCAGAGAAAAAATTACCGTTTCGTAGTAGTTAACATGTTAACTGCCTGATGAAGCGTTGTTGTTGATTTTTTCTTTATGATTCATCTGGTTGCGTGCAAAAAATGTTAACTACCTTTTTGGTAAAAATGTTAACAGGGCAGCGGTTAACATTTAACCTGGCAAAAATTCCGGTAGGTGGGGATCCCCATATCGGGGAACATCCACCAGCTTCATAACGGATAGCCGGAAAATGATAACGGTTAAAGCGTGTTGATCTTTGTTCGTGGTTGTTCGATATTGTTCGTGAAACGGTGTAGTTAATGGTGTAGTTAATTTCGCTGTTTTTGACAGAGCTGTTATTTGTAACACAATGAAAAATAAAGACTAATCAATGAGATGTTATAAATGATAGTTATCTATCATGTGGAGTAGATTGGTCAGGCAAATAAGCTCTTGTCAGCGGCAGGGCGTTCTGCCGATAACCGTAACCGAAGATGATAACTGACAATGGGTAAAACGAACGACTGGCTGGACTTTGATCAACTGGCGGAAGAAAAAGTTCGCGACGCGCTAAAACCGCCATCTATGTATAAAGTGATATTAGTCAATGATGATTACACTCCGATGGAGTTTGTTATTGACGTGTTACAAAAATTCTTTTCTTATGATGTAGAACGTGCAACGCAATTGATGCTCGCTGTTCACTACCAGGGGAAGGCCATTTGCGGAGTCTTTACCGCCGAGGTTGCAGAAACCAAAGTGGCGATGGTGAACAAGTACGCGAGGGAGAATGAGCATCCATTGCTGTGTACGCTAGAAAAAGCCTGAATGCAGGCATAAAAATTGGGGGAGGTGCCTATGCTCAATCAAGAACTGGAACTCAGTTTAAATATGGCTTTCGCCAGAGCGCGCGAGCACCGTCATGAGTTTATGACCGTCGAGCACTTGTTACTGGCGCTGCTCAGTAACCCATCTGCCCGGGAGGCGCTGGAAGCGTGTTCTGTGGATTTGGTTGCGCTCCGTCAGGAACTGGAAGCCTTTATTGAACAAACCACACCCGTTCTGCCTGCCAGTGAAGAGGAGCGCGACACACAGCCGACGCTGAGTTTTCAGCGTGTACTGCAACGTGCGGTCTTCCATGTCCAGTCCTCCGGTCGCAATGAGGTTACCGGTGCAAACGTTCTGGTCGCTATCTTTAGCGAACAGGAGTCGCAGGCGGCATATCTGTTGCGTAAACATGAAGTCAGCCGTCTCGATGTGGTGAACTTTATCTCTCATGGCACGCGTAAAGACGAGCCGACACAGTCTTCTGATCCTGGCAGCCAGCCAAACAGCGAAGAACAAGCTGGTGGGGAGGAACGTATGGAGAATTTCACGACGAACCTGAATCAGCTTGCGCGCGTGGGCGGAATCGACCCACTGATTGGTCGTGAGAAGGAGCTGGAGCGTGCTATTCAGGTTCTCTGCCGTCGCCGTAAAAACAACCCGCTGCTGGTGGGGGAATCTGGTGTCGGTAAAACCGCGATTGCGGAAGGTCTTGCCTGGCGAATTGTTCAGGGCGATGTGCCGGAAGTGATGGCTGACTGTACGATTTACTCTCTCGATATCGGTTCTCTGTTAGCGGGCACAAAATATCGCGGCGACTTTGAAAAACGTTTTAAAGCGTTGCTCAAGCAGCTGGAGCAGGACACTAACAGCATCCTGTTTATTGATGAGATCCACACCATTATCGGTGCGGGTGCAGCGTCTGGTGGTCAGGTCGATGCGGCTAACCTAATCAAACCGTTGCTCTCCAGCGGTAAAATTCGTGTAATTGGTTCGACAACCTATCAGGAGTTCAGCAACATTTTCGAGAAAGACCGTGCTCTGGCGCGTCGCTTCCAGAAAATTGATATTACTGAACCGTCGATCGAAGAAACTGTTCAAATCATCAATGGCCTGAAACCGAAGTATGAAGCGCACCACGACGTGCGTTATACCGCAAAAGCGGTGCGTGCGGCGGTAGAGCTGGCGGTGAAATACATTAACGATCGTCATCTGCCGGATAAAGCCATTGATGTTATCGACGAAGCGGGCGCTCGCGCACGCCTGATGCCGGTAAGCAAACGCAAGAAAACCGTTAATGTGGCGGATATTGAGTCCGTGGTGGCCCGTATTGCACGCATTCCAGAGAAGAGTGTTTCTCAGAGTGATCGTGATACCCTGAAAAACCTCGGCGATCGCTTGAAAATGCTGGTCTTCGGTCAGGATAAAGCCATTGAGGCGCTGACTGAAGCCATTAAGATGGCGCGTGCAGGTTTAGGTCACGAACATAAACCGGTTGGTTCGTTCCTGTTTGCCGGCCCTACCGGGGTCGGGAAAACAGAGGTGACGGTACAGCTTTCGAAAGCTTTGGGCATTGAGCTTCTGCGCTTTGATATGTCCGAGTATATGGAACGCCATACCGTCAGCCGTCTTATTGGTGCGCCTCCGGGATACGTTGGTTTTGATCAGGGCGGTTTGCTGACTGATGCGGTCATCAAGCATCCACATGCGGTGCTGCTGCTGGACGAAATCGAGAAAGCGCACCCGGACGTGTTCAATATTCTGTTGCAGGTGATGGATAACGGTACGCTGACCGATAACAACGGACGCAAAGCAGACTTCCGTAACGTGGTGTTGGTGATGACCACCAACGCCGGGGTACGGGAAACTGAGCGCAAATCCATTGGTCTTATCCACCAGGATAACAGCACCGATGCGATGGAAGAGATCAAGAAGATCTTTACACCGGAATTCCGTAACCGTCTCGACAACATTATCTGGTTTGATCATCTGTCAACCGACGTGATCCATCAGGTGGTGGATAAATTCATCGTCGAGTTGCAGGTTCAGCTGGATCAGAAAGGTGTTTCTCTGGAAGTGAGCCAGGAAGCGCGTAACTGGCTGGCCGAGAAAGGTTACGACCGGGCAATGGGCGCTCGTCCGATGGCGCGTGTCATCCAGGACAACCTGAAAAAACCGCTCGCCAACGAACTGCTGTTTGGTTCGCTGGTGGACGGCGGTCAGGTCACCGTCGCGCTGGATAAAGAGAAAAATGAGCTGACTTACGGATTCCAGAGTGCACAAAAGCACAAGGCGGAAGCAGCGCATTAATCTGATTGTTAGGTAGGTTGGTCAAGTCCGTAATCTCGAAAGAGGTTACGGACTTTTTGTTTATGGGGTGGAGGAGGTTCAGACCCTTTTTTTAATGATGATGGTAAGTTGTTGATAATTAGTGCTGCGGGAAGGTAAGGATAAAAAAGGGTGCTGCAGGAGAATGGGATGGTTTTGCTTTATTAACAACGGGCTAAACGTGTAGTATTTGAGTTCACTGCCGTACAGGCAGCTTAGAAATTCACAGGTAACATACTCCACCCGCCCACCATGTTCACTGCCGTACAGACAGATAAAATGCGAAAAAAAAGCTCGCACTTTCGTACGAGCTCTTCTTTAAATATGGCGGTGAGGGGGGGATTCGAACCCCCGATACGTTGCCGTATACACACTTTCCAGGCGTGCTCCTTCAGCCACTCGGACACCTCACCAAATTGTTTTGCTACCAAACCTCATGGGTGGCAACGGGGCGCTACTATAGGGAGTTGGAGTAAAACGGTCAAGAAGAATTTTAATGATAATTATTGTTTGCTCATACTGTAAACAAGTTGTGCAGTATATCTACATCGAGACAAGTTACGGACTTATACTTCCAAAGTACTTCATACATATCACAAAATAAAAAGGCCGGTTAAACCGACCTTTTACTCGTTCTTTCTCTTCGCCCATCAGGCGGTAAAACAATCAGCGACTACGGAAGACAATGCGGCCTTTGCTCAGGTCGTACGGGGTCAGTTCAACAGTCACTTTGTCGCCCGTCAGGATGCGGATGTAGTTTTTGCGCATTTTACCGGAGATGTGTGCAGTAACCACGTGACCGTTTTCTAACTCTACGCGGAACATGGTATTAGGCAACGTTTCAAGAACGGTACCTTGCATTTCAATATTGTCTTCTTTGGCCATCTAATCCTCTGGGGTATCACTACCGTAATTTGAACCGGCAAGATAATGCCGAAGTTCTGTAAATAAGTAAAGATTTGCGCGCTAAATCGCAACAAACAGGTTCGGCACATTACTCCGAAAACACACGGCTAAGCCGCACCAAAAGCGCAACGTATAAGGGAGCGGTGAGATAAACGATGGGCGTTACCTGACGCGAAAAATTCCTTATCGGCAGCGGGGTAATGAGCGTAACCAACTCTGCGACCGCAATTATAACACTCTGGGGAGAAATGTGCCGAAAACATTCATTCTTGTGGTGAAAACAAGCATCGTGGTACCCAGAAATTATTCGGCAATCGTCCGAGGCGCATTTGATTGAGATAATTAAGGTAATCCCGGCGGGGAATTTCGCAGGCACCAAGCGATGCTGTGTGATCGTTAAGGACCTGGCAGTCGATAAGCTTACCGCCATGACCGATAAATTCCTCACAGAATACCAGAAGCGCCGTTTTAGACGCATTTTCCATCCGGCTGAACATGGACTCGCCACAAAATAGCGTTCCCTGGGCCACGCCGTACATACCGCCGACAAGCTCATCTTCACGCCAGACTTCAATGGAGTGGGCATGGCCGAGTTCGTGAAGGCGATGGTAGGCTTCGACCACGCCACGCGTGATCCAGGTTCCTTCTTCGCGATCGCTGGCACAGCCTTCAATGACCTGACCAAAAGCGTAATTCATCGTGACACGATAGGGCGAGCGTTTATGAAATCGCTTCATACTACGGCTGATATGCAGTGATTCTGGCCATAGCACCGCGCGGGGATCGGGCGACCACCAGAGGATGGGGTCGCCTGGAGAAAACCACGGAAAAATACCACGCTGGTAAGCCATTAACAGGCGCGCAGGGCTAAGATCGCCCCCAAGTGCCAGCAGGCCGTTAGGCTCACGTAATGCGCCTTCCGGGGAAGGGAAGGCTATTGAATGGCGAGAAAGCTGAACCAGGCGCATGACCGCAAAACTCCACGCAAGTCGGATCGTTCAATAATAGCTTACAAACCCTGCTTGAACTGGTAATAACGCCCCTGTCTGGCAAGCAGTTCTGCGTGAGTACCTTGCTCAATAATTTGCCCGTTGTCCATCACTATTATTTGTTGGAAACGAGAGAGTCCGCGAAGTCGATGGGTGACCATTAACACCGTTTTCTCACGCATCATTTCTGCAAGCAATTCAAGGATCTGGCTTTCGGTTGTGGCATCTAAGCCTTCGGTAGGTTCATCCAGCAACACCAGTGGCGCATCATGTAACAGCGCACGGGCGATAGCCAGACGGCGCAGTTCACCACCGGAGAGCTGGCGTCCGCCTTCACCTAACCAACTGTTGAGACCTGCATCCTCGAGCAGCTTTTCCAGGCCAACGCGACGCAAGATCTCCGACAGAGCCTCATCACTACTGCCAGGCGAGGCGAGTAAAAGATTATCACGCAGCGTGGCGCTAAACAGATGCACTCGCTGAGGAACAACGCTGATGGTCTGTCGTAGAGCCGCTTCATTCAGGCTGGCTATGGGGCTATCGTTAAGCAAAATCTCGCCCTGTTGCGGGTCCCATGCGCGGGTCAGCAGTTGTAACAGTGTTGATTTGCCGCATCCGGTTCGCCCGAGAATCGCTATATGTTCCCCGGCGTTTACCTGAAGAGAAATCCCTTTAAGTGCCTGTTGAGATTGCTCCGGATAAGTGAACTGAACATCCCGTAACGTCAGCGAAACGCGATCGGCAACACGAGTTTGGGTATCAGGAAAGGTGACCTCCGGTTTTTGATCCGTTAAGTCAGAGATACGTACGGCAGAGGCAATGACTTGCCCCAGATGCTGAAATGCACCCGTTACTGGTGCCAGTGCTTCAAACGCGGCTAACGCGCAGAAGACAAACAGGGCAATTAACGCGCCGGGTTGAGCATTGCCGCCAACGCCGCCAGACGCCATCCACAGCATCAGGATCACCGCTAACGCGCCAATGAGCAGCATTATCGCTTGCGACAATGCGGTCAGTTCAGATTGACGGCGTTGCGCTTCCAGCCATTGAATTTCTGTATTCTCTAGTTGCGTGCGATAACGATCGCTGGCACCAAAAATGGTCAGCTCAGCTTGCCCTTGCAGCCAGGCCGTCAGTTGTTGGCGATACTGTCCGCGAAGATGAGTCAGATTTTGCCCGGTGCTTTTTCCCGCACGATAAAACAGCGGTGGCATCAGGAAAAGCGTCAGTAACATAATGCCGCCCAGCGTAAAGGCGAGGGTGAAATCAAGGAAACTTAACCCGATTGTCACCACCATAATCACCACAAAAGCGCCCACCAGCGGCGAGATAACGCGCAGGTAAAGATGATCGAGCGTATCAACATCCGCCACCACGCGATTGAGCAATTCGCCCTGACGATAGCGCGCCAGTCCGGCAGGGGAGAGGGGCAGCAATTTGCTGAAGGTGTAAATGCGCAGATGCTGCAACACGCGGAAAGTCGCGTCGTGACTTACCAGACGTTCAAAATAGCGCCCGGCAGTACGGGTGATTGCTGCGCCACGCACGCCCGCAGCGGGTAGCATATAGTTGAAGCTGTACAGTCCGGCAACCCCCGCAACCGCTGAGGCCGAGAGGAACCAGCCGGAAAGTGTCAACAGACCGATACTGGCGAGCAGCGTCACAATTGCCAGCACAATACCAAGACTTAACATCCATTTATGACGTTTATACAGTGCCAGATAGGGTAGCAAAGCGCGCATTTAAATCTCCTCCTGACGATGGGCCAGTAATGTGGCGAATGGGCCACCAGCCACACTTAATTCCGCGTAACGTCCTTGCTCAATAATCCGGCCATCCTGCATAACCCAAATGACATCCCAGTCAGCAAGATCTTCTAACTGGTGGGTGACCATTAACGTTGTCTGGCGCAGAGAGGCGGCATTCAGCGCCTCCATTACGCGCTGTTCACTGTGAGCATCAAGGCTGGCAGCGGGTTCATCCAACAGTAATAGCGAACAGGGATTTAGTAACGCACGGGCCACCGCCACGCGCTGCGCCTGCCCCACGGAAAGGCGGGCAGCCTGGTCGCCAACAGGCGTATCAACGCCTTGTGGGAGGAGCGGTAGAAACTCGCTGACCCAGGCGTTATCCAGCGCTGCTTGTAATTCTTGTTCGCTGGCATCAGGTCGCGCCAGTAGTACGTTATCCCGCAATGTTGCTGCCGGTAATTGTGGGTTTTGCCCAACCCAGGAGAGATGTTTACGCCATGATTCTGGTGATAAATCGCGTAATTCTATCCCGTTGATTCGTAGCGATCCCTGATATGAGAGAAAACCAGAAAGCGCGTTCAGCAGTGAGCTTTTACCTGAACCGCTGCGACCAACCAACACCGCACGTTGGCCTGCTGGCAAAGTAAAGTTCAGCGGTCCGGCCAGCGTTTTACCTTCCGGCGACGTGATAAACAGCTCCTCGGCCTCAATGGTCACCGGATCGGTCGATACTAATTCCGCCTCACCACGTTGCGGATGGGCGAGCGGGGTTTCCATAAACGTTTTCAGACTGTCAGCTGCGCCAACAGCCTGGGCTTTAGCATGATAAAACGTACCGAGATCGCGTAATGGCTGGAAAAACTCTGGCGCAAGGATCAGGGCCAGAAAACCCGCAGCCAGCGTCACACCGGTATCGTAGTGACCAAAATCCAGCTCGCCGAGATAGGAAAAACCAAAGTAGACCGCCACCAGAGCAATTGACAGCGAGGTAAAAAATTCGAGAATGCCGGAGGATAAAAACGCCAGCCGTAGCACTTCCATTGTCCGTTGGCGGAAATCTTCCGAAGCAGAACGAATACTTTCAATTTCAGCTTCACCACGACCAAAAATACGCAATGTTTCCATGCCGCGCAGGCGATCGAGGAAATGCCCACTTAAGCGAGCAAGAGCGAGAAAGTTACGTCGGTTAGCATCGGCAGCCCCCATTCCAACCAGCGCCATAAACAACGGAATTAACGGTGCAGTGCCCAGCAGAATGAGCGCCGCAGCCCAGTTAGAGGGGAAGATTGCCACCACAATCAGCAACGGCACCGACACTGCCAGCGCCATTTGCGGCAGATAGCGTGCATAGTAATCATGCATATCGTCAATTTGCTCGAGTACCAGCGTCGCCCAGCTCCCCGCAGGTTTACCCTGAATCCACGCTGGCCCTGCTTGTTGCAGACGGTCGAGAACCTGACGGCGGATGGCAAAGCGGATATGCTGCCCGGCGTGATAACCCACCCGTTCGCGTAACCAGACCACCCATGCGCGCAGTACAAAGGTCAGAACCAGTAACGTAAAGGGAAGCAGCAGGGCTTCACGGGGAATATTCTCCATAATCATATGTTGCAGAATTCGCGCCATGAACCAGGCCTGGGCAATGATCAATATGCCGCTCACAAAGCCCAGCAGACGAGAAATATTCAGCCAACGTTGGGAGATGACGCTTTGCTGTTTTAACCAGCGGGTTAACTCTTTTTGACGAGATTTATTCATTGCACGCTTAGCAGGTGAGTTATCAGAATTATTTGCAGAGCAATGTTACAACGGGGAAAAAATAAAGGCGACCCATAGTCGCATGGTGTCGCCTTCTTTACTTTTGTTACTGATTTGTAAAATTATTTTGCGTCAGCTAAACCATCGAGGTAGCGTTCCGCATCAAGTGCTGCCATGCAGCCTGTACCGGCCGAAGTAATGGCCTGGCGATAAATGTGATCCATCACGTCGCCTGCGGCAAAGACGCCAGGAATGCTGGTCTGGGTGGCATTACCATGAATACCCGACTGTACTTTGATGTAGCCGTTTTCCAGTTCCAGCTGCCCTTCGAAAATCGCAGTATTCGGGCTGTGACCGATAGCAACAAACAGACCGGCAACGTCGAGTGACTCGATGTTATCGCTGTTTTGCGTATCGCGCAGACGAACGCCAGTGACACCCATTTGATCGCCGGTCACTTCTTCCAGCGTACGGTTGGTGTGCAGAATGATGTTGCCGTTCTCCACTTTATCCATCAGGCGCTTAATGAGGATTTTTTCCGCGCGGAAACCGTCACGGCGGTGAATCAGATGCACTTCCGAAGCGATGTTAGACAGATACAGCGCCTCTTCAACCGCGGTATTGCCGCCGCCGATGACCGCAACTTTCTGGTTGCGATAGAAGAAACCGTCGCAGGTTGCACAAGCAGAAACCCCACGGCCTTTAAAGGCTTCTTCAGAGGGCAGGCCGAGATAGCGTGCAGAAGCTCCGGTGGCAATAATCAGCGCGTCGCAAGTGTATTCGCCGTTATCGCCATTCAGACGGAACGGACGGTTTTGCAGATCCACCTTGTTGATATGATCAAAAATGATCTCAGTTTCAAACTTGGTGGCATGTTCGTGCATGCGCTCCATTAATAACGGACCGGTCAGATCGTTTGGATCGCCAGGCCAGTTTTCCACTTCCGTGGTGGTGGTCAGTTGGCCGCCTTTTTCCATGCCGGTAATCAGCACAGGTTGCAGGTTGGCGCGCGCCGCGTAGACAGCAGCGGTGTATCCCGCCGGGCCTGAACCCAGGATAAGCAGTTTACTGTGTTTGGTCGTGCCCATGAGATCCCCATAGTTGTTGGCAGACAATGGGCAGGATTGTAGGGAATTTACAGACGTAAAAAAAGAGTATGACGATTTTGTTAACAATTTGTGCAATCGGCAGCATCGATAAGCAGGTCAAATTCTCCCGTCATTATCACCTCTGCTACTTAAATTTCCCGCTTTATAAGCCGATTAAATGATGAATAAACGCCCCTGTTAATGAATATCTGGCATGTTGTACTAAAAATCGATGTTTTGCTTTGACAATCCCCTGGTGTTTTGCGAAAACATTCGAGGAAGAAAAAAAACAGTATTCTTATATGCGCATAACCATGCATGTAAATACCATGTTTACCGTGCTAGTGAAATCTACGTATGGCGTGGACAGACGCCATTCGTGATGTCGATAGCTGCCACAAGGCAACGGTCTTCTCACCGTAGACCCAGGCATTGCGCGCCGTGAATCTTCATGATTTCGGTCTATCGTGACGGGTAGCGACTCTGAACAGTGATGTTTCAGGGTCAGACAGGAGTAGGGAAGGAATACAGAGAGACAATAATAATGGTAGATAGCAAGAAGCGCCCTGGCAAAGATCTCGACCGTATCGATCGTAACATTCTTAATGAGTTGCAAAAGGATGGGCGTATTTCTAACGTCGAGCTTTCTAAACGTGTGGGACTTTCCCCAACGCCGTGCCTTGAGCGTGTGCGTCGGCTGGAAAGACAAGGGTTTATTCAGGGCTATACGGCGCTGCTTAACCCCCATTATCTGGATGCATCACTTCTGGTATTCGTTGAGATTACTCTGAATCGTGGCGCACCGGATGTGTTTGAACAATTCAATACCGCTGTACAAAAACTTGAAGAAATTCAGGAGTGTCATTTAGTATCCGGTGATTTCGACTACCTGTTGAAAACACGCGTGCCGGATATGTCAGCCTACCGTAAGTTGCTGGGGGAAACCCTGCTGCGTCTGCCTGGCGTCAATGACACACGGACATACGTTGTTATGGAAGAAGTCAAGCAGAGTAATCGTCTGGTTATTAAGACGCGCTAACACGGAACAGGTGCAAAATCGGCGTATTTTGATTACACTCCTGTTAATCCATACAGCAACAGTACTGGGGTAACCTGGTACTGTTGTCCGTTTTAGCATCGGGCAGGAAAAGCCTGTAACCTGGAGAGCCTTTCTTGAGCCAGGAATACACTGAAGACAAAGAAGTCACATTGACAAAGTTAAGTAGCGGCCGCCGCCTTCTGGAGGCGTTGCTGATCCTTATTGTCCTGTTTGCCGTCTGGTTGATGGCTGCCTTACTAAGCTTTAACCCTTCGGACCCCAGCTGGTCGCAAACGGCCTGGCATGAACCTATCCATAATTTAGGTGGGATGCCCGGTGCGTGGTTGGCAGATACGCTGTTCTTTATTTTTGGCGTGATGGCTTACACCATTCCCGTCATTATTGTCGGCGGTTGTTGGTTTGCCTGGCGTCATCAGTCCAGCGACGAATACATTGATTATTTTGCCGTTTCGCTACGCATCATTGGCGTTTTGGCGCTCATCCTTACCTCCTGTGGTCTGGCGGCAATCAACGCTGACGATATCTGGTATTTTGCCTCCGGTGGCGTCATTGGCAGCTTACTAAGCACTACGCTACAACCACTGCTACACAGTAGCGGGGGAACTATTGCGCTGCTCTGCGTTTGGGCAGCGGGCCTGACGTTGTTCACCGGTTGGTCATGGGTGACCATTGCTGAAAAACTCGGCGGCTGGATTTTAAACATTCTCACCTTCGCCAGTAATCGTACCCGTCGCGATGATACCTGGGTCGATGAAGATGAGTATGAAGACGACGAAGAGTATGAAGATGAAAATCACGGCAAACAGCATGAATCACGCCGTGCCCGTATTCTTCGCGGCGCGCTAGCGCGTCGTAAACGGTTGGCGGAAAAATTCATTAATCCGATGGGGCGGCAAACAGACGCTGCGTTGTTCTCCGGTAAGCGGATGGATGATGACGAAGAGATTACCTACACTGCACGCGGTGTGGCTGCCGACCCGGACGACGTCCTATTTTCGGGCAATCGTGCAACGCAGCCAGAATATGACGAATACGATCCATTATTAAACGGTGCGCCAATTACCGAACCTGTCGCTGTAGCAGCTGCTGCTACCACGGCGACACAAAGCTGGGCTGCGCCGGTTGAACCTGTGACTCAGACGCCGCCTGTTGCCTCTGTTGATGTTCCACCTGCGCAACCTACAGTAGCCTGGCAGCCTGTACCGGGTCCACAAACGGGAGAGCCGGTTATTGCTCCTGCACCGGAAGGTTACCCACAGCAGTCACAATATGCGCAGCCTGCAGTGCAATATAATGAGCCGCTGCAACAACCAGTACAGCCGCAGCAGCCGTATTATGCACCTGCAGCTGAACAACCTGCGCAACAGCCGTATTATGCCCCTGCGCCAGAACAACCGGTGGCAGGTAACGCCTGGCAAGCCGAAGAGCAGCAATCCACTTTTGCTCCACAGTCTACATACCAGACTGAGCAAACTTATCAGCAGCCAGCCGCTCAGGAGCCGTTGTACCAACAGCCGCAACCCGTTGAACAGCAGCCTGTTGTGGAGCCTGAACCCGTTGTAGAAGAGACAAAACCCGCGCGTCCGCCGCTTTACTACTTTGAAGAAGTTGAAGAGAAGCGAGCCCGTGAACGTGAACAACTTGCGGCCTGGTATCAACCGATTCCAGAACCGGTTAAAGAACCAGAACCGATCAAATCTTCGCTGAAAGCACCTTCTGTTGCAGCAGTACCTCCAGTAGAAGCCGCTGCCGCTGTTTCCCCGCTGGCATCTGGCGTGAAAAAAGCGACACTGGCGACGGGGGCTGCCGCAACCGTTGCCGCGCCAGTCTTCAGTCTGGCAAATAGCGGTGGACCGCGTCCTCAGGTCAAAGAGGGGATTGGTCCGCAGTTGCCACGACCGAAACGTATCCGCGTGCCAACTCGTCGTGAACTGGCGTCTTACGGTATTAAGCTGCCCTCACAGCGTGCGGCGGAAGAAAAAGCCCGTGAAGCCCAGCGCAATCAGTACGATTCTGGCGATCAGTACAACGATGATGAAATCGATGCGATGCAGCAGGATGAACTGGCACGTCAGTTCGCCCAGACACAGCAGCAACGCTATGGCGAACAGTATCAACATGATGTGCCCGTAAACGCAGAAGATGCAGATGCTGCGGCAGAGGCTGAACTGGCTCGTCAGTTTGCGCAAACTCAACAACAACGTTATTCCGGCGAACAACCGGCTGGGGCGAATCCGTTCTCGCTGGATGATTTTGAATTTTCGCCAATGAAAGCGTTGCTGGATGATGGTCCACACGAACCGTTGTTTACGCCAATTGTTGAACCTGTACAGCAGCCGCAACAACCGGTTGCACCGCAGCAGCAATATCAGCAGCCGCAACAACCAGTTCCGCCGCAGCCGCAGTATCAGCAGCCACAACAGCCGGTTGCGCCGCAGCCACAATATCAGCAGCCGCAACAACCGGTTGCGCCACAGCAGCAATATCAGCAGCCGCAACAACCGGTTGCGCCGCAGCAGCAGTATCAGCAGCCACAACAGCCAGTTGCGCCACAACCGCAGGATACCCTGCTTCATCCGCTGTTGATGCGTAATGGCGACAGCCGTCCGTTGCATAAACCGACGACGCCGCTGCCTTCTCTGGATTTGCTGACACCGCCGCCGAGCGAAGTGGAGCCGGTAGATACCTTTGCGCTTGAACAAATGGCTCGCCTGGTGGAAGCGCGTCTGGCTGATTTCCGTATTAAAGCCGATGTCGTCAATTACTCTCCGGGGCCGGTTATCACTCGCTTTGAATTGAACCTGGCACCGGGCGTAAAAGCGGCGCGCATTTCTAACTTGTCACGGGACCTTGCCCGTTCACTTTCGACGGTGGCGGTGCGTGTCGTTGAAGTTATTCCTGGCAAACCCTATGTAGGTCTGGAGTTACCGAATAAAAAACGACAAACCGTTTATCTGCGCGAAGTTTTGGATAACGCCAAATTCCGCGATAATCCGTCGCCATTAACCGTGGTGCTGGGTAAAGATATCGCCGGTGAGCCGGTGGTTGCCGATCTGGCGAAAATGCCGCACTTGTTGGTTGCGGGGACTACCGGTTCCGGTAAATCTGTCGGTGTGAACGCGATGATCCTGAGCATGCTTTATAAAGCACAGCCAGAAGATGTGCGTTTCATCATGATCGACCCGAAAATGCTGGAGCTTTCGGTTTATGAAGGCATTCCGCATCTGTTAACGGAAGTCGTTACTGATATGAAAGATGCCGCCAACGCGCTGCGCTGGTGTGTTAACGAGATGGAGCGTCGGTATAAACTGATGTCTGCGCTGGGTGTGCGTAATCTGGCGGGTTATAACGAAAAAATTGCTGAAGCCGATCGCATGATGCGTCCGATTCCAGACCCGTACTGGAAGCCGGGTGACAGTATGGATGCCCAGCATCCGGTGCTGAAAAAAGAACCATACATTGTGGTGTTGGTTGACGAATTTGCCGACCTGATGATGACGGTAGGTAAAAAAGTGGAAGAGCTGATAGCACGTCTGGCGCAAAAAGCCCGTGCCGCGGGTATCCACCTCGTACTGGCAACTCAGCGTCCATCGGTTGATGTTATTACTGGTCTGATTAAAGCGAATATTCCGACCCGTATCGCCTTTACCGTATCCAGTAAGATTGACTCACGTACCATTCTTGATCAGGCTGGCGCGGAATCACTGCTGGGTATGGGGGATATGCTCTACTCTGGGCCGAACTCCACGTTGCCGGTACGTGTCCATGGTGCTTTTGTTCGCGATCAGGAAGTTCATGCCGTGGTGCAGGACTGGAAAGCGCGTGGTCGCCCACAGTATGTTGATGGCATCACCTCCGACAGCGAAAGCGAAGGTGGTGCGGGTGGTTTCGATGGCGCTGAAGAACTGGATCCGTTGTTCGATCAGGCGGTGCAGTTTGTCACTGAAAAACGCAAAGCGTCAATTTCTGGCGTACAGCGTCAGTTCCGCATTGGTTATAACCGTGCAGCGCGTATTATCGAACAGATGGAAGCGCAGGGGATTGTCAGCGAACAGGGGCACAACGGTAATCGTGAAGTGCTGGCCCCACCGCCGTTTGACTAACTAATGCATCGTATGCCGGATAAGGCGCGGTAGCGTCGCATCCGGCACTCTATCAACTGAAAATTCAGTATTTTCTTCTTTCCTCAAGCTGATTATTAGCCTGGAATAGAGAGTAGAGGGAACTCCCGATCGGGAGTGACGTAATTTGAGGAATAATGATGAAAAAAATTGCCATCACCTGTGCATTACTCTCAAGCTTAGTAGCAAGCAGCGTTTGGGCTGATGCCGCAAGCGATCTGAAAAGCCGCCTGGATAAAGTCAGCAGCTTCCACGCCAGCTTCACACAAAAAGTGACTGACGGTAGCGGCGCGGCGGTGCAGGAAGGTCAGGGCGATCTGTGGGTGAAACGTCCAAACTTATTCAACTGGCATATGACACAACCTGATGAAAGCATTCTGGTTTCTGACGGTAAAACACTGTGGTTCTATAACCCGTTCGTTGAGCAAGCTACGGCAACCTGGCTGAAAGATGCCACCGGTAATACGCCGTTTATGCTGATTGCCCGCAACCAGTCCAGCGACTGGCAGCAGTACAATATCAAACAGAATGGCGATGACTTTGTCCTGACGCCGAAAGCCAGCAATGGCAATCTGAAGCAGTTCACCATTAACGTGGGACGTGATGGCACAATCCATCAGTTTAGCGCGGTGGAGCAGGACGATCAGCGCAGCAGTTATCAACTGAAATCCCAGCAAAATGGGGCTGTGGATGCAGCGAAATTTACCTTCACCCCGCCGCAAGGCGTCACGGTAGATGATCAACGTAAGTAGAGGCACCTGAGTGAGCAATCTGTCGCTCGATTTTTCGGATAATACTTTTCAACCTCTGGCCGCGCGTATGCGGCCAGAAAATTTAGCACAGTATATCGGCCAGCAACATTTGCTGGCTGCGGGGAAGCCGTTGCCGCGCGCTATCGAAGCCGGGCATTTACATTCTATGATCCTCTGGGGGCCGCCGGGTACCGGCAAAACAACTCTCGCTGAAGTGATTGCCCGCTATGCGAACGCTGATGTGGAACGTATTTCTGCCGTCACCTCTGGCGTGAAAGAGATTCGCGAGGCGATCGAGCGCGCCCGGCAAAACCGCAATGCAGGTCGCCGCACTATTCTTTTTGTTGACGAAGTTCACCGTTTCAACAAAAGCCAGCAGGATGCATTTCTGCCACATATTGAAGACGGCACCATCACTTTTATTGGCGCAACCACTGAAAACCCGTCGTTTGAGCTTAATTCGGCACTGCTTTCCCGTGCCCGTGTCTATCTGTTGAAATCCCTGAGTACAGAGGATATTGAGCAAGTACTAACTCAGGCGATGGAAGACAAAACCCGTGGCTATGGTGGTCAGGATATTGTTCTGCCAGATGAAACACGACGCGCCATTGCTGAACTGGTGAATGGCGACGCGCGCCGGGCGTTAAATACGCTGGAAATGATGGCGGATATGGCCGAAGTCGATGATAGCGGTAAGCGGGTCCTGAAGCCTGAATTACTGACCGAAATCGCCGGTGAACGTAGCGCCCGCTTTGATAACAAAGGCGATCGCTTTTACGATCTGATTTCCGCACTGCATAAGTCGGTACGTGGTAGCGCACCCGATGCGGCGCTGTACTGGTATGCGCGAATTATTACCGCTGGTGGCGATCCGTTATATGTCGCGCGTCGCTGTCTGGCGATTGCGTCTGAAGACGTCGGTAATGCCGATCCACGGGCGATGCAGGTGGCAATTGCGGCCTGGGATTGCTTTACTCGCGTTGGCCCGGCGGAAGGTGAACGCGCCATTGCTCAGGCGATTGTTTACCTGGCCTGCGCGCCAAAAAGCAACGCTGTCTACACTGCGTTTAAAGCCGCGCTGGCCGATGCTCGCGAACGCCCGGATTATGACGTGCCGGTTCATTTGCGTAATGCGCCGACGAAATTAATGAAGGAAATGGGCTACGGGCAGGAATATCGTTACGCTCATGATGAAGCAAACGCTTATGCTGCCGGTGAGGTTTACTTCCCGCCGGAAATAGCACAAACACGCTATTATTTCCCGACAAACAGGGGCCTTGAAGGCAAGATTGGCGAAAAGCTCGCCTGGCTGGCTGAACAGGATCAAAATAGCCCCATAAAACGCTACCGTTAATGTTATCGTTGCGGTAATGTTGTTACTGTATCCCTGTGGTCGCAGGCTGTGGCCACATCTCCCATTTAATTCGATAAGCACAGGATAAGCATGCTCGATCCCAATCTGCTGCGTAATGAGCCAGACGCAGTCGCTGAAAAACTGGCACGCCGGGGCTTTAAGCTGGATGTAGATAAGCTGGGCGCTCTTGAAGAGCGTCGTAAAGTATTGCAGGTCAAAACGGAAAACCTGCAAGCGGAGCGTAACTCCCGATCGAAATCCATTGGCCAGGCGAAAGCGCGCGGGGAAGATATCGAGCCTTTACGTCTGGAAGTGAACAAACTGGGCGAAGAGCTGGATGCAGCAAAAGCCGAGCTGGATGCTTTACAGGCTGAAATTCGCGATATCGCGCTGACCATCCCTAACCTGCCTGCAGATGAAGTGCCGGTAGGTAAAGACGAAAATGACAACGTTGAAGTCAGCCGCTGGGGTACCCCGCGTGAGTTTGACTTTGAAGTTCGTGACCACGTGACGCTGGGTGAAATGCACTCTGGCCTCGACTTTGCAGCTGCAGTTAAGCTGACTGGTTCCCGCTTTGTGGTAATGAAAGGGCAGATTGCTCGCATGCACCGCGCACTGTCGCAGTTTATGCTGGATCTGCATACCGAACAGCATGGCTACAGTGAGAACTATGTTCCGTACCTGGTTAACCAGGACACGCTGTACGGTACGGGTCAACTGCCGAAATTTGCTGGCGATCTGTTCCATACTCGTCCGCTGGAAGAAGAAGCAGACACCAGTAACTATGCGCTGATCCCAACGGCAGAAGTTCCGCTGACTAACCTGGTGCGCGGTGAAATCATCGATGAAGATGATCTGCCAATTAAGATGACCGCCCACACCCCATGCTTCCGTTCTGAAGCCGGTTCATATGGTCGTGACACCCGTGGTCTGATCCGTATGCACCAGTTCGACAAAGTTGAAATGGTGCAGATCGTGCGCCCAGAAGACTCAATGGCGGCGCTGGAAGAGATGACTGGTCATGCAGAAAAAGTCCTGCAGTTGCTGGGCCTGCCGTACCGTAAAATCATCCTTTGCACTGGCGACATGGGCTTTGGCGCTTGCAAAACTTACGACCTGGAAGTATGGATCCCGGCACAGAACACCTACCGTGAGATCTCTTCCTGCTCCAACGTTTGGGATTTCCAGGCACGTCGTATGCAGGCACGTTGCCGCAGCAAGTCGGACAAGAAAACCCGTCTGGTTCATACCCTGAACGGTTCTGGTCTGGCTGTTGGTCGTACGCTGGTTGCAGTAATGGAAAACTATCAGCAGGCTGATAGTCGTATTGAAGTACCAGAAGTTCTGCGTCCGTATATGAACGGACTGGAATATATTGGCTAATACCCAATTTTTCTGAATCTAAAAAGCGCCTGCGGGCGCTTTTTTTGTCTCCCTTTGATACCGAACAATAATTACTCCTCACTTACACGTAATACTACTTTCGAGTGAAAATCTACCTATCTCTTTGATTTTCAAATTATTCGATGTATACAAGCCTATATAGCGAACTGCTATAGAAATAATTACACAATACGGTTTGTTACTGGAATCAATCGTGAGCAAGCTTGAGTGAGCCATTATGAAAACGAAAATCCCTGATGCGGTATTGGCTGCTGAGGTGAGTCGCCGTGGTTTGGTAAAAACGACAGCGATCGGCGGCCTGGCAATGGCCAGCAGCGCATTAACATTACCTTTTAGTCGGATTGCGCACGCTGTCGATAGCGCCATTCCAACAAAATCAGACGAAAAGGTTATCTGGAGCGCCTGTACAGTTAACTGTGGTAGTCGCTGCCCGCTACGTATGCACGTCGTGGACGGTGAAATCAAATATGTCGAAACGGACAATACCGGCGATGACAATTACGACGGCCTGCACCAGGTTCGCGCCTGCCTGCGTGGGCGTTCCATGCGTCGCCGTGTCTACAATCCGGACCGCCTGAAATATCCGATGAAACGAGTCGGGGCGCGCGGTGAAGGCAAATTCGAGCGCATTAGCTGGGAAGAAGCCTACGACATCATCGCGACCAATATGCAGCGCCTGATCAAAGAGTACGGCAACGAGTCTATCTATCTGAACTATGGCACCGGTACGCTGGGCGGCACCATGACCCGCTCCTGGCCGCCGGGAAATACCCTGGTCGCGCGGCTGATGAACTGCTGCGGCGGCTATCTGAACCATTACGGCGACTACTCCTCCGCGCAAATTGCGGAAGGTTTGAACTATACCTACGGCGGCTGGGCAGATGGCAACAGCCCGTCGGATATCGAAAACAGTAAGCTGGTAGTGCTGTTTGGTAATAACCCTGGCGAAACGCGAATGAGTGGCGGTGGGGTGACTTACTATCTTGAACAGGCACGCCAGGAATCTAATGCCCGCATGATCATCATCGATCCGCGCTATACCGACACCGGTGCCGGGCGCGAAGATGAGTGGATCCCTATTCGTCCGGGAACAGATGCCGCACTGGTTAACGGTCTGGCGTACGTCATGATCACTGAAAACCTGGTGGATCAGGCATTCCTCGATAAATATTGCGTTGGCTACGATGAGAAAACCCTGCCAGCCAGTGCGCCGAAAAATGGCCACTATAAAGCTTATATTCTGGGTGAAGGGCCAGATGGCGTGGCTAAAACGCCGGAATGGGCCTCGCAAATCACTGGTGTTCCGGCAGACAAAATCATCAAATTGGCTCGTGAAATCGGTAGTACCAAACCGGCGTTTATCAGCCAGGGATGGGGCCCGCAGCGTCACGCTAACGGTGAAATCGCAACCCGTGCTATCTCGATGCTGGCGATTCTGACCGGTAACGTTGGTATTAACGGAGGCAACAGCGGCGCGCGTGAAGGTTCATACAGCTTACCGTTTGTCCGTATGCCGACCTTGGAAAACCCGATCCAGACCAGCATTTCGATGTTTATGTGGACCGATGCCATTGAACGTGGCCCGGAAATGACGGCGCTGCGTGATGGTGTACGCGGGAAAGATAAGCTGGATGTGCCGATCAAAATGATCTGGAACTATGCCGGTAACTGCCTGATTAACCAGCATTCTGAAATCAACCGTACCCATGAAATCCTTCAGGATGATAAGAAGTGCGAGCTGATTGTGGTTATCGACTGCCACATGACCTCATCGGCGAAATATGCTGACATCCTGCTGCCTGACTGCACCGCTTCCGAACAGATGGACTTTGCGCTGGATGCATCCTGCGGGAATATGTCTTACGTGATTTTCAACGATCAGGTGATTAAACCGCGCTTTGAATGTAAGACCATCTATGAAATGACCAGCGAACTGGCAAAACGTCTTGGCGTTGAGCAACAGTTTACTGAAGGCCGTACCCAGGAAGAGTGGATGCGGCATCTGTATGCCCAGTCGCGGGAAGCGATTCCTGAACTGCCAACGTTTGAAGAGTTCCGCAAGCAGGGGATCTTTAAAAAGCGCGACCCACAAGGGCATCACGTTGCTTATAAAGCCTTCCGTGAAGATCCGCAGGCAAACCCACTGACTACGCCATCGGGCAAAATTGAGATTTATTCGCAGGCGCTGGCTGACATTGCCGCTACCTGGGAATTGCCTGAAGGCGATGTGATCGATCCACTGCCGATCTACACGCCGGGCTTTGAAAGTTATCAGGATCCGCTGAACAAACAGTATCCGCTGCAGCTTACAGGTTTCCACTATAAATCTCGCGTTCACTCAACTTACGGCAACGTTGATGTGCTGAAAGCGGCTTGCCGTCAGGAAATGTGGATCAACCCGCTTGATGCCCAAAAACGCGGTATCCACAACGGCGATAAAGTCAGGATCTTTAACGATCGTGGTGAGGTTCATATTGAGGCGAAAGTGACGCCACGAATGATGCCGGGTGTGGTCGCACTGGGTGAAGGTGCCTGGTATGACCCGGATGCAAAACGTGTCGATAAGGGTGGTTGTATTAACGTACTGACCACTCAACGTCCGTCTCCTCTCGCTAAGGGGAATCCGTCACATACAAACCTTGTTCAGGTTGAAAAGGTGTAAGGAGTAACCGATGACAACCCAGTATGGATTTTTTATTGATTCCAGCCGTTGCACCGGTTGCAAAACCTGCGAGCTGGCCTGTAAAGACTACAAAGATTTGACGCCAGAAGTCAGCTTCCGCCGCATTTATGAATATGCTGGCGGCGACTGGCAGGAAGATAACGGTGTCTGGCACCAGAACGTGTTTGCCTACTATCTGTCGATTTCATGTAACCACTGCGAAGATCCGGCTTGTACTAAAGTCTGCCCGAGCGGTGCGATGCATAAACGTGAAGATGGTTTTGTTGTGGTCGATGAAGATGTGTGCATTGGCTGCCGCTACTGCCATATGGCTTGCCCGTATGGCGCACCGCAATATAACGAAACGAAAGGCCATATGACCAAATGCGATGGTTGTTATGACCGTGTTGCGGAGGGTAAAAAGCCGATCTGTGTTGAATCTTGTCCGCTGCGGGCGCTGGATTTCGGCCCTATCGACGAGCTGCGTAAAAAACATGGCGATCTGGCGGCCGTTGCGCCGTTGCCGCGAGCTCACTTTACCAAACCGAATATTGTGATCAAACCCAATGCCAATAGCCGCCCGACCGGGGATACCACTGGCTATCTGGCAAACCCGAAGGAGGTGTGAGATGGGAAGTGGATGGCATGAATGGCCGCTGATGATCTTCACGGTCTTCGGGCAATGTGTAGCAGGTGGTTTTATCGTTCTGGCTTTGGCGCTGCTCAAAGGCGACCTGCGAGCAGAAGCCCAGCAGCGTGTTATCGCCTGCATGTTTGGTTTATGGGTGCTGATGGGCATTGGCTTTATCGCCTCTATGCTCCATCTTGGTTCACCAATGCGCGCTTTTAACTCGCTCAACCGGGTAGGGGCTTCAGCACTCAGTAACGAAATCGCCAGCGGTTCGATCTTTTTTGCCGTAGGCGGCATCGGCTGGTTGCTGGCAATGCTGAAAAAGCTGTCACCGGCATTGCGTACGCTGTGGCTGATAGTGACGATGGTTCTTGGCGTCATCTTTGTCTGGATGATGGTGCGTGTGTATAACAGCATTGATACCGTTCCGACCTGGTACAGCATCTGGACGCCGATGGGCTTCTTCCTGACGATGTTTATGGGCGGCCCGTTACTGGGTTACCTGTTGTTGAGTCTGGCTGGCGTCGATGGCTGGGCGATGCGTCTGCTGCCAGCAATTTCTGTACTGGCACTGGTAGTGAGTGGCGTGGTGTCAGTGATGCAGGGCGCAGAGCTGGCGACTATTCATAGTTCTGTGCAGCAGGCCGCAGCGCTGGTGCCGGACTATGGTGCGCTGATGTCCTGGCGGATCGTGCTTTTGGCCGTTGCCCTGTGCTTGTGGATTGCACCACAGCTAAAAGGTTATCAGCCTGCGGTTCCGCTACTTTCTGTATCATTCATTCTGCTTCTGGCAGGGGAATTAATCGGTCGCGGCGTATTCTATGGTTTGCATATGACCGTGGGGATGGCCGTCGCAAGCTAATCATAACAACCGGGGTTTCGGCCCCGGTTCTCTTTTATTTCTGCTTCGTTAACGTGTCATAACTGGTCATCAAATTACGATAATCAGGAATGTGGTTAGAGAACAACGTCGCCAGTCCTTCAATATCATTACGCCAGTCGCGATGCAGCTCGCACGCCACGCCGAACCATGTCATCAATTGCGCACCAGCTTGCGACAAGCGATCCCATGCCGAATGCCGGGTAATTTCATTAAAGGTCCCTGACGCGTCAGTCACGACAAAGACGTCAAACCCTTCTTCAATGGCTGAAAGCGCCGGGAATGCCACGCAAACTTCGGTTACCACACCGGCAATAATTAACTGTTTTTTACCTGTCGCTTTGACAGCTTTTACAAAATCTTCGTTATCCCAGGCGTTAATATTTCCCGGGCGAGCAATGTAAGGTGTATCGGGGAATTGTGCTTTCAGTTCTGGAACTAATGGGCCGTTAGGACCGGTTTCAAAACTGGTGGTAAGAATAGTTGGTAAGTTGAAATACTTAGCCAGGTCACCCAGCGCCAGCACGTTATTTTTAAACTTATCGGGTTCGATATCCCGTACAAGGGAAAGTAAACCAGCCTGGTGATCAACAAGCAAAACGGCAGCATCATTTTTATCAAGACGAACATACGGTTTGGTCATCCTCTTCTCCTTTCGAGAGTCAGTGGTACGTCTGAAATCGATCAGACGCGATGCATTGCTCTGAAAGCATAGACGGGAAATATGAGTTTGCTGTGACCATGAAATTTTTCGACTGAACGAAGCGTATGAAATTTGTGTTAGTTCAATAAAAACAATCAGATGAGACTAATCATCTCTTCAGCATTAGCGTTATGAATGAGTAATATAAATCGATAATACCGCCGCTGGGATATCGCGTATTTTCACCCATTGACAATGTTTTTGGCGGTGGCATGATGCGCATGAAATTTGAACTTCCTCACGGTTTTAATTCATGTCCACGTATACCCAGCCTGTCATGCTTTTGCTGTCTGGCCTGCTTTTGTTGACTCTGGCGATTGCGGTGTTAAATACACTCGTGCCGCTTTGGCTCGCCCAGGAACACATGTCCACATGGCAGGTAGGCGTTGTCAGCTCATCCTATTTTACCGGCAACCTTGTCGGTACATTGCTGACAGGGTATGTCATTAAGCGCATTGGCTTTAACCGCAGCTATTATCTGGCCTCCTTCATTTTTGCCGCTGGCTGTGCCGGCCTTGGCCTGATGATTGGATTCTGGAGCTGGTTGGCTTGGCGTTTTGTCGCGGGCGTCGGCTGTGCCATGATTTGGGTGGTTGTTGAGAGCGCGCTGATGTGCAGTGGGACGTCACGTAACCGTGGGCGTTTGCTTGCTGCGTATATGATGGTTTATTACGTGGGAACGTTTTTAGGCCAGTTACTGGTCAGCAAAGTTTCAACCGAGCTGATGTCCGTATTGCCGTGGGTTACAGGTTTGACGTTGGCAGGGATCTTACCGCTGTTGTTTACGCGTGTGCTGAATCAGCAGGCTGAAAACCATGATTCGACGTCAATTACGTCAATGCTAAAACTCCGTCAGGCGCGGCTTGGCGTGAATGGCTGCATTATCTCAGGAATCGTTCTGGGATCTCTATATGGCCTGATGCCGCTGTACCTCAATCACAAAGGGGTGAGCAATGCCAGCATTGGTTTCTGGATGGCGGTACTGGTCAGTGCGGGTATCCTTGGACAATGGCCGATTGGACGTCTGGCGGATAAGTTTGGTCGACTGCTGGTGTTGCGTGTTCAGGTCTTTGTCGTCATTCTCGGCAGTATCGCGATGCTTAGCCAGGCGGCGATGGCCCCAGCGTTATTCATCCTCGGTGCCGCTGGCTTTACGCTATATCCGGTGGCGATGGCATGGGCTTGCGAGAAAGTTGAACATCATCAACTGGTGGCGATGAACCAGGCCTTACTGTTGAGCTATACTGTGGGAAGTCTGCTTGGCCCGTCATTTACCGCTATGCTAATGCAGAATTTCTCCGATAATTTATTGTTTATCATGATCGCCAGCGTATCGTTTATCTATTTGCTGATGCTGCTGCGCAACGCCGGTCATACGCCGAAACCCGTTGCTCACGTGTAAATGAATTCAAGCAGAGTGTGAACTTACTGTTTCACACTCTGCTTTTTTGCTTCTTCTATCTGACTTGCTTTATTCCAAATTTTATTCGTTTAAAAATAAAATGTGCAGCAGGTTATAATTTTGCATTTCGCTATTTCCGCACTTCTTATTTGCCGCGCATAATCCCTCGTTTTACAGATGCCCCTTTAATTTTGGCGAAGGATTTGTCTATGGCTGGGAATGTTCAGGAAAAACAGTTGCGATGGTACAACATTGCGCTGATGTCTTTTATCACTGTCTGGGGTTTTGGCAACGTTGTTAATAACTATGCCAACCAGGGGCTGGTGGTTGTTTTTTCATGGGTGTTTATCTTTGCACTCTATTTCACACCTTATGCGCTAATTGTTGGTCAGTTAGGCTCGACCTTCAAAGATGGGAAGGGCGGGGTCAGTACCTGGATTAAACACACGATGGGACCCGGACTGGCTTATCTCGCCGCGTGGACCTACTGGGTGGTGCATATTCCCTATCTGGCACAAAAACCCCAGGCAATTCTGATTGCGCTCGGTTGGGCGATGAAAGGCGACGGTTCGCTAATCAAAGAATATTCAGTCGTAGCGTTACAGGGGTTAACGCTGGTGCTGTTTATCTTCTTTATGTGGGTTGCTTCACGCGGTATGAAATCGCTGAAAATCGTCGGTTCTGTGGCAGGGATTGCTATGTTTGTTATGTCGCTCCTGTATGTGGCGATGGCGGTAACCGCGCCTGCAATTACTGAAGTGCATATTGCGACCACAAACATTACCTGGGAAACGTTCATTCCTCATATCGACTTTACCTACATTACCACTATTTCAATGCTGGTTTTCGCGGTTGGCGGAGCAGAGAAGATTTCTCCTTACGTTAATCAAACGCGCAACCCAGGAAAAGAATTTCCAAAAGGGATGTTATGCCTGGCGGTGATGGTTGCGGTTTGTGCCATTCTGGGCTCGCTGGCGATGGGGATGATGTTTGATTCGCGTAATATCCCGGATGACTTAATGACCAACGGTCAGTATTACGCCTTTCAGAAGCTGGGCGAGTATTACAACATGGGTAATACTTTAATGGTGATTTACGCCATTGCGAATACCCTGGGACAAGTAGCGGCGCTGGTATTCTCGATTGATGCCCCGCTTAAAGTGCTATTAGGTGATGCTGACAGCAAATATATTCCAGCCAGTTTATGTCGTACCAACGCTTCTGGTACGCCCGTTAATGGCTATTTTCTGACCCTGGTACTGGTGGCGATTCTGATTATGCTGCCGACTCTCGGCATTGGTGATATGAACAATCTCTATAAATGGCTGTTGAACCTTAATTCGGTAGTGATGCCGCTGCGTTATTTATGGGTATTTGTTGCATTTATTGCAGTCGTTCGCTTGGCGCAGAAATATAAACCAGAATATGTCTTTATTCGTAATAAGCCTCTGGCAATGACCGTCGGGATTTGGTGTTTTGCCTTTACCGCCTTTGCCTGTTTGACGGGGATCTTCCCGAAAATGGAAGCCTTCACTGCAGAGTGGACCTTCCAGTTGGCGCTGAATGTTGCAACGCCGTTTGTGCTGGTAGGATTAGGACTGATATTCCCGCTGCTGGCGCGTAAAGCGAATAGTAAATAATTATTGTGGTCGGTGACGCTGACTCTGGCAGATCTGACCCGTTTTTACATAATCGAGAAATGCGCGCAAGCCGCAGGACATATACTGGCGGTTTGGATAATAGATCTGGAAGCCTGGACGCTCTGTGCTCCAGTCTTCCAGTACACATTCTAAACGACCAGTATCAAGGTACTCCTTGATCTGTTCATAGAGCAGATACCCGATACCAGCACCCATCAAAACGGCCTCCAGTTCAGCATCAACATCATCCAGAATGATATTTCCTGCGACAGCAATTTCCAGCTCCTTTGCAAATTGCCAGTGGAAAGGTTTGCCGCTGGGATAACGAAAAACAACACATTGATGATTAAGCAGATCATGAGGATGGCGGGGTTTGCCATATCTTGCAAAGTACTCTGGCGTTGCTGCTACACATAATTTCACTGGCGGGCCGATCGCCACGCTGATCATATCTTTTTCGACGATGCAACTAAGTCGAACGCCAGCGTCAAAGCCCTGTTGGACGATATCGACAAGAGAGTCGTCAGTTGTGAGCTCGACTTTAATATCAGGATATTCACGTGTGAAACCAACCAGTAAAGACATTAAAAATATACGTGCAGCTACCCGGGCGGCATTGATTTTGAGCGTTCCTGTCGGTGTCAGACGAAAATCATTCATCTCATCTAACATGATCTGAATTTCGTCGAAAGCTGGACGCAATCGTTCATAGAGATTAGAACCCGCTTCCGTTAACGATACGCTTCGGGTTGTCCGATTGAATAAGCGAATTTTAAGACGTTGTTCCAGTGTTTTAATACTATGGCTAATGGCGGACGAGGATAAGCCTAACTCATCGCCCGCTGCACGAAAGCTTTGATTACGGGCCACGGCAAAGAAAGTGGCAAAGTCAGACATATTCATCCGCATTAGTGAAAATCCTTCATTAACTCATCCTGAATCATCACGTTTACAGGATTATGCCGCCTGCGTAAAGTGCGCTCCAGAACTTAACGTGGAGGTAAAATTATGCAGTCTGAACGTATTTATTTGGTATGGGCCCATCCTCGTCATGATTCATTGACCGCACATATTGCTGATGCGATCCATCAGCGGGCAATGGAGCGGAAAATACAGGTGACGGAACTCGATTTATATCGGCGTAATTTCAACCCAGTGATGACGCCGGAAGATGAACCAGACTGGAAGAATATGGATAAACGTTATTCTCCAGAGGTTCATCAGCTTTATTCAGAGCTGCTTGAACATGACACGTTAGTGGTGGTTTTTCCTCTCTGGTGGTACAGCTTCCCGGCAATGCTAAAAGGATATATTGACAGAGTATGGAATAATGGGCTGGCTTATGGAGATGGGCACAAATTACCATTCAATAAAGTTCGTTGGGTGGCGCTGGTTGGAGGAGACAAAGAATCATTTGTCCAGATGGGCTGGGAAAAAAATATAAGCGATTATTTAAAAAATATGTGCAGTTATCTTGGTATTGAAGATGCCGATGTCACTTTCTTGTGTAATACAGTGGTATTCGATGGGGAAGAACTTCACGCGAGCTATTATCAGTCGTTATTATCTCAGGTACGGGATATGGTAGATGCACTATAAGATGTGTTAAAAACGCTGTAGCAGAATGAAGCGCGGAATAAAAAAGCGGCAACTCAATAAAGTTGCCGCTTTACGGGGAAATTAGAACATTACCTTATGACCGTACTGCTCAAGAATGCCTTTCACGCGTTCCATGGTCTCTTTCTTCGGTGGTTTAACACCGTCGAGTTTGTACTCTTCACCCATTGCCACCCATTTGTGTTTGCCCAGCTCGTGGTAGGGGAGAAGCTCGATTTTCTCAACGTTGCCCATATCACGGGTAAATTCACCGAGGCGATGCGCTGAATCGTCATCGTCAGACCAGCCTGGGACAACAACGTAGCGGATCCACACCTTCACATTTTTGTTCGCCAGATATTTAGCGAACTCCAGCGTGCGGTGGTTGGAAACTCCAACCAGATTTTGGTGGATCTCGTCGTTCATCTGTTTGAGATCGAGCATTACCAGGTCGGTTACTTCCAGCAGTTCATCAATCACCGGATCGTAACGACGAACAAAACCGTTGGTGTCCAGACAGGTATGAATGCCTTCTTTTTTGCAGGCGCGGAACCAGTCACGAACAAACTCAGCTTGCAGGATTGCTTCACCGCCGGATGCGGTAACGCCGCCGCCGGAAGCGTTCATAAAGTGGCGATAGGTCACCACTTCCTTCATCAAATCTTCAACGGTAACTTCTTTACCGCCATGCGTGTCCCAGGTGTCGCGGTTATGACAATACAGGCAGCGCATCAGGCAGCCCTGGAAAAAGGTGATAAAGCGAATACCTGGGCCGTCTACGGTTCCACAGGATTCAAAGGAGTGAATGCGACCAATAACTGACATTGCGGTGTTTCTCCAGATGTGGCCCATCTGAGGCCGTGTTGGTGCGCAGCTCGAAGGCTACGTCGAGTCTGTTTTGGCAGTCACCTTAAAGTATAGATAGCTGACAAAAAAGGCTCTCGCGCTAAAAAAGGCCCCACTTTCGTGGAGCCTTTATTGTACGCTTTTTACTGTACGATTTCAGTCAAATCTAATTACATAGATTGAGTGAAGGTACGAGTAATAACGTCCTGCTGCTGTTCTTTAGTCAGCGAGTTGAAACGTACTGCGTAGCCAGATACACGGATGGTCAGCTGCGGATATTTTTCCGGGTTTTCCATCGCGTCGAGCAGCATTTCACGGTTCATCACGTTAACGTTCAGGTGCTGACCTCCTTCGATGGATGCTTCGTGGTGGAAGTAACCATCCATCAGACCAGCCAGGTTGGTCTTACGAACTTCGTCGTCTTTACCCAGTGCGTTCGGAACGATAGAGAAGGTGTAGGAGATACCATCTTTAGCGTAAGCAAACGGCAGTTTAGCAACGGAAGTCAGAGAGGCTACTGCACCTTTCTGGTCACGACCGTGCATCGGGTTAGCACCCGGTCCGAACGGCGCGCCAGCACGACGACCGTCTGGGGTGTTACCCGTTTTCTTACCATACACAACGTTAGAAGTGATGGTCAGAACAGACTGAGTCGGGATAGCGTCACGGTAGGTGTGCAGTTTCTGAATTTTCTTCATGAAACGTTCTACCAGGTCAACAGCCAGGTCATCTACACGCGGATCATTGTTACCAAACTGCGGGTATTCGCCTTCGATTTCGAAGTCGATAGCCAGACCGTCTTCGTCACGAATCGGTTTAACTTTCGCATATTTGATTGCAGACAGGGAGTCAGCAGCAACGGACAGACCAGCGATACCACACGCCATGGTGCGGATAACGTCACGGTCGTGCAGCGCCATCAGAGAGGCTTCGTAGCTGTACTTGTCGTGCATGTAGTGGATGATGTTCAGTGCAGTGATGTACTGTTTAGCCAGCCAGTCCATGAAGTGATCCATGCGCTCCATCACTTCATCATAGTTCAGGACATCGCCTTTGATCGGTTCAGACTTCGGACCAACCTGCATTTTCAGTTTTTCGTCAACGCCGCCGTTGATTGCGTACAGCATGGTTTTCGCCAGGTTTGCACGCGCACCGAAGAACTGCATTTGTTTACCAACGATCATCGGGCTTACGCAGCAAGCAATAGCGTAGTCATCGTTGTTGAAGTCCGGACGCATCAGGTCATCGTTCTCATACTGCAGAGAAGAGGTGTCGATGGACACTTTAGCGGCGAATTTCTTGAAGTTCAGCGGCAGTTTTTCAGACCACAGAATGGTCATGTTCGGTTCCGGAGACGGACCCATGGTGTACAGGGTGTTCAGGAAACGGAAGCTGTTTTTGGTAACCAGGGTACGACCGTCGAGGCCCATACCACCGATAGATTCGGTTGCCCAGATCGGGTCGCCAGAGAACAGTTCATCGTATTCCGGAGTACGCAGGAAGCGAACCATACGCAGTTTCATGACCAGGTGGTCAACCATTTCCTGCGCTTCTTGTTCGGTGATCTTGCCAGCTTTCAGGTCACGTTCGATGTACACATCCAGGAAGGTGGAGGTACGACCGAAGGACATTGCAGCACCGTTCTGAGACTTAACAGCAGCCAGGTAGCCGAAGTAAGTCCACTGGATAGCTTCCTGAGCGTTGGTAGCCGGACCAGAGATGTCGTAGCCGTATTTCGCAGCCATTTCTTTCATCTGACCCAGAGCGCGGTGCTGTTCAGCGATTTCTTCGCGCAGACGGATAGTCTGTTCCAGGTTTACGCCGTTTTCCAGATCAGCCTGCAGAGAAGTGAACTGTGCCAGTTTGTCTTTCATCAGGTAGTCGATACCGTACAGCGCAACGCGACGGTAGTCACCGATGATACGGCCACGGCCATATGCATCTGGCAGACCGGTCAGAACACCAGATTTACGGCAACGCAGGATGTCCGGAGTGTAAACGTCGAACACGCCCTGGTTGTGAGTTTTACGGTATTCAGTGAAGATTTTTTTGATCATCGGATCCAGTTCGCGGTTGTACGCTTTGCAGGAACCTTCGATCATTTTGATACCACCGAACGGGATAAGAGCACGTTTCAGCGGAGCTTCAGTCTGCAGACCAACGATTTTCTCAAGCTGCTTGTTGATGTAGCCAGCGTCGTGAGAGGTGATGGTGGAAGCAACAGCGGTGTCAAAGTCAACTGGCGCGTGAGTGCGGTTTTCCAGTTTAACGCCTTCCATTACTTTGTCCCACAGGGTGGTGGTCGCTTCAGTAGCGCCAGCCAGGAAGGACTCGTCACCCTCGTACGGAGTGTAGTTTTTCTGAATGAAGTCACGGACGTTTACTTCATTCTGCCAGTCACCTTTGGTAAAACCTTCCCAGGCTGTGGCTAACTTTTCATTAAGCTCGGACATGTAACACCTACCTTCTTAAGTGGATTTTTTATTTACTGCGTACTTCGACAACCATTAATGGTGGTCGTTTTCACGCAGGTAAATGACCCAGTATGTCAACCCAACCAACAAACCACCACCGATAATGTTGCCGATCGTAACCGGAATCAGGTTATCAGTGATGAAATTCATCACGGTCAGGTGAGAAAAATTTTCCGGTGCAGAACCGACTGCGGTCCAAAATTCCGGGGATGCGAAGTCGCGGATTACAATACCCATCGGGATCATAAACATGTTTGCGATACTGTGCTCAAAACCGCTGGCAACAAACATCGCGACCGGCAGCACCATAATGAACGCTTTGTCCATCAGGCTGCGGCCAGAATAACTCATCCATACTGCCAGACATACCATCAGGTTTGCCAGGATACCAAGACAGACGGCCTCAATAAAAGTATGGTGCACTTTGTGGTCGGCGGTTTGTAGGACGTTTAGTCCCCATTGACCATTTGCGGTCATATACTCGCCGGAAAGCCACATTAAAAGTACAAACAGCAGTGCGCCGACCAGGTTGCCAAAATAGACATTTAGCCAGTTTTTCGCCAACTGACCCCAGGTGATGCGCCCACTCGCCTTAGCAACAACAATCAACACGGTGGAAGTAAAGAGATCGGCTCCGCAGACAACACAAAGAATCAGCCCCAGAGAGAAGCAAATGCCGCCAACCAGTTTTGCCATGCCGAAGGGCATTGTGCCTGTGCCAGTGGTTGCTGTGATATAGAAGACGAATGCGATTGAGATGAAAACACCGGCGGTAATCGCCAGATAGAAAGTCTTAAGCGGATGTTTCGTTGCTTTATAGACACCCGCCTCTTCGGCCACTTTGGCCATTGCAGCAGGAAGTAAAAGATCAAAAGGGTTGTCAGCTTTCACACTAACTCTCTCTTTATTAAGTCGGCGACGAGATACTAACAAAGCATTATAGATGAGAAATTGATATAGATCATATCTCGCCTGGCTTATAGGCCCGTAACTCGCATGGTTTTTATGCAAATACGGAGTAAATATTTGATTATCCAAATAAAAATAAATTTTAAAAATTAACAAATGAGTTGAATTTTTTCCGCATCCTCCGCTAAAACAGTTAATTAAAAGGGAGCATCAGGCGAATAAAGTAACAATATCGATCGTATTTATTAAATACAAATTACCGATATTTAACCTTATAATTACAATTATTTTATTAATGCAAATATATGTAAAGCGGGGCATTAAAAAAACGCCCCGTAATATAACTCAGACTAATCATTAAGCCTACATTGCGTAGGCTATTTGATTTTATTTTGCCCAGAATGCTGCTTTGGCGCGCTGCAGCTTTTCGTAGGCCTTCAACAACGACTGATGTGCAGCAAACGCGTGCAGATCGCTATCTACCGGTTGCAGGCCGTAAAACGCCGCTTCGCCGCTCATTGCCGCACTGGCGGCTTCTACGGCATCTGCGCCGTACATGCGAACAAACGCATTCAGATATTGCAGCGGCTGGCGATCTTCTTCCTGTGCCAGTAATAACAACGTTTGCAGGCAGCGATAATAGTTGGCGCGTTCCGGACTAAATACTGATGAGTTAAACTCCATCGTCCATTCGGTCCAGACCAGAGCCTGTTCCAGATCGCCACCAGCCAGCGCCAGCATGGCTTTTAATTCACCGATACGCAGGGTGTACCAACCGTTATCCGACCCGGTCGCCAGACCCAACAGCTCACGCACGCGGGTAAAGTCATCAAAACCTTCTTCATCCAGTTGCTCGATGAGGTTCAGGTAATCTTCTTTTTCCCACTCGCTGCCTGGTAGCGAAAGAATCGTTTCACGTAAATGGCTGCCCATACTGTTATTCGCGAGCCACAGATCTTCAGCCGGATAAATATCGGACATGCCAGGCACGATAATACGGCAAGCATAAACGCCCAGATGCTCGTAATCGGCAATATAAACTTCTTTATCTTCTTTGTTGAAGATAGCCATCAGTGTGGCGAACTCTTCTTCCGTGGTGCCGGAGAAATTCCAGTCCACAAACGGATAATCGGCATCCTGCTTGAACAGGTCCCAGGAGATTAAACCGCTGGAATCGATAAAGTGCGTTTCGAGGTTGGTATGTTCAGCGACTTCTTCATCATCGAAGGTTGGCGGAGTAAACACATCCAAATCTTTCAGGCCACGACCTTGCAGCAGCTCGGTCACGGTACGTTCCAGTGCTACGCCAAAATCAGGATGCGCACCGAAAGAGGCAAAGCAGGTACCGTTAGCAGGATTGAACAGTACCACGCAAATCACCGGATACTGGCCGCCAAGCGAACCGTCATAAGCGAAGATTGGGAAACCCTCCGCTTCCAGCGTTTCGATGGCTTCAACTACTGCTGGGTAACGCGCCAGCACGTCTGCCGGGATCTCTGGCAGGCTGATGCTTTCAGCAATAATGCGGTTTTTCACGTAGCGTTCGAAAACTTCAGACAATCCCTGAACGCGTGCTTCGTTGCGGGTATTACCTGCGGACATACCGTTGGAGACGTACAGGTTACCAATGATATTCATCGGAATATAAACGGTCTGATTGTCGGACTGACGCGTAAACGGCAGGCCGCAAATACCACGATCTTCGTTACCGGATTGTAGGTCAATCAGCATGCTGCCGGTCAGTTCATTCTCCGGATCATAAAACGCGCGCAGACGGTCATCGAGCAGCCCTTCTGGCACATCGTCATTTTCGGTCAGTGGGAACCATTTTTCGTTGGGATAATGCACGAACGGACCGTTGGCGATGGTTTCGCCCAGCCAGAAGTCCGCAAAAAAGTAGTTGGTTGAGAGACGCTCGAAATATTCACCGAGTGCAGAAGCCAGCGCCGCTTTCTTGGTTGCGCCTTTACCGTTGGTAAAACACAGTGCGCACTCTTTGTCGCGAATATGTACAGACCAGACGTTAGGCACGGGATTCAGCCAGGAGGCCTCTTCAATCTGAAAGCCGAGGTCTGAAAGTTTTTGCTGGAAGCGAGCGATGGAATCTTCCAGAGCGGCATCTTTGCCGGGGATAAATGTTTGCGTCATGAAAATCACTTTAGTCGTACGGAAAGCGCGCAATAATACGGGTTTTATCTCAAAGGCGCTATCACCGCCGCCATGCCGATGAACTGTTGACTATGCTTTTAGCGGATAAACCACGTTAAGAGCATAAAAATGAAGGCGTTCGATCTCCACCGTATGGCATTTGATAAAGTGCCTTTTGATTTCCTTGGCGAAGTTGCACTACGTAGTCTTTATACCTTTGTACTGGTCTTTTTGTTCCTCAAAATGACCGGAAGACGCGGTGTGCGGCAGATGTCGCTGTTTGAAGTTTTAATCATTCTGACGCTGGGATCAGCGGCGGGAGATGTGGCGTTTTATGATGATGTGCCGATGGTCCCGGTACTTATCGTCTTTATTACTCTGGCGTTGTTATACCGCCTGGTAATGTGGTTGATGGCGCACAGTGAAAAACTGGAAGATCTTCTGGAAGGCAAGCCAGTTGTCATTATTGAAGATGGCGAGCTGGCCTGGTCGAAACTCAATAACTCCAACATGACGGAATTTGAGTTCTTTATGGAGCTACGATTGCGTGGCGTGGAGCAGCTGGGGCAGGTACGTCTGGCGATTCTCGAAACCAACGGGCAAATCAGTGTCTATTTCTTTGAAGATGACAAGGTGAAACCGGGTTTACTTATTTTACCCAGTGATTGTACGCAGCGTTACAAAGTGGTGCCGGAGTCGGCGGACTATGCCTGTATTCGTTGTAGTGAAATCATTCATATGAAAGCGGGGGAAAAACAATTATGTCCGCGCTGTGCAAATCCAGAATGGACGAAGGCAAGTCGGGCAAAACGGGTGACCTGACAGTAAAAACATCGGCTTTTTGCTAATAATCCGAGAGATTCTTTTGTGTGATGCAAGCCACATTTTTGCCCTCAACGGTTTTACTCATTGCGATGTGTGTCACTGAATGATAAAACCGATAGCCACAGGAATAATGTATTACCTGTGGTCGCAATCGATTGACCGCGGGTTAATAGCAACGCAACGTGGTGAGGGGAAATGGCTCAAATCTTCAATTTTAGTTCTGGTCCGGCAATGCTACCGGCAGAGGTGCTTAAACAGGCTCAACAGGAACTGCGCGACTGGAACGGTCTTGGTACGTCGGTGATGGAAGTGAGTCACCGTGGCAAAGAGTTCATTCAGGTTGCAGAGGAAGCCGAGAAGGATTTTCGCGATCTTCTTAATGTCCCCTCCAACTACAAGGTATTATTCTGCCATGGCGGTGGTCGCGGTCAGTTTGCTGCGGTACCGCTGAATATTCTCGGTGATAAAACCACCGCAGATTATGTTGATGCCGGTTACTGGGCGGCAAGTGCCATTAAAGAAGCGAAAAAATACTGCACGCCTAATGTCTTTGACGCCAAAGTGACTGTTGATGGTCTGCGCGCGGTTAAGCCAATGCGTGAATGGCAACTCTCTGATAATGCTGCTTATATGCATTATTGCCCGAATGAAACCATCGATGGTATCGCCATCGACGAAACGCCAGACTTCGGCGCAGATGTGGTGGTCGCCGCTGACTTCTCTTCAACCATTCTTTCCCGTCCGATTGACGTCAGCCGTTATGGTGTAATTTACGCTGGCGCGCAGAAAAATATCGGCCCGGCTGGCCTGACAATCGTCATCGTTCGTGAAGATTTGCTGGGCAAAGCGAATATCGCGTGTCCGTCGATTCTGGATTATTCCATCCTCAACGATAACGGCTCCATGTTTAACACGCCGCCGACATTTGCCTGGTATCTATCTGGTCTGGTCTTTAAATGGCTGAAAGCGAACGGCGGTGTAGCTGAAATGGATAAAATCAATCAGCAAAAAGCAGAACTGCTATATGGGGTGATTGATAACAGCGATTTCTACCGCAATGACGTGGCGAAAGCTAACCGTTCGCGGATGAACGTGCCGTTCCAGTTGGCGGACAGTGCGCTTGACAAATTGTTCCTTGAAGAGTCTTTTGCTGCTGGCCTTCATGCACTGAAAGGTCACCGTGTGGTCGGCGGAATGCGCGCTTCTATTTATAACGCCATGCCGCTGGAAGGCGTTAAAGCGCTGACAGACTTCATGGTTGAGTTCGAACGCCGTCACGGTTAATGCCGAAATTTTGCTTAATCCCCACAGCCAGCCTGTGGGGTTTTTATTTCTGTTGTAGAGAGTTGAGTTCATGGAATCCCTGACGTTACAACCCATCGCTCGTGTCGATGGCACTATTAATCTGCCCGGTTCCAAGAGCGTTTCTAACCGCGCTTTATTGCTGGCGGCATTAGCACACGGCAAAACAGTATTAACCAATCTGCTGGATAGCGATGACGTGCGCCATATGCTGAATGCATTAACAGCGTTAGGGGTAAGCTATACGCTTTCAGCCGATCGTACGCGTTGCGAAATTATCGGTAACGGCGGTCCATTACACGCAGAAGGTGCCCTGGAGTTGTTCCTCGGTAACGCCGGAACGGCAATGCGTCCGCTGGCGGCAGCTCTTTGTCTGGGTAGCAATGATATTGTGCTGACCGGTGAGCCGCGTATGAAAGAACGCCCGATTGGTCATCTGGTGGATGCGCTGCGCCTGGGCGGGGCGAAGATCACTTACCTGGAACAAGAAAATTATCCGCCGTTGCGTTTACAGGGCGGCTTTACTGGCGGCAACGTTGACGTTGATGGCTCCGTTTCCAGCCAATTCCTCACCGCACTGTTAATGACTGCGCCTCTTGCGCCGGAAGATACGGTGATTCGTATTAAAGGCGATCTGGTTTCTAAACCTTATATCGACATCACACTCAATCTGATGAAGACGTTTGGTGTTGAAATTGAAAATCAGCACTATCAACAATTTGTCGTAAAAGGCGGGCAGTCTTATCAGTCTCCGGGTACTTATTTGGTCGAAGGCGATGCATCTTCGGCTTCTTACTTTCTGGCAGCAGCAGCAATCAAAGGCGGCACTGTAAAAGTGACCGGTATTGGACGTAACAGTATGCAGGGTGATATTCGCTTTGCTGATGTGCTGGAAAAAATGGGCGCGACCATTTGCTGGGGCGATGATTATATTTCCTGCACGCGTGGTGAACTGAACGCTATTGATATGGATATGAACCATATTCCTGATGCGGCGATGACCATTGCCACGGCGGCGTTATTTGCAAAAGGCACCACCACGCTGCGCAATATCTATAACTGGCGTGTTAAAGAGACCGATCGCCTGTTTGCGATGGCAACAGAACTGCGTAAAGTCGGCGCGGAAGTGGAAGAGGGGCACGATTACATTCGTATCACTCCTCCGGAAAAACTGAACTTTGCCGAGATCGCGACATACAATGATCACCGGATGGCGATGTGTTTCTCGCTGGTGGCGTTGTCAGATACACCAGTGACGATTCTTGATCCCAAATGCACGGCCAAAACATTTCCGGATTATTTCGAGCAGCTGGCGCGGATTAGCCAGGCAGCCTGAATGAACAACGGGCAATAAATAGCCAAATCTTTCTTTATCAAAACGTCGGCACATTGTCGGCGTTTTTTTTCGGACCTTGTGAGTCATTTTGATTAATGGTAGCGTTGCTTGTCAATGTAAGTTGTTGATACATAATATTTATATATGATTAATCAACGGATGATTCACATGAAGAATACTAAATTACTGCTGGCGATTGCGACCTCTGCAGCATTACTGACAGGGTGTCAAAATACCCACGGTATTGATACCAATATGGCTATCAGCTCCGGTTTAAATGCCTATAAAGCAGCAACATTAAGCGATGCCGATGCAAAAGCGATTGCCAATCAGGGCTGTGCCGAAATGGACAGCGGCAATCAAGTCGCAAGTAAATCCAGCAAGTACGGTAAACGTCTGGCAAAAATCGCCAAAGCATTGGGTAACAATATTAATGGCACGCCGGTCAACTATAAGGTTTATATGACCAGCGACGTCAACGCATGGGCGATGGCGAACGGCTGTGTTCGTGTCTACAGTGGCCTGATGGACATGATGAATGACAACGAAATTGAAGGCGTTCTGGGCCATGAACTGGGCCACGTCGCGTTGGGTCACTCGCTGGCTGAAATGAAAGCTTCTTATGCGATCGTTGCCGCACGCGATGCCATTTCAGCTACCAGCGGTGTGGCTTCCCAGCTTTCCCGCTCACAATTAGGTGATATCGCAGAAGGCGCTATCAATGCTAAATACTCCCGTGATAAAGAGTCCGAAGCAGATGATTTCTCCTTTGATCTGTTGAAGAAACGTGGCATCAGCACCCAGGGGCTGGTTGGCAGCTTTGAAAAACTGGCTAGCCTGGATGGCGGTCGCACCCAGTCCATGTTTGACTCTCACCCACCATCAACAGAGCGTGCGCAACACATCCGTGATCGTATCGCCTCTGGTAAGTAAATCATTGTCATCTTTCGGGCTGGTCTTCTGCCAGCCCGCTATAATTGCGCAATAAATCCCCATCTGAATACAGACAAAACTGGTTTTTGCACACAACGTTAACGATTTGTGGCGTCGGCGCGTATAATGCGCGCGGTTATGTTAACGGTACGCCTGTTTTAAGGAGATAAAGATGACGGCAATTGCCCCGGTTATTACCATTGATGGCCCAAGCGGTGCAGGGAAAGGCACCTTGTGTAAGGCTATGGCGGAAGCGTTGCAATGGCATCTGCTGGACTCGGGTGCAATTTATCGCGTACTGGCATTGGCGGCATTACATCACCATGTTGATGTTGCGTCGGAAGATGCGCTGGTACCGCTGGCATCCCATCTGGATGTACGTTTTGTGTCGACCAATGGCAATCTGGAAGTGATCCTCGAAGGGGAAGATGTCAGCGGCGAAATTCGTACTCAGGAAGTGGCGAATGCAGCTTCACAAGTCGCGGCATTCCCACGCGTTCGTGAAGCATTATTGCGTCGCCAACGCGCGTTTCGCGAATTACCAGGTCTGATTGCCGATGGCCGCGACATGGGAACGGTGGTATTCCCTGATGCACCAGTGAAAATTTTCCTTGACGCCTCCTCGGAAGAACGTGCGCATCGCCGCATGCTACAGTTGCAGGAGAAGGGCTTTAGTGTTAACTTTGAGCGCCTTTTGGCCGAGATCAAAGAACGCGACGACCGCGATCGTAACCGAGCGGTAGCGCCACTGGTTCCGGCAGCCGATGCTTTAGTGTTGGATTCCACCACCTTAAGCATTGAGCAAGTGATTGAAAAAGCGCTACAATACGCGCGCCAGAAATTGGCTCTCGCATAAGCGACCGAATTTGCAGTACCCCCGTTGCAATGGAATGACAGCGGGTATGTTAAACAACCCCATCCGGCATGGAGCCAGGTGGACGTTAAATATAAACCTGAAGATTAAACATGACTGAATCTTTTGCTCAACTCTTTGAAGAGTCCTTAAAAGAAATCGAAACCCGCCCGGGTTCTATCGTTCGTGGCGTTGTTGTTGCTATCGACAAAGACGTAGTACTGGTTGACGCTGGTCTGAAATCTGAGTCCGCCATCCCGGCTGAGCAGTTCAAAAACGCCCAGGGCGAGCTGGAAATCCAGGTAGGTGACGAAGTTGACGTTGCTCTGGACGCAGTAGAAGACGGCTTCGGTGAAACTCTGCTGTCCCGTGAGAAAGCTAAACGTCACGAAGCCTGGATCACGCTGGAAAAAGCTTACGAAGATGCTGAAACTGTTACCGGTGTTATCAACGGCAAAGTTAAGGGCGGCTTCACTGTTGAGCTGAACGGTATTCGTGCGTTCCTGCCAGGTTCTCTGGTAGACGTTCGTCCGGTGCGTGACACTCTGCACCTGGAAGGCAAAGAGCTTGAATTTAAAGTAATCAAGCTGGATCAGAAGCGCAACAACGTTGTTGTTTCTCGTCGTGCCGTTATCGAATCCGAAAACAGCGCAGAGCGCGATCAGCTGCTGGAAAACCTGCAGGAAGGCATGGAAGTTAAAGGTATCGTTAAGAACCTCACTGACTACGGTGCATTCGTTGATCTGGGCGGCGTTGACGGCCTGCTGCACATCACTGACATGGCCTGGAAACGCGTTAAGCATCCGAGCGAAATCGTCAACGTGGGCGACGAAATCACTGTTAAAGTGCTGAAGTTCGACCGCGAACGTACCCGTGTATCCCTGGGCCTGAAACAGCTGGGCGAAGATCCGTGGGTAGCTATCGCTAAACGTTATCCGGAAGGTACCAAACTGACTGGTCGCGTGACCAACCTGACCGACTACGGCTGCTTCGTTGAAATCGAAGAAGGCGTTGAAGGCCTGGTACACGTTTCCGAAATGGATTGGACCAACAAAAACATCCACCCGTCCAAAGTTGTTAACGTTGGCGATGTAGTGGAAGTTATGGTTCTGGATATCGACGAAGAACGTCGTCGTATCTCCCTGGGTCTGAAACAGTGCAAAGCTAACCCGTGGCAGCAGTTCGCGGAAACCCACAACAAGGGCGACCGTGTTGAAGGTAAAATCAAGTCTATCACTGACTTCGGTATCTTCATCGGCCTGGACGGCGGCATCGACGGCCTGGTTCACCTGTCTGACATCTCCTGGAACGTTGCAGGCGAAGAAGCAGTTCGTGAATACAAAAAAGGCGACGAAATCGCTGCAGTTGTTCTGCAGGTTGACGCAGAACGTGAACGTATCTCCCTGGGCGTTAAACAGCTCGCAGAAGATCCGTTCAACAACTGGGTTGCTCTGAACAAGAAAGGCGCTATCGTAACCGGTAAAGTAACTGCAGTTGACGCTAAAGGCGCAACCGTAGAACTGGCTGACGGCGTTGAAGGTTACCTGCGTGCTTCTGAAGCATCCCGTGACCGCGTTGAAGACGCTACCCTGGTTCTGAGCGTTGGCGACGAAGTTGAAGCTAAATTCACCGGCGTTGATCGTAAAAACCGCGCAATCAGCCTGTCTGTTCGTGCGAAAGACGAAGCTGACGAGAAAGATGCAATCGCAACTGTTAACAAACAGGAAGATGCAAACTTCTCCAACAACGCAATGGCTGAAGCTTTCAAAGCAGCTAAAGGCGAGTAATTCTCTGACTCTTCGGGATTTTTATTCCGAAGTTTGTTGAGTTTACTTGACAGATTGCAGGTTTCGTCCTGTAATCAAGCACTAAGGGCGGCTACGGCCGCCCTTAATCAATGCAGCAACAGCAGCCGCTTAATTTGCCTTTAAGGAACCGGAGGAATCATGACCAAGTCAGAATTGATAGAAAGACTTGCCACCCAGCAATCGCACATTCCCGCCAAGACGGTTGAAGATGCAGTAAAAGAGATGCTGGAGCATATGGCCTCGACTCTTGCGCAGGGCGAGCGTATTGAAATCCGCGGTTTCGGCAGTTTCTCTTTGCACTACCGCGCACCACGTACCGGACGTAATCCGAAGACTGGCGATAAAGTAGAACTGGAAGGAAAATACGTTCCTCACTTTAAACCTGGTAAAGAACTGCGCGATCGCGCCAATATTTACGGTTAAGTTTTTTACTCAAACTTGAACGAGAGAAAAGCACCTGTCGGGTGCTTTTTTCATTTCTCTAATCTGGAACTGGAAGCTGCCTCGCAGAGTTTTGAACAGTTTTCACCCTTTCGTTAAATTCTTCTGAATATGCCTCGGGGAACGCAAAATTCCCACCAGACAACCGCTCAACAAAGTTGCACACTTTCCATAAACAGGGAGGGGTGCATGAAAATAACGACAGTCGGTGTATGCATAATTAGCGGAATTTTTCCGTTGCTGATTTTGCCCCAATTGCCTGGGACATTAACCCTTGCGTTTCTGACTCTCTTCGCCTGCGTACTGGCATTTATCCCTGTTAAAACCGTCCGTTATATCGCGCTGACGTTGCTGTTTTTCGTTTGGGGCATATTATCAGCAAAGCAAATTTTGTGGGCAGGAGAAACCTTAACTGGCGCGATGCAGGATGCAATTGTTGAGATCACTGCAACTGACGGCATGACCACTCATTACGGTCAAATTACTCATCTACAAGGTCGACGTATATTCCCTGCGTCAGGTCTCGTGATGTATGGCGAATATCTTCCGCAAGCGGTTTGTGCTGGACAACAATGGTCAATGAAACTCAAAGTTCGTGCAGTTCATGGCCAACTTAATGATGGCGGCTTTGATAGCCAGCGTTATGCCATTGCCCAGCATCAGCCGCTCACCGGCCGTTTTCTGCAGGCAAGTGTCATTGAACCGAATTGTAGCCTGCGTGCACAGTATCTGGCGTCACTACAAACAACGCTGCAACCCTATCCGTGGAATGCGGTTATTCTTGGTTTAGGTATGGGGGAACGGTTATCCGTCCCCAAAGAAATCAAAAATATCATGCGCGATACTGGAACGGCGCATTTAATGGCGATATCGGGATTGCACATCGCTTTTGCGGCGTTGCTGGCTGCCGGACTCATTCGCAGTGGACAAATTTTTCTGCCTGGGCGCTGGATCCACTGGCAAATACCATTAATTGGCGGAATCTGCTGTGCTGCTTTTTATGCCTGGTTGACGGGAATGCAACCTCCTGCATTGCGTACCATGGTGGCGCTTGCTACGTGGGGAATGCTTAAGTTAAGTGGGCGACAGTGGAGTGGCTGGGATGTATGGATATGTTGTCTGGCGGCAATTTTGCTGATGGATCCTGTTGCCATTCTCTCGCAAAGTTTATGGCTCTCTGCCGCTGCGGTCGCGGCATTGATATTTTGGTATCAGTGGTTTCCCTGTCCTGAGTGGCAACTGCCGCCGGTATTGCGTGCAGTTGTTTCCCTCATCCATCTGCAACTGGGAATCACACTTCTGCTTATGCCCGTGCAAATCGTCATATTTCATGGCATTAGTCTGACCTCGTTTATTGCAAATCTATTAGCAATTCCCTTGGTGACATTTATCACGGTTCCGTTGATCCTCGCCGCGATGGTTGTGCATTTAAGCGGGCCGTTAATCCTGGAGCAAGGGTTATGGTTTCTTGCCGACCGGTCTTTGGCTTTACTTTTCTGGGGGTTAAAGAGTTTGCCGGAAGGGTGGATCAACATTGCTGAATGTTGGCAATGGCTATCATTTTCCCCATGGTTCTTACTGGTGGTATGGCGATTAAACGCCTGGCGAACGTTGCCAGCAATGTGTGTGGCTGGAGGCTTGCTGATGTGCTGGCCGCTGTGGCAAAAACCTCGACCTGACGAGTGGCAGCTGTACATGCTTGATGTCGGGCAAGGGCTGGCAATGGTGATAGCCAGAAACGGCAAAGCGATTCTCTATGACACAGGACTGGCCTGGCCTGAAGGGGATAGTGGGCAACAACTGATTATCCCCTGGCTCCACTGGCATAATCTTGAACCGGAAGGCGTTATTCTGAGCCATGAACATCTGGATCACCGGGGAGGGCTGGATTCAATATTGCATATATGGCCGATGTTATGGATCAGAAGTCCGTTAAACTGGGAACATCATCAGCCCTGTGTGCGTGGCGAAGCGTGGCAATGGCAAGGATTGCGTTTCAGCGCGCACTGGCCTTTACAAGGTAGCAACGATAAAGGAAATAACCATTCCTGTGTGGTTAAGGTTGATGACGGGACGAATAGCATTCTTCTAACCGGTGATATTGAAGCCCCAGCTGAACAAAAGATGCTAAGCCGTTACTGGCAGCAAGTGCAGGCAACATTGCTTCAGGTACCTCACCATGGCAGTAATACCTCATCATCGTTGCCATTAATTCAGCGAGTGAATGGAAAAGTGGCACTCGCATCGGCATCGCGCTATAACGCATGGCGACTGCCCTCTAACAAAGTTAAGCATCGCTATCAACTGCAAGGATATCAATGGATTGATACTCCACATCAAGGTCAAACAACGGTCAATTTTTCAGCGCAAGGCTGGCGGATTAGCAGCCTCAGGGAGCAAATTTTACCTCGTTGGTATCATCAGTGGTTTGGCGTGCCAGTGGATAACGGGTAGAATATGCGGCTATTTCAACAAATGCTGGTTTTTTGAATGCATAACGACAAAGATCTCTCTACGTGGCAGACATTCCGCCGACTGTGGCCAACCATTGCGCCTTTCAAAGCGGGTCTGATCGTGGCGGGCGTAGCGTTAATCCTCAACGCAGCCAGCGATACCTTCATGTTATCGCTCCTTAAGCCACTTCTTGATGATGGCTTTGGTAAAACAGATCGCTCCGTGCTGGTGTGGATGCCGCTGGTGGTGATCGGGCTGATGATTTTACGTGGTATCACCAGCTATGTCTCCAGCTACTGTATCTCCTGGGTATCAGGAAAGGTGGTAATGACCATGCGTCGCCGCCTGTTTGGTCACATGATGGGAATGCCAGTTTCATTCTTTGACAAACAGTCAACGGGTACGCTGTTGTCACGTATTACCTACGATTCCGAACAGGTTGCTTCTTCTTCTTCCGGCGCACTGATTACTGTTGTGCGTGAAGGTGCGTCGATCATCGGCCTGTTCATCATGATGTTCTATTACAGTTGGCAACTGTCGATCATTTTGATTGTGCTGGCACCGATTGTTTCGATTGCGATTCGCGTTGTATCGAAGCGTTTTCGCAACATCAGTAAAAACATGCAGAACACCATGGGGCAGGTGACCACCAGCGCAGAACAAATGCTGAAGGGCCACAAAGAAGTATTGATTTTCGGTGGTCAGGAAGTGGAAACGAAACGCTTTGATAAAGTCAGCAACCGAATGCGTCTTCAGGGGATGAAAATGGTTTCAGCCTCTTCCATCTCTGATCCGATCATTCAGCTGATCGCCTCTTTGGCGCTGGCGTTTGTTCTGTATGCGGCGAGCTTCCCAAGTGTCATGGATAGCCTGACTGCCGGTACGATTACCGTTGTTTTCTCTTCAATGATTGCACTGATGCGTCCGCTGAAATCGCTGACCAACGTTAACGCCCAGTTCCAGCGCGGTATGGCGGCTTGTCAGACGCTGTTTACCATTCTGGACAGTGAGCAGGAGAAAGATGAAGGTAAGCGCGTGATCGAGCGTGCGACTGGCGACGTGGAATTCCGCAATGTCACCTTTACTTATCCGGGACGTGACGTACCTGCATTGCGTAACATCAACCTGAAAATTCCGGCAGGGAAGACGGTTGCTCTGGTTGGACGCTCTGGTTCGGGTAAATCAACCATCGCCAGCCTGATCACGCGTTTTTACGATATTGATGAAGGCGAAATCCTGATGGATGGTCACGATCTGCGCGAGTATACCCTGGCGTCGTTACGTAACCAGGTTGCTCTGGTGTCGCAGAATGTCCATCTGTTTAACGATACGGTTGCTAACAACATTGCTTACGCACGGACTGAACAGTACAGCCGTGAGCAAATTGAAGAAGCGGCGCGTATGGCCTACGCCATGGACTTCATCAATAAGATGGATAACGGTCTCGATACAGTGATTGGTGAAAACGGCGTGCTGCTCTCTGGCGGTCAGCGTCAGCGTATTGCTATCGCTCGAGCCTTGTTGCGTGATAGCCCGATTCTGATTCTGGACGAAGCTACCTCGGCTCTGGATACCGAATCCGAACGTGCGATTCAGGCGGCACTGGATGAGTTGCAGAAAAACCGTACCTCTCTGGTGATTGCCCACCGCTTGTCTACCATTGAAAAGGCAGACGAAATCGTGGTCGTCGAGGATGGTGTCATTGTGGAACGCGGTACGCATAACGATTTGCTTGAGCACCGCGGCGTTTACGCGCAACTTCACAAAATGCAGTTTGGCCAATGATCGAAAAAATCTGGTCTGGTGAATCCCCTTTGTGGCGGCTATTGCTGCCACTCTCCTGGTTGTATGGCCTGGTGAGTGGCGCGATCCGTCTTTGCTATAAACTAAAACTGAAGCGCGCCTGGCGTGCCCCCGTACCGGTTGTCGTGGTTGGTAATCTCACCGCAGGCGGCAACGGAAAAACCCCGGTCGTTGTCTGGCTGGTGGAACAGTTGCAACAGCGCGGTATTCGCGTGGGGGTCGTATCGCGGGGATATGGTGGTAAGGCTGAATCTTATCCGCTGTTATTGTCGGCAGATACCACAACAGCACAGGCGGGTGATGAACCTGTGTTGATTTATCAACGCACTGATGCGCCTGTTGCGGTTTCTCCCGTTCGTTCTGATGCGGTAAAAGCCATTCTGGCGCAACACCCTGATGTGCAGATCATCGTAACCGACGACGGTTTACAGCATTACCGTCTGGCGCGTGATGTGGAAATTGTCGTTATTGATGGTGTGCGTCGCTTTGGCAATGGCTGGTGGTTGCCGGCGGGGCCAATGCGTGAGCGAGCGGGGCGCTTAAAGTCGGTTGATGCGGTAATCGTCAACGGCGGTGTCCCTCGCAGCGGTGAAATCCCCATGCATCTGCTGCCGGGTCAGGCGGTGAATTTACGTACCGGTACGCGTTGTGACGTTGCTCAGCTTGAACATGTAGTGGCGATGGCGGGGATTGGGCATCCGCCGCGCTTTTTTGCCACGCTGAAGATGTGTGGCGTACAACCGGAAAAATGTGTACCGCTGGCCGATCATCAGTCTTTGAACCATGCGGATGTCAGTGCGTTGGTAAGCGCCGGGCAAACGCTGGTAATGACTGAAAAAGATGCGGTGAAATGCCGGGCCTTTGCAGAAGAAAATTGGTGGTATTTGCCTATAGACGCACAGCTTTCAGGTGATGAACCAGCGAAACTGCTTACGCAACTAACCTTGCTGGCTTCTGGCAACTAGTTACGCCGCGGCAGCGTTCGATTGATGGAGTCATGAATGTCGCTGCCGCACCTCTCCCTTGCTGATGCGCGTAATCTTCACCTTGCCGCACAAGGCCTGTTAAACAAACCCCGCCGTCGAGCGTCGTTGGAGGATATTCCGGCAACGATCTCCCGCATGTCCTTGCTGCAAATCGATACCATCAATATTGTTGCCCGTAGTCCATATCTGGTGCTTTTCAGTCGTCTGGGAAATTATCCTGCCCAGTGGCTGGATGAGTCTCTGGCGCGTGGCGAATTAATGGAATACTGGGCGCATGAAGCCTGCTTTATGCCGCGTAGCGACTTTCGTCTTATTCGCCACCGCATGCTGGCACCTGAAAAAATGGGCTGGAAATACAAAGACGCCTGGATGCAGGAACATGAGGCGGAAATTGCACAGTTAATTCAGCATATTCATGATAAGGGGCCGGTACGTTCAGCCGATTTTGAGCATCCTCGTAAAGGTGCAAGCGGCTGGTGGGAATGGAAGCCGCATAAACGGCATCTGGAAGGTTTATTTACTGCCGGAAAGGTGATGGTGATTGAACGGCGCAACTTCCAGCGCGTTTATGATTTAACCCACCGTGTCATGCCTGACTGGGATGATGAGCGCGATCTCGTTTCGCAAACAGAAGCAGAAATCATCATGCTGGATAACAGTGCGCGTAGCCTGGGAATATTCCGCGAACAGTGGCTGGCAGATTACTATCGGCTGAAACGTCCGGCACTGGCGGCGTGGCGCGAAGCGAGGGCTGAACAGCAGCAAATCATTGCTGTGCATGTTGAAAAATTGGGCAATCTTTGGCTGCATGATGATTTGCTGCCGCTACTCGAGCGAGCGCTGGCCGGAAAGCTCACTGCAACGCACAGCGCGGTACTTTCGCCTTTTGATCCTGTTGTCTGGGATCGCAAACGCGCAGAGCAGCTTTTTGATTTTAGCTACCGGCTGGAGTGCTATACCCCAGCGCCGAAACGCCAGTATGGCTATTTTGTTCTGCCGTTATTACATCGTGGGCAATTAGTTGGGCGAATGGATGCCAAAATGCATCGCCAGACAGGCATCCTTGAAGTTATCTCTCTGTGGTTACAGGAAGGTATTAAACCAACGACAACGCTGCAAAAAGGGCTACGTCAGGCGATTACTGATTTCGCTAACTGGCAGCAGGCAACGCGGGTGACATTAGGATGCTGCCCGCAAGGCCTCTTTACTGATTGCCGCACCGGCTGGGAAATAGACCCCGCCGCATAAATGATTATGATAAGATTTATGCATTCATAACCCGATCCATCTGGAGGAACTATGGATCATCGTCTGCTTGAAATCATTGCCTGCCCGGTTTGCAACGGAAAACTTTGGTATAACCAGGAAAAACAAGAGCTTATTTGCAAACTGGACAACCTCGCTTTCCCGCTGCGTGATGGCATTCCAGTGTTGCTGGAAACGGAAGCCCGCGTGCTGACTGCTGATGAGAGTAAATCATGAGTTTTGTGGTCATTATTCCCGCGCGCTACGCGTCCACGCGTCTGCCCGGTAAACCATTGGTTGATATTAACGGCAAACCCATGATTGTTCATGTTCTTGAACGCGCGCGTGAATCAGGTGCCGAGCGCATCATCGTGGCAACCGATCATGAGGATGTTGCCCGCGCCGTTGAAGCCGCTGGCGGTGAAGTATGTATGACGCGCGCCGATCATCAGTCAGGAACAGAACGTCTGGCGGAAGTTGTCGAAAAATGCGCATTCAGCGACGACACGGTGATCGTTAATGTGCAGGGTGATGAACCGATGATCCCTGCGACAATCATTCGTCAGGTTGCTGATAACCTCGCTCAGCGTCAGGTGGGTATGGCGACTCTGGCGGTGCCAATCCACAATGCGGAAGAAGCGTTTAACCCGAATGCGGTGAAAGTGGTTCTCGACGCTGAAGGGTATGCACTGTACTTCTCTCGCGCCACCATTCCTTGGGATCGTGATCGTTTTGCAGAAGGCCTTGAAACCGTTGGCGATAACTTCCTGCGTCATCTTGGTATTTATGGCTACCGTGCAGGCTTTATCCGTCGTTACGTCAACTGGCAGCCAAGTCCGTTAGAACACATCGAAATGTTAGAGCAGCTTCGTGTTCTGTGGTACGGCGAAAAAATCCATGTTGCTGTTGCTCAGGAAGTTCCTGGCACAGGTGTGGATACCCCTGAAGATCTTGAGCGCGTTCGCGCTGAAATGCGCTAATTTCACTTCACGACACTTCAGCCAATTTTGGGAGGAGTGTCGTACCGTTACGATTTTCCTCAATTTTTCTTTTCAACAATTGATCTCATTCAGGTGACATCTTTTATATTGGCGCTCATTATGAAAGCAGTAGCTTTTATGAGGGTAATCTGAATGGAACAGCTGCGTGCCGAATTAAGCCATTTACTGGGCGAAAAACTCAGTCGTATTGAGTGCGTCAATGAAAAAGCGGATACGGCGTTGTGGGCTTTGTATGACAGCCAGGGAAACCCAATGCCGTTAATGGCAAGAAGCTTTAGTACGCCCGGAAAAGCCCGACAACTGGCATGGAAAACCACCATGCTGGCAAGAAGTGGGACTGTCCGTATGCCGACTATTTATGGTGTGATGACGCATGAAGAACACCCCGGCCCCGATGTCCTGCTACTGGAGCGGATGCGTGGTGTTTCGGTGGAGGCACCAGCCCGAACACCAGAACGCTGGGAACAACTCAAAGACCAAATCGTTGAAGCCTTACTGGCCTGGCACCGTCAGGACAGTCGCGGTTGCGTCGGCGCGGTCGACAATACTCAGGAAAATTTCTGGCCCTCATGGTACCGGCAACATGTTGAAGTGCTATGGACCACGCTCAATCAGTTCAATAACACCGGTCTGACGATGCAGGATAAGCGGATCCTGTTTCGCACTCGCGAATGTCTCCCGGCATTATTTGAAGGCTTTAACGACAATTGTGTGCTGATTCACGGTAACTTCTGTTTACGCAGCATGTTGAAAGATTCGCGCAGCGATCAGTTACTGGCGATGGTCGGGCCGGGACTAATGCTTTGGGCACCGCGAGAATACGAACTGTTCCGACTAATGGATAATTCTCTGGCGGAAGATTTGCTCTGGAGTTACCTGCAACGCGCGCCAGTGGCGGAGTCGTTCATCTGGCGGCGTTGGTTGTATGTGTTATGGGATGAAGTTGCGCAACTGGTTAATACCGGACGATTTAGTCGGCGCAACTTCGATCTGGCATCAAAATCACTCTTGCCGTGGCTCGCCTGACGAACCTTTTAGCCACTGCCAGATACGGCCAAGCGTTTCATAGCCAACACGATCGCTATGCATCAACCAGACCGGAGAAGGGATTGCCCGTTCCCACGGGTTAAGCGGCGAGTCGATGGCCAACTGATTCGCCGGGGCTGGTAGCGGATTTAACCCTTCCTGCTGAAAAAAGATCATCGCCCGCGGCAGATGTGATGCGGAGGTCACCAGCAGGAAAGGGGCGTCACCAATCGCCTGTTTCACTGCTGCAGCTTCTTCTTCGGTATCTTTTGGCAAATCCAGGGTGATAATTTGCTCGCGCGGCACGCCCAGCGATTGCGCAACTCTGGCACCTACTTCCGCTGTACTCACCGTATTGGTTTTTGCTACGCCTCCCGTGAAGATCAGTTTTGATCCCGGATTTTCGCGCCATAAGCGAATACCTTCATTCAGGCGTGGCAGACTGTTATTGATTAAATTAGAGCTCGGTGCCCACTGCGGGTTCCAGGTATAACCACCTCCGAGCACCACGATATAGTCCACTTTTTGCGAATTATTCCATGTCGGATAGGTGCTTTCGATGGGACGCAGCAGGCGGTCGGCTACCGGTTGCAAACTCAATAACAAGAGCGCCAGCCACCCAATGCTAATAAAAATCTTCCCGGTTTTTTGAAAACGGCTAAACCACAGCAGCGCCAGGCCAGCGCCAATAATCAACAACATCAGCGGAAGTGGCAGCAACATATTGCCAATCACTTTTTTCAGTGTAAAAAGCATCCTTTCTGGTTCCTTTTTTAACCATATAGCAAGGGATCGCCAGCGATATTACACCAGACGGGTTCATTCTCGCCGTGGCTGTGACAAAATAGCGTCTTTATCAGAAAACGTCTTAGCCAACCGGTGGAGAAAGCAATGCAGGATCGCAATTTTGATGATATTGCGGAAAAGTTTTCCCGTAACATTTACGGCACCACCAAAGGGCAGCTTCGACAGGCTATTCTGTGGCAGGATCTCGATCGCGTGCTGGCGGAAATGGGCCCGCAAAAACTGCGTGTGCTGGATGCTGGCGGTGGAGAAGGGCAGACCGCAATCAAAATGGCCGAGCGTGGGCATCAGGTCATTTTATGCGATCTTTCTGCGCAGATGATCGACCGCGCAAAACAGGCGGCAGAAGCAAAAGGTGTGAGCGACAACATGCAATTTATACATTGCGCCGCTCAGGATGTTGCTTCGCATTTGGAAACGCCCGTTGATCTGATATTGTTCCATGCGGTGCTCGAGTGGGTGGCTGATCCCCGCAGCGTATTGCAGACCCTCTGGTCAGTGTTGCGTCCAGGCGGCGTGTTGTCGTTAATGTTCTACAATGCGCATGGTTTGTTGATGCATAACATGGTCGCCGGGAATTTTGATTACGTGCAGGCGGGAATGCCGAAAAAGAAAAAACGGACGCTTTCGCCAGATTATCCACGCGACCCGGCGCAGGTTTATCTGTGGCTGGAAGAAGGTGGTTGGCAAATTATGGGTAAGACAGGCGTTCGCGTGTTTCATGATTATCTGCGCGAGAAACACCAGCAGCGCGACTGCTATGAAGCATTACTTGAATTAGAAACGCGTTATTGCCGTCAGGAACCGTATATTACCCTGGGGCGTTATATTCATGTCACCGCGCGCAAACCGCAGAGCAAGGATAAAGTATGAGTGAATTTTCCCAGACAGTCCCCGAACTGGTTGCCTGGGCCAGAAAAAATGACTTCTCCATCTCGCTGCCGGTAGACCGACTCTCTTTTCTGCTGGCGGTTGCCACGCTGAACGGCGAGCGTCTGGATGGTGAGATGAGTGAAGGCGAGCTGGTGGATGCATTCCGCCATGTGAGTGATGCGTTTGAGCAAACCAGCGAAACCATCGGCGTGCGCGCCAATAACGCGATCAACGACATGGTGCGTCAACGTCTGCTGAACCGCTTTACCAGCGAGCAGGCGGAAGGGAACGCAATTTACCGTCTGACGCCGCTCGGCATCGGCATTACTGACTACTACATCCGTCAGCGCGAGTTTTCTACGCTGCGTCTTTCTATGCAGTTGTCGATTGTGGCGGGTGAGCTCAAACGCGCAGCAGATGCCGCCGAAGAGGGCGGTGATGAATTTCACTGGCACCGTAATGTCTATGCGCCACTGAAATATTCGGTAGCAGAAATTTTCGACAGTATCGACCTGACGCAACGTCTGATGGACGAACAGCAGCAGCAGGTGAAGGACGATATCGCCCAGTTGCTGAACAAAGACTGGCGGGCGGCGATTTCCAGCTGTGAATTGTTGCTTTCGGAAACTTCCGGAACGCTGCGTGAATTGCAGGATACGCTGGAAGCGGCAGGCGACAAATTGCAGGCTAATCTGTTGCGCATTCAGGATGCGACGATGACCCATGACGATCTGCATTTCGTCGATCGTCTGGTGTTCGATCTGCAGAGCAAACTCGATCGTATTATCAGTTGGGGCCAGCAATCCATCGACTTGTGGATTGGCTACGACCGCCACGTACACAAATTTATTCGTACCGCGATCGATATGGATAAAAACCGCGTCTTTGCTCAGCGGTTACGTCAGTCGGTACAAACCTATTTTGATGAGCCGTGGGCGCTAACTTATGCCAATGCCGATCGTCTGCTGGATATGCGTGACGAAGAGATGGCACTGCGCGATGAAGAAGTGACTGGGGAACTTCCTGAGGATCTGGAATACGAAGAGTTTAACGAGATCCGCGAACAGCTGGCGGCGATCATCGAAGAACAACTTGCCGTGTACAAAACCAGACAAGTGCCGCTGGATCTTGGTCTGGTGGTACGCGAATATCTGTCACAGTATCCGCGTGCACGTCACTTTGACGTTGCGCGTATTGTTATTGATCAGGCGGTACGTCTTGGCGTAGCGCAAGCAGATTTCACCGGACTGCCAGCGAAATGGCAGCCGATTAATGATTACGGAGCCAAGGTACAGGCGCATGTCATCGACAAATATTGAACAAGTGATGCCGGTTAAGCTGGCGCAGGCGCTGGCGAATCCGTTATTTCCGGCGCTGGACAGCGCCTTACGTTCAGGACGCCATATTGGCCTCGACGAACTGGATAATCATGCATTCCTGATGGATTTTCAGGAATATCTGGAAGAGTTTTACGCGCGTTATAACGTTGAGCTTATTCGCGCACCAGAAGGGTTCTTCTATTTACGCCCACGTTCCACCACGCTGATCCCTCGTTCCGTCTTGTCGGAACTGGATATGATGGTCGGGAAAATCCTCTGTTATCTCTATCTCAGCCCGGAACGGCTGGCGAATGAGGGGATTTTCACCCAGCAGGAACTGTACGACGAACTGCTCACCCTGGCCGATGAAGCAAAACTGCTGAAACTGGTGAACAACCGTTCAACCGGTTCAGACGTTGACCGTCAGAAGTTGCAGGAGAAAGTACGTTCTTCGCTCAACCGTCTGCGTCGTTTAGGCATGGTGTGGTTTATGGGCCACGACAGCAGCAAGTTTCGCATTACCGAATCGGTGTTCCGCTTCGGAGCCGATGTGCGTGCTGGCGACGATCCCCGTGAAGCACAGCGTCGCCTGATTCGTGATGGCGAAGCAATGCCGATTGAAAATCATCTGCAACTCAACGATGAAACCGAAGAGAATCAGCCAGATAGCGGAGAGGAAGAATAATGATTGAACGCGGTAAATTTCGCTCACTGACGCTGATTAACTGGAACGGCTTTTTTGCCCGAACTTTTGACCTTGACGAGCTGGTCACGACGCTTTCTGGCGGTAACGGGGCGGGTAAATCCACCACCATGGCGGCGTTCGTTACGGCGCTGATCCCCGACCTGACCCTGCTGCATTTCCGTAACACTACGGAAGCCGGGGCCACCAGCGGTTCGCGCGATAAAGGTCTGCACGGTAAGCTGAAAGCGGGTGTCTGTTATTCGATGCTCGACACCATTAACTCGCGCCACCAGCGCGTGGTGGTCGGTGTGCGTCTGCAACAGGTTGCCGGACGCGATCGTAAAGTGGATATCAAGCCGTTTGCCATTCAGGGACTGCCGATGTCGGTGCAGCCGACACAGCTGGTGACCGAAACCCTGAACGAACGCCAGGCGCGCGTGCTGCCGCTTAACGAGCTGAAAGACAAGCTCGAGGCGATGGAAGGCGTGCAGTTTAAACAGTTCAACTCCATTACTGATTACCACTCGCTGATGTTCGATCTGGGCATCATCGCGCGTCGTCTGCGCTCCGCATCTGACCGTAGCAAATTCTATCGTCTGATCGAAGCTTCGCTGTATGGCGGGATCTCCAGTGCCATTACCCGTTCTCTGCGCGACTACCTGTTGCCAGAAAACAGCGGCGTGCGTAAAGCGTTCCAGGACATGGAAGCGGCGCTGCGTGAAAACCGTATGACGCTGGAAGCGATTCGTGTCACCCAGTCGGACCGCGACCTGTTTAAGCATCTGATCAGCGAAGCCACCAACTACGTGGCGGCGGACTACATGCGTCACGCCAACGAGCGCCGTGTCCATCTCGACAAAGCCCTGGAGTTTCGTCGCGAGCTACATACTTCGCGTCAGCAACTGGCGGCTGAGCAGTACAAACACGTCGATATGGCGCGTGAGCTGGCAGAGCACAACGGTGCCGAAGGCGATCTGGAAGCGGATTATCAGGCGGCCAGTGATCACCTGAACCTGGTGCAAACCGCACTGCGTCAGCAGGAGAAGATCGAACGCTACGAAGCGGATCTCGATGAGCTGCAGATCCGTCTGGAAGAGCAAAATGAAGTGGTGGCAGAAGCCATCGAACGCCAGGAAGAGAATGAGGCTCGTGCGGAAGCTGCCGAACTGGAAGTGGACGAGCTGAAAAGCCAGCTTGCTGACTACCAGCAGGCGCTGGACGTCCAGCAAACGCGCGCGATCCAGTATAACCAGGCGATTGCTGCGCTTAATCGTGCCAAAGAACTGTGCCATCTGCCGGACTTAACCGCCGACTGCGCCGCCGAATGGCTGGAAACCTTCCAGGCGAAAGAGCTGGAAGCGACTGAAAAAATGCTCTCTCTTGAGCAGAAAATGAGCATGGCGCAAACCGCGCACAGCCAGTTTGAGCAGGCTTATCAGCTGGTGGTGGCAATCAACGGCCCACTGGCGCGTAACGAGGCGTGGGATGTCGCTCGCGAACTATTGCGCGAAGGGGTCGATCAGCGTCACCTGGCAGAGCAGGTTCAGCCGCTGCGGATGCGATTAAGCGAACTGGAACAGCGTCTACGCGAGCAGCAAGAAGCTGAGCGTCTGCTGGCAGATTTCTGCAAACGTCAGGGCAAGAATTTTGATATCGACGAACTGGAAGCCCTGCATCAGGAACTGGAAGCACGCATTGCCTCTCTTTCCGATAGCGTGTCTAACGCCCGTGAAGAGCGCATGGCACTGCGCCAGGAGCAGGAACAGCTGCAGTCTCGCATTCAGAGTTTGATGCAGCGTGCGCCGGTTTGGCTGGCAGCGCAAAACAGTCTCAACCAGTTGAGCGAACAGTGCGGCGAAGAGTTTACCTCCAGCCAGGACGTCACCGAATATCTGCAACAGTTGCTGGAGCGTGAGCGAGAGGCGATTGTTGAACGCGATGAAGTGGGCGCGCGCAAAAACGCCGTCGATGAAGAGATCGAACGTTTAAGCCAGCCTGGCGGCTCTGAAGATCAGCGTCTGAACGCGCTGGCGGAGCGTTTTGGTGGTGTGCTGCTGTCAGAAATTTATGACGACGTTAGCCTGGAAGATGCGCCGTACTTCTCAGCGCTGTATGGCCCGTCACGCCACGCCATCGTGGTGCCAGATCTGTCACAGGTAACTGAACACCTGGAAGGCTTGACCGATTGCCCGGAAGATCTCTATCTGATCGAAGGAGATCCGCAGTCATTCGATGACAGCGTGTTCAGCGTTGATGAGCTGGAAAAAGCGGTAGTGGTGAAAATCGCCGATCGTCAGTGGCGTTATTCACGTTTCCCGGAAGTGCCGCTGTTTGGTCGTGCTGCGCGTGAAAGCCGTATTGAAAGCCTCCATGCCGAGCGTGAAGTGCTTTCCGAACGCTTCGCCACGCTCTCCTTTGATGTACAGAAAACTCAGCGTCTGCATCAGGCGTTCAGCCGCTTTATCGGCAGTCATCTGGCGGTTGCGTTTGAGTCTGACCCGGAAGCAGAAATCCGTCAACTGAACAGCCGTCGCGTCGAACTGGAGCGGGCGTTAAGTAATCATGAAAATGATAACCAGCAGCGTATTCAGTTTGAGCAGGCGAAAGAGGGCGTTACGGCGCTGAACCGCATTCTGCCGCGTCTCAACCTGTTGGCTGATGACAGCCTGGCGGATCGCGTCGATGAAATCCGCGAACGTCTGGATGAAGCCCAGGAAGCCGCGCGTTTTGTTCAGCAGTTTGGCAATCAACTGGCGAAACTGGAACCGATTGTTTCGGTATTGCAGAGCGACCCGGAACAGTTCGAACAGTTAAAAGAAGATTACGCGTACTCTCAGCAGATGCAGCGCGATGCCCGTCAGCAGGCGTTTGCCCTGACGGAAGTGGTGCAGCGTCGTGCGCACTTTAGCTATTCTGACTCGGCAGAAATGCTTAGCGGTAACAGCGATCTCAACGAAAAACTGCGTGAACGTCTGGAACAGGCGGAAGCGGAGCGTACCCGCGCTCGCGAAGCGTTGCGCGGTCACGCAGCGCAGTTGAGTCAGTACAACCAGGTGCTGGCTTCGCTGAAAAGTTCTTACGACACCAAAAAAGAGCTACTCAACGATCTGCAACGTGAATTGCAGGATATCGGCGTGCGTGCTGATAGCGGGGCAGAAGAGCGGGCGCGTATTCGCCGTGACGAGCTGCATGCGCAACTGAGCAATAACCGTTCACGCCGCAATCAACTGGAAAAAGCGCTTACCTTCTGCGAAGCGGAGATGGACAACCTGACCCGCAAACTGCGCAAGCTGGAGCGGGATTACTTTGAGATGCGCGAGCAGGTAGTGACCGCCAAAGCGGGCTGGTGTGCGGTGATGCGCATGGTGAAAGATAACGGCGTTGAGCGCCGCTTACACCGTCGTGAGCTGGCTTATCTCTCCGCTGATGATTTGCGTTCCATGTCGGATAAGGCGTTAGGTGCGCTGCGTCTGGCGGTGGCGGATAACGAACATCTGCGCGACGTGCTGCGCATGTCGGAAGATCCGAAACGTCCGGAGCGTAAAATTCAGTTCTTCGTGGCGGTTTATCAGCATCTGCGTGAACGTATTCGTCAGGATATTATTCGTACCGATGATCCGGTGGAAGCTATCGAACAGATGGAGATTGAACTTAGCCGTCTGACCGAAGAATTAACCTCCCGTGAACAGAAACTGGCGATCAGTTCCCGCAGCGTGGCGAACATCATTCGCAAAACCATTCAGCGCGAGCAGAACCGTATCCGTATGCTCAACCAGGGGTTGCAGAACGTATCGTTTGGTCAGGTGAACAGCGTGCGTCTCAACGTGAACGTGCGTGAAACGCACGCCATGCTACTGGATGTGCTCTCTGAACAGCACGAGCAGCATCAGGATCTGTTTAACAGCAACCGTTTGACCTTCTCGGAAGCGCTGGCGAAACTGTATCAACGTCTTAACCCGCAGATTGATATGGGGCAGCGCACGCCGCAGACCATCGGTGAAGAACTGCTGGATTACCGCAACTATCTGGAAATGGAAGTTGAGGTTAACCGTGGTTCCGATGGCTGGCTGCGCGCAGAGTCTGGTGCATTGTCGACCGGTGAGGCGATTGGTACCGGTATGTCGATTCTGGTGATGGTGGTACAAAGCTGGGAAGATGAATCTCGCCGCCTGCGCGGTAAAGATATCTCTCCTTGCCGCCTGCTGTTCCTCGATGAAGCAGCGCGACTGGATGCTCGTTCTATCGCCACGCTGTTTGAATTGTGTGAGCGTTTGCAAATGCAACTCATCATCGCAGCGCCGGAAAATATCAGCCCGGAGAAAGGCACCACCTATAAACTGGTGCGTAAAGTCTTCCAGAATACCGAACACGTTCATGTCGTCGGCCTGCGAGGATTTGCGCCGCAACTCCCTGAAACGCTTCCAGGAACTGACGAAGCGCCTTCTCAGGCGAGTTAAAATTAAGGCGGCAGCAATGCCGCCTTTTCTTTTTCCGAAAACTCCGTTTCTGCACTAAAAAAGTGGCACATTACGGCGCGCTTTTCTTTAAACTTCTTTACATTAGGTTATGTAAAAACGTATCGGCGTTTATATACTGAAGAGAAGCCTGATGAGTAACAGGCTTGCTCGTCATACTTTCGTGAGTATTGGCGTTGTACAGGCAAGTCGTAAAATAACAGCCTGGCTATTCAGAGTATGATAAAAACAGGGGGCAAGGGATGTTGCTTAATATGATGTGTGGTCGTCGGCTGTCGGCAATCAGTTTGTGCCTGGCCGTAACATTCGCTCCACTGTTCAATGCGCAGGCCGATGAGCCTGAAGTAATCCCTGGCGACAGCCCGGTGGCTGTCAGTGAACAGGGCGAGGCACTGCCGCAGGCGCAAGCCACGGCAATAATGGCGGGGATCCAGCCATTGCCTGAAGGTGCGGCAGAAAAAGCCCGCACGCAAATCGAATCTCAATTACCCGCAGGTTACAAGCCGGTTTATCTTAACCAGCTTCAACTGTTGTATGCCGCACGCGATATGCAACCCATGTGGGAAAACCGTGATGCTGTTAAAGCCTTCCAGCAACAGCTGGCAGAGGTGGCGATTGCCGGTTTCCAGCCGCAGTTTAATAAATGGGTAGAGTTACTGACCGATCCTGGTGTTAACGGGATGGCACGCGACGTGGTGCTCTCTGATGCGATGATGGGCTATCTCCATTTCATTGCAAATATTCCGGTCAAAGGCACTCGCTGGCTATATAGCAGTAAACCTTATGCACTTGCAACGCCGCCGCTCTCGGTGATTAACCAATGGCAGCTGGCGCTGGATAAAGGTCAATTGCCTACGTTTGTTGCAGGACTGGCACCGCAGCATCCGCAATATGCGGCGATGCATGAATCGTTACTGGCCTTACTCTGTGACACCAAACCGTGGCCCCAACTGACCGGCAAAGCAACGTTGCGCCCAGGGCAGTGGAGTAACGACGTACCGGCGTTGCGCGAAATATTGCAACGCACAGGCATGTTGGACGGGGGGCCGAAAATTACTCTACCTGGCGATGACACGCCAACTGACGCGGTAGTCAGCCCATCCGCTGTTACTGTTGAAACAGCAGAAACTAAGCCGATGGATAAGCAAACGACGTCTCGTAGTAAACCTGCGCCTGCCGTTCGCGCCGCCTACGATAATGAACTGGTGGAAGCCGTTAAACGTTTTCAGGCATGGCAAGGATTGGGGGCAGATGGTGCTATTGGCCCGGCAACACGTGACTGGTTAAACGTAACGCCCGCCCAGCGTGCTGGCGTGTTGGCTCTCAACATCCAGCGATTGCGCTTGCTGCCAACAGAGCTTTCTACCGGGATCATGGTTAACATTCCGGCCTATTCGCTGGTCTACTATCAGAACGGCAATCAGGTGCTGGATTCGCGAGTCATTGTCGGTCGCCCCGATCGCAAAACGCCGATGATGAGCAGTGCCCTTAACAACGTAGTGGTAAACCCGCCGTGGAACGTACCTCCAACTCTGGCACGCAAAGATATTCTGCCAAAAGTGCGCAACGATCCGGGATATCTCGAAAGCCATGGCTATACGGTGATGCGCGGCTGGAACAGCAGAGAAGCGATTGACCCATGGCAGGTTGACTGGTCTACAATCACGGCCTCGAATTTACCGTTCCGCTTCCAGCAGGCTCCAGGCCCACGGAACTCGCTGGGGCGCTATAAATTCAATATGCCGAGTTCAGAGGCCATTTATTTGCATGACACGCCGAACCACAATCTGTTCAAGCGTGATACACGCGCATTGAGCTCAGGCTGTGTACGAGTGAATAAAGCTTCCGATCTGGCGAATATGCTGTTGCAGGATGCAGGCTGGAATGACAAACGTATTTCTGATGCGCTGAAGCAGGGTGATACACGTTACGTCAATATTCGGCAGTCGATTCCGGTGAATCTCTACTACCTGACGGCCTTTGTTGGTGCAGATGGTCGTACCCAGTATCGTACAGATATTTACAATTATGATCTGCCTGCGCGATCCAGCTCGCAAATCGTATCGAAAGCGGAACAATTAATCAGGTAAATGAAGTAGTTCGGGGAAATCAGTTGTCGTAATAATTAGCATGATTGGGGGCGATTCTCTGCAGCCCCCGTCACTGCTGGGGTTGAGTCATCTTGACGTCTGCTTTACGGGCGGTTAAGGTGCCTCTTGTGCGCCAGAAGTGCATATAAACGATAACATTGACCTGTAGACTTGATTATCATGGACAAATTCGACGCTAATCGCCGCAAATTGCTGGCGCTTGGTGGCGTTGCACTCGGTGCCGCCATCCTGCCGACCCCTGCGTTTGCAACACTCTCTACCCCACGCCCGCGCATTTTGACACTCAATAATCTTCATACCGGAGAGTCAATCAAAGCGGAGTTTTTCGATGGCAGAGGCTATATTCAGGAAGAATTGGCAAAACTTAACCATTTTTTCCGCGATTACCGCGCGAACAAAATAAAGTCCATCGACCCAGGATTATTCGACCAGTTGTATCGCCTGCAAGGGTTGTTAGGCACGCGCAAACCGGTGCAACTCATTTCCGGTTATCGTTCTATTGATACCAACAATGAACTACGCGCCCGCAGCCGTGGAGTAGCGAAGAAAAGCTATCACACTAAAGGCCAGGCGATGGATTTCCATATTGAAGGTATCGCGTTAAGCAATATTCGCAAAGCCGCGTTATCTATGCGCGCAGGTGGTGTAGGATATTATCCACGTAGTAACTTTGTGCATATTGATACCGGGCCAGCACGGCACTGGTAGTAATTGCTTAACGAAACAGGGGCAGTATGAACTATCGTATTATTCCGGTCACCGCATTCTCCCAGAACTGTTCATTAATCTGGTGTGAACAAACCCGTCTGGCCGCACTGGTCGATCCTGGCGGCGATGCGGAAAAAATCAAACAGGAAGTTGATGACAGCGGCCTGACACTGATGCAGATCCTGCTGACGCATGGTCATCTGGACCACGTTGGCGCAGCGGCGGAACTGGCGCAACATTACGGCGTGCCGGTTTTCGGCCCGGAAAAAGAAGATGAGTTCTGGCTGCAAGGCTTGCCTGCGCAAAGTCGTATGTTTGGTCTGGAAGAGTGCCAGCCGCTGACGCCAGATCGTTGGCTGAACGAAGGCGATACCATCAGCATAGGGAATGTGACTTTACAGGTGTTACATTGCCCTGGGCATACGCCGGGTCATGTCGTGTTTTTTGATGATCGGGCAAAGCTGCTGATTTCTGGCGATGTTATTTTCAAAGGCGGAGTAGGGCGCAGTGACTTCCCGCGTGGCGATCATAATCAACTGATTTCTTCAATCAAAGATAAATTGCTGCCACTGGGGGATGACGTGATATTTATTCCGGGTCACGGACCATTATCCACACTTGGTTATGAACGCCTGCATAATCCCTTCCTGCAAGACGAAATGCCCGTCTGGTAAGGCACATAAAAAAGCCCGCTTTTAATGCGGGCCTGGATTTCTGGCAAAGTGCGCTTTGTTTATGCCGGATGCGGCACGAGCGCCTTATCCGGCCTACAAAATCGTGCAAATTCAAAATATTGCAGGGGACGCGTAGGCCTGATAAGCGTAGCGCATCAGGCAATGTTGCGTTTGTCATCAGTCTCAGCCCGCTTTTCAGCGGGCTTCATTGTTTTTAATGCTTACAGCACTGCCACAATCGCTTCGCACAGCGGAGCCATGTTATCTGGTGTCATCCCGGCCACATTTACGCGACCAGAAGCAACCGCATATACGCCAAACTCTTCGCGCAGACGCAGCACTTGTTCTTTTGTCAGGCCACTGAAGGAGAACATGCCGTTCTGTTTGATGATAAAGCTGAAGTCGCGGTTTGCGCCTTTTTCCTGCAGCGTATTGACGAACAACTGACGCATACGCTGAATACGCTGGCGCATATCAGTCAGCTCTTGTTCCCAAATCGCACGTAACGCATCGTTGCTCAGGATGGTGGCAACAACAGAAGCGCCGTGTGCTGGTGGGTTAGAGTAGTTAGCGCGAATCGCCGCTTTCATTTGGCTGAATGCGCGATCAACGGTTTCACTGTCGGCAGCAACCAGAGTACAAGCGCCAACACGCTCGTTGTACAGGCCAAAGTTTTTAGAGTAGGAACTGGCAACAATCAGCTCTTTATGCATAGCCGCGAAAGCGCGCAGTCCTTCAGCATCTTCTTCCAGACCACGGGCAAAACCCTGGTAAGCGAAGTCAAACAGCGGTAACCAGCCTTTCTCAACGGAGAGTTGTGCCAGTGTTTGCCATTGTTCCAGCGTAGGGTCGATACCGGTTGGGTTATGGCAGCAGCCATGGAACAGCACTACGTCGCCAGCCTGAGCTTCATTCAGGCTGTTAATCAGTGCATCGAAGTCAAGAGTGTGATTTTCCGCATCATAATAAGCGTATTCACGAACTTCCAGACCTGCAGAGTTAAAGACGCTCTTATGGTTCGGCCAGCTTGGGTTGCTCACCCACACACGCTTAACGCTGGTATTTTTTGCCAGGAAATCGGCAGCCACGCGTAGTGCGCCAGTGCCCCCCGGAGTCTGTGCCGTGCGAGCACGTTTGTCATTGATCAGGGCGCTACCTTTACCAAACAGCAGTTCCTGAGTGCAGCGACCAAATTCAGGGATGCCGTCAATGCCGAGGTAATTTTTGGTGGTTTCATTTTCGAGCAGATACTGTTCAGCCTTTTTCACGCTGGTCAGTACCGGGGTTTTGCCCGTCTCATCTTTATAGACACCAATCCCGAGGTTAATTTTGCCGGGACGTTCATCGGCACGAAACAGATCGGCCAGGCCCAGAATCGGGTCGGCAGGAGCGGCGGTAATGTTCTCAAACATGACGAGGTTCCATTATGGTTACAGAAGGGAAGTCCGCTATCAGGGTAACGGGAGATTTACAAAATTCCAACTATTACTGATGAAAACGCAGGCTGTTTTTGCAAGACGTGAGATTGCTCTGGAAGGTATAAAAAAAACAGGACCAAAGTCCTGTTTTTTCGGCATTTAACAAAGAGGTGTGCTATTAGAACTGGTAAACGATACCCACAGCAACGGTGTCGTCTGAACCTACGCCCAGTTTGTTGTCAGAATCGATCTGGTTGATGATGTAGTCAACATAGGTGGACATGTTTTTGTTGAAGTAGTAGGTTGCGCCCACTTCAAAGTAGTTCACCAGATCAACATCACCGATACCTTCTACGTCTTTCGCTTTAGATTTGGTGTAAGCGATGGACGGACGCAGACCGAAATCGAACTGGTATTGCGCAACTAACAGAACGTCTTGCGTTTTGTTGGCGAAGCCGCTGGTGTTTGTAAATTTATTAGTGATCGGCGTAGCGTTACGGGTTTCACCGTAGTTCGCTGCCAGGTAGATGTTGTTCGCGTCGTACTTCAGACCAGTAGCCCACTGTTCAGCTTTTTTACCGTTGCCAAGAGGTTGAGCTTCTTGCAGGTTGGTACGGTCAGCTGCACCATAAGCACCAACGATACCAAAGCCTTCGTATTCGTAGCTGATAGAACCGCCAACACCGTCGCCGTTAGAACGGCGTGCAGTGTCACGCTCGTTTTTACCCAGGTACTGAACAGCGAAGTTCAGGCCATCAACCAGACCAAAGAAGTTGGAGTTACGATAGGTAGCAACGCCGCCAACACGACCAACGAAGAAGTCATCGCTGTATGCAGTATCACCACCAAATTCTGGCAGCATATCGGTGTAACCCAGTGCATCATAAACCACACCGTAGTTACGGCCGTAATCGAAAGAACCAACGTCAGCGTATTTAAGACCCGCGAATGCCAGACGCGTTTTGTTACCAGTTTGAGCGTCAGCGCCTTCAGAGTTGTTACCCTGGAAGTTATATTCCCACTGACCATAACCGGTCAGATCGGAATTGATTTGAGTTTCCCCTTTAAAACCAAGACGGGCATAGGTCATGTCGCCATTGCCACCGTAACTGTTTTCACCGTTACCCTTGGAAAAATAATGCAGACCAACAGCTTTACCGTACAGATCTACTTTGTTGCCATCTTTGTTATAGATTTCTGCAGCGTTTGCAGTACCTGCTACTAACAGAGCAGGGACGATCACTGCCAGAATATTGCGCTTCATCATTATTTATTACCCTCATGGTTTTTTTTATGACACCTGCCACTGCCGTCAATAAGTTCTGTCAATAAAAATTTACGGAACTATTGATGAGAGTTTGGTGTCTTTATGTGTCTGCAGGCATCTTTCCATTCAAACTAACGTTTCGCTACCGTGAAAGTGCTACAAAGATAAAGATTTGGTTTCAAAAAGAAAAAATATGTAACCAAAAGTAAAATTTAAGGAACTTTGTGAACACCGTCATATTTCCATAGAGACGTGATGATATTTACAGCAATTTTAATCTATTTATATGATTTCCTTATATTTAAATTAACTAAACGGAAATTTTGTTTCTGATGGAAACTTTATCGACCTGGCACAAAATCTTCTTTCAGACATCCAGAATGCCAAAAAATAGTATGAAAATTGTGCTATTAGCTAAGAAAAAACTAATCCGCAATAAGAATGCGGATTAGTTTTTGCGCGTAAATGTTGCAATGTAATATTCCGTAACAGGATGATCGTTATGGCGGGGTTGCAAATAGATTGCTTGACTTAACAAACAGATAACTTGACAGAAAAGATAAAAAAAGAGCCAGCGGGCGCTGGCTCTTGAAGACGCTAAATTAGAAGCTGGCGTTACGCGGAGTACGTGGGAACGGAATCACATCACGTACGTTTTGCACGCCAGTTACGTAAGCAATCAGACGTTCAAAACCAAGACCGAAACCTGAATGCGGAACAGTACCGTAGCGACGCAGATCGCGATACCACCAGTAATCTTCTTTATTCAGGCCCATTTCCAGCATACGCTCGTCCAGCACGTCCAGACGTTCTTCACGCTGGGAGCCACCAATGATCTCACCGATGCCCGGAGCCAGAACGTCCATAGCCGCAACGGTTTTACCGTCTTCGTTAAGGCGCATATAGAACGCTTTAATATCTTTCGGATAGTTTTTAACCACTACCGGTGCTTTAAAGTGTTCTTCCGCCAGATAACGCTCATGCTCAGAAGAGAGATCGACTCCCCAGTAAACCGGGTTTTCAAACTTCCTGCCGCAGTTTTCGAGAATGGTCACTGCGTCGGTATAATCCACCTGCGCAAAATCGGCTTCAATGAAGCGTTCCAGACGTGAAACGGCATCTTTATCTACGCGTTCAGCGAAGAATTTCATGTCGTCAGCGCGTTCTTCGAGAACCGCTTTGAAGACATATTTCAGCATGGCTTCAGCCAGACCCGCAATATCGTTCAGGTTAGCAAACGCCACTTCCGGCTCCAGCATCCAGAATTCCGCCAGGTGACGGCTGGTGTTGGAGTTTTCAGCACGGAAAGTCGGGCCGAAGGTATAAATTTTGGACAATGCGCAAGCGTAGGTTTCGCCGTTCAACTGGCCAGATACGGTCAGGAAAGACTCTTTACCAAAGAAGTCTTTGTCGAAATCCACTTTGCCCTGATCGTTACGCGGCAGGTTTTCCAGATCCAGCGTAGAAACGCGGAACATTTCGCCTGCACCTTCGGTATCAGATGCGGTAATCAGTGGCGTTGAAACCCAGAAGAATCCCTGCTCGTTAAAGAAGCGATGCAGCGCCTGCGCCAGCGTATGGCGAACGCGCGCGACGGCACCAATCAGGTTTGTGCGCGGACGCAGGTGAGCGACTTCACGCAGATACTCAATGCTGTGGCGTTTTGCCGCCATCGGGTAAGTGTCTGGATCTTCAACCCAACCAGCAACTTCAACCTTGCTGGCCTGAATTTCAAATTGTTGCCCCTGGCCCGGCGACGCCACGACTTTACCCGTCACAATGACCGAGCAGCCGGTGGTCAGACGCAGGACGTCTTCATTGTAATTGGGCAGAGAATTATTGATGACAGCCTGTACAGGATCAAAGCAGGAACCGTCATAAACGGCGAGGAAGGAGATGCCAGCTTTTGAATCTCGGCGGGTACGTACCCATCCGCGCACGGTGACTTCGCTGTCAACGGCTACACGGCCCTGGAGTACGTCGGCTACAGGCACAACGCTCATAATATTCTCTCTGTTAATAGTCGGAAAAAATAAACACTTGTCCACCCGTAAATGGGGGGATACCTATGTTACCTGGCATCTGCAATCAGACAAGCAGAATTCGCAAATGCAGCGAAAGATTTCGGAATTAAAGGTAAAAAAAGGGAGCCGATTAGCTCCCTGATGATATTAACTGGCTTTTTTAATATGCGGAAGGTCGAACGCTTTGCGCAGCGCCCGAACAAACGCTTTATCATGGCAGATAGTTTTGCCAGGGCTGTCAGAAAGTTTCGCCACCGGTTTACCGTTACACTCTACCAACTTAATGACAATATTCAGGGGTTTTACCTGGGGGATATCGCAGGTCAGGCGAGTCCCAATACCAAAACTTAATTGCACGCGGGAAGAGAAGTGGCGGTATAGCTCAACCGCTTTGCGTAAATCCAGATTGTCAGAGAAAACCAGCGTTTTACTCTGTGGATCAATTCCCAGCTTTTCATAATGTGCAATGGCTTTTTCACCCCATTCAACCGGGTCGCCAGAGTCATGACGCAGGCCCTGATACCGACTAGCGAACTCGACACCGAAATCACGCAGGAAAGCATCCATAGTGATGCAGTCGGTTAATGCAATGCCAAGTTGGTCGGGATACTCTTCCAGCCAGGCAGCAAGTGCAGCTCGCTGGCTGTTGGCTAGATCCGGGCTGATTTGCTGATGTGCCTGGAACCATTCGTGTGCCTGTGTTCCCATCGGCGTGAGGGAAAGCCGACGCGCCAGATCGTAGTTGCTGGTGCCCACAAACCAGGATTCCTGTTGCAGACGCTTAACGATGGTTTCTTGTACTTCGCGAGAAAAACGGCGACGGGTGCCAAAATCCATCAGATGGAAGCGCGACATATCAAGACCGGCGGTTAACGCCGAGAAGTCGACTAATTTGCTTTCCAGCGTGTCGAGGGCTTGCGCAACGTCGGCCTGCGGTGAGCGATAGCGATGTACCATTTCACTGATAACCGCCAGCAAAGGAACTTCCCAGAGGATGACTTCACGCCACGGGCCGCTTAAACGAATATCCAGCTTGCCATTATCGTTGGACACGGTGACTTGTTCCGGGTTAAAGCGGAACTCGCGTAACCAGTTAAGATAGTCGGCCTTAAAGAAAGGCAGGGCAGAAAGCCACTGATATTCATCATCCTGCAGGCGCAGGTGCTGCATCGCCTGAACCTGTTCACGAATAGCATCGGCATAAATACCCAGCAGATCGTCACCTCGGCAACGAAACTCCGCCGCGACATGCACATCGTAATAGTGATGAAACACGGCTTGCTGCATATGCAACTTATAAGCATCTGTATCCAGCAACGAGTGCAGAACAGGAGAAGCGAATTGTGTCATAGGTGCGCAGTAGCGTCCTCGTACAGGAGCGTTTAGTACAATAAACATCTTCAGGAACTGCTGGAGTATACCTTGTTTCGCAATTTATTGAACCCCGATCACACCATATGCCACCTTTCTGGTCGATGGCATTACGCGGTGTATGTTATAAAAATGTAGCAATAAAGGCGTTTGTACCTGAAAAGATGAAGATTCTGCATAGCGCGATTTACGCAACAGGAATAGACTGAACACCAGACTCTATAAAAGATGCTAAAGGTTATTTATGACTCAACAGCCACAAGCCAAATACCGTCACGATTATCGTGCGCCGGATTACCAGATTACTGATATTGACTTGACCTTTGACCTCGACGCGCAAAAGACGGTCGTTACCGCGGTCAGCCAGGCTGTCCGTCATGGTGCATCAGATGCTCCCCTTCGTCTCAACGGCGAAGACCTCAAACTGGTTTCTGTTCATATTAATGATGAGCCGTGGACCGCCTGGAAAGAAGAAGAGGGCGCACTGGTTATCAGTAATTTGCCGGAGCGTTTTACGCTTAAGATCATTAATGAAATAAGCCCGGCGGCGAATACCGCGCTGGAAGGGCTTTATCAGTCAGGCGATGCGCTTTGCACCCAGTGTGAAGCCGAAGGTTTCCGCCATATTACGTATTATCTCGACCGCCCGGACGTGCTGGCGCGTTTTACCACCAAAATTATTGCCGATAAAATCAAATATCCCTTCCTGCTTTCCAATGGTAACCGCGTTGCGCAAGGCGAACTGGAAAACGGACGCCATTGGGTACAGTGGCAGGACCCGTTCCCGAAACCGTGCTACCTGTTTGCGCTGGTGGCAGGCGACTTTGATGTACTGCGCGATACCTTTACCACGCGTTCTGGTCGCGAAGTAGCACTGGAGCTGTACGTCGATCGCGGCAACCTTGATCGCGCGCCGTGGGCGATGACCTCGCTGAAAAACTCCATGAAATGGGATGAAGAACGCTTTGGCCTGGAGTATGACCTCGACATCTATATGATCGTCGCGGTGGATTTCTTCAATATGGGCGCAATGGAGAATAAGGGGCTGAATATCTTTAACTCCAAATATGTGCTGGCCCGCACCGACACCGCCACCGACAAAGATTACCTCGATATTGAACGCGTTATCGGCCATGAATATTTCCATAACTGGACCGGTAACCGAGTGACCTGTCGCGACTGGTTCCAGCTCAGCCTGAAAGAAGGTTTAACCGTCTTCCGCGATCAGGAGTTCAGCTCTGACCTTGGTTCCCGCGCAGTTAACCGCATCAATAATGTACGCACCATGCGCGGATTGCAGTTTGCAGAAGACGCCAGCCCGATGGCGCACCCGATCCGCCCGGATATGGTCATTGAGATGAACAACTTCTACACCCTGACCGTTTACGAGAAGGGCGCGGAAGTGATTCGCATGATCCACACCCTGCTTGGCGAAGAAAACTTCCAGAAAGGGATGCAGCTTTATTTCGAGCGTCATGATGGTAGTGCAGCGACCTGTGACGACTTTGTGCAGGCGATGGAAGATGCGTCGAATGTCGATCTCTCCCATTTCCGCCGTTGGTACAGCCAGTCCGGTACACCGATTGTGACCGTCAAAGACGACTACAATCCGGAAACCGAGCAGTACACCCTGACCATCAGCCAGCGCACGCCAGCCACGCCGGATCAGGCAGAAAAACAGCCGCTGCATATTCCGTTTGCCATCGAACTGTATGATAACGAAGGCAAAGTGATCCCGTTGCAGAAAGGCGGTCATCCGGTGAATTCCGTGCTGAACGTCACTCAGGCGGAACAGACCTTTGTCTTTGATAATGTCTACTTCCAGCCGGTGCCTGCGCTGCTGTGCGAATTCTCTGCGCCAGTGAAACTGGAATATAAGTGGAGCGATCAGCAACTGACCTTCCTGATGCGTCATGCGCGTAATGATTTCTCCCGCTGGGATGCGGCGCAAAGTTTGCTGGCAACCTACATCAAGCTGAACGTCGCGCGTCATCAGCAAGGTCAGCCGCTGTCTCTGCCGGTGCATGTGGCTGATGCTTTCCGCGCGGTACTGCTTGATGAGAAGATTGATCCAGCGCTGGCGGCAGAAATCCTGACGCTGCCTTCTGTCAATGAAATGGCTGAATTGTTCGATATCATCGACCCGATTGCTATTGCCGAAGTACGCGAAGCACTCACTCGTACTCTGGCGACTGAACTGGCGGATGAGCTACTGGCTATTTACAACGCGAATTACCAGAGCGAGTACCGTGTTGAGCATGAAGATATTGCAAAACGCACTCTGCGTAATGCCTGCCTGCGTTTCCTCGCTTTTGGTGAAACGCATCTGGCTGATGTGCTGGTGAGCAAGCAGTTCCACGAAGCAAACAATATGACTGATGCGCTGGCGGCGCTTTCTGCGGCGGTTGCCGCACAGCTGCCTTGCCGTGACGCGCTGATGCAGGAGTACGACGACAAGTGGCATCAGAACGGTCTGGTGATGGATAAATGGTTTATCCTGCAAGCCACCAGCCCGGCGGCGAATGTGCTGGAGACGGTGCGCGGCCTGTTGCAGCATCGCTCATTTACCATGAGCAACCCGAACCGTATTCGTTCGTTGATTGGCGCGTTTGCGGGCAGCAATCCGGCAGCGTTCCATGCCGAAGATGGCAGCGGTTACCTGTTCCTGGTGGAAATGCTTACCAACCTCAACAGCCGTAACCCGCAGGTGGCTTCACGTCTGATTGAACCGCTGATTCGCCTGAAACGTTACGATGCCAAACGTCAGGAGAAAATGCGCGCGGCGCTGGAACAGTTGAAAGGGCTGGAAAATCTCTCTGGCGATCTGTACGAGAAGATAACTAAAGCACTGGCTTGATAAATAACCGAATGGCGGCAATAGCGCCGCCATTCGGGGAATTTACCCCTGTTTTCTCAGGCGAGTTTCAGATTCACCACGTTGCATCACCCGTTGCAACACCTCCGCTTCCAGCTCCGCTAATCGCACCGACCCTAATCGACGCGGACGGGGGATATCCACTGTCAAATCCAGACCAATTTTTCCCTCTTCAATTAACAGCACCCGGTCAGCCATCGCTACCGCTTCGCTCACATCATGCGTCACCAACAGTACGGTAAAGCCGTGCTCCTGCCAAAGTGACACAATCAAATCCTGCATCTCGAGTCGCGTTAAGGCGTCCAGCGCCCCGAGCGGTTCATCAAGCAACAATAATCCCGGTCGATGAATCAACGCTCTTGCCAGCGCCACTCGCTGTTTCTGCCCGCCAGAAAGTGCGGCAGGCCATTCCCCTGCGCGATTCTCCAGTCCTACCGCAGCCAACGCTCGACGTGCGGCATCGCGCCACTGGCCTTTAAGGCCTAACCCAACGTTATCAATCACCGATTTCCACGGTAGCAGACGCGCATCCTGAAACATCATTCGCGTGTCTTCCTGAATTTCAGCCAGCGGTGTGGTGCCCGCTAACACATCGCCTGCGGTTGGCGTTTCCAGACCTGCCAGCAGGCGCAGCAGGGTACTTTTGCCACCACCGCTGCGGCCCACCACCGCCACAAACTGACCTGCCGGAATATGTAAATCCAGTTGGTTCAGGACGATATTTTCCGCGTAATGTTTGCTTACTGCATTGAGCAACAATGGCGTGCCCTGGTTCAGACGAGCAGTATTCATACCGTGGCCTCCTTCAAATGATAAGCCGGGTTCCAGCGCAACCAGAGGCGCTCTAACAGCTGCGCGCTGACGTCAGCCAGTTTGCCGAGCAGGGCGTAAAGAATAATAGCGACTACCACCACGTCCGTTTGCAAAAACTCCCGCGCATTCATCGCCAGATAACCAATGCCTGAATTGGCAGAAATGGTTTCGGCAACAATCAGCGTCAGCCACATCAGGCCCAACGCAAAACGCACGCCGACCATAATTGAGGGCAGGGCACCAGGCAGGATCACATGGATAAACAGCGGTATGCCGGATAATCCATAGCTACGCGCCATCTCCACCAACCCGCGATCGATATTACGGATGCCATGCCAGGTGTTGATATAAATGGGGAATAGCGTACCGAGCGCCACCAGAAAGATTTTTGCGGATTCATCAATGCCAAACCACAAAATCACCAGCGGGATCAGCGCCAGATGCGGCACGTTGCGCAACATCTGAATTGAGGTATCCAGCAGCCGTTCTCCCCAGCGAGATAGCCCGCTAATCAGTCCCAAAATCAACCCCAGCGATCCGCCAATTGAAAAGCCAATCAGCGCCCGCCAGGAGCTGATCGCCAGATGCTGCCACAGTTCGCCGCTGGCGGAGAGCGTCCAGAACGCCGTCACCACTCCTTCCGGTGAAGGCAAAATACGCGTCGACAGCCAGCCAACCGAGGAGGCCAGTTGCCACACCGCCACGATGCCCACCGGTAAAAACCAGGGGGCAACGCGCAATAACCACTTCTTCACTGGCGTTGCCATTATTTCTTCCTTAGCTTTGCGCGACTTTACGGGGGATAAAATCATTCGCCACCGCTTCGCCTTGCGGATTCAGCGGCTGCGGCTGGGGAATTTCCGGGATGGCGACATCCAGAAGCGGGAACAGCAACTCGCCAACCCGATACGCTTCTTCCAGATGCGGATAGCCCGAAAGCACAAAACTGTCGATGCCAAGCGCGGCATATTCGTTGATTCGCGCAGCGACCGTAGGACCATCGCCCACCAGCGCCGTCCCGGCACCGCCGCGCACTAAGCCAACGCCCGCCCATAAATTGGGGCTGATCTCCAGATTGTCGCGCTTGCCGTTATGTAACGCCGCCATTCGCTGTTGCCCTACGGAATCCGTCCGGGCGAATGCGGCCTGTGCTTTGGCGATAGTTTCATCATCAAGATGCGAGATTAACCGCTCGGCGGCCTGCCACGCTTCGTCGTTAGTTTCACGAACAATCACATGCAGACGAATACCGAAACGAATTTTGCGTCCATGCGCGGCAGCTTTCGCCCGCACTTGTTCGATTTTCTCTTTAACCAGTTCCGGCGGTTCGCCCCAGGTGAGGTAGAGATCAACCTGTTCTGCCGCCAGCTCCTGGGCGACATCTGACGATCCGCCAAAGTAAAGTGGCGGATACGGCTGTTGAATCGCCGGGAAGAGCAGTTTTGCTCCGCGCACATGAATATGTTTACCGTTGAAATCGACGGTTTCTCTCTGCAATAAACGCCGCCAGACCTGGGTAAATTCCGCCGAGGCTTCGTAGCGCTCGCTATGATCAAGGAACACTCCGTCGCCTGCCAGCTCTTGTGGATCGCTGCCTGTGACCAGGTTAAACAACGCACGTCCATTTGAGAGACGGTCAAGCGTGGCGGCCTGGCGGGCGGCAACGGTAGGTGAGGTTACGCTGGGACGCAGGGCGACAAGAAACTTCAGCCGCTGCGTCACCGGGATCATCGATGCGGCAACCAGCCACGCATCTTCGCAGGAGCGCCCCGTTGGAATTAGCACACCGGTATAGCCAAGACGATCCGCCGCTTGCGCAATTTGTTGCAGATAACCGTGATCAACCGGGCGTGAACCTTCTTCCGTTCCCAGATAATGCCCGTCACCGTGGGTCGGTAAAAACCAGAACATATTCAGACTCATAATTGTTTTCCTTCCAGTTGAGTGGGCTGCCAGATGCGCTGGCGAATATCGACTTTTTTCGGCACCAGACGATTTTCATAAAACAGATCTGCCGTTTGCTGCTGTAAGGCGGCAACCTCGGCGTTAACCGGTTTGATGGTGGTAGGAGGGCGATGATCTAAGTAAGAGGCAATCACCGGTGCCGGTAAGCCCATCGTTTTTGCCAGTAAAGCGATGCTTTGCTCGCGCTGGCTGCGGGTTAACGCATCGGCCTCACTAAAGGTTGCCAGTACGCCCTGAATAAAAGCGCCGTTTTTTTCTGCATAGGGACGAGCTGCCAGATAAAACGATCCAGTTTGATTGAGATCGGTGCCGTCTTTCAGCACCCGCACGCCGCCCTGTAATAATGCAGCAGAGTAGTAGGGATCCCAGATAGCCCAGGCGTCAACGTTACCTTGCTGGAACGCGGCGCGGGCATCAGCGGGCGTCAGGTAAGTGGGTTGGATATCGGTAAACTTAAGTCCGGCCTGACGCAGTGCACGCAGTAAAAGGTTGTGTGAACTGGAACCTTTCTGAAAGGCAACTTTGTGACCTTTAAGATCGGCTACGGTTTTGATCGGGCTGTTTTCTGCCACCAGAATCACTTCGGCTTTGGGCTTCGGTGGCTCGACGCCCACGTACACCAAATCAGCCCCGGCAGCCTGGGCAAAGATTGGCGGAATATCCCCGGTACTGCCGAGATCAATACTGCCAACGTTTAACGCTTCCAACATTTGCGGACCCGCGGGGAACTCCACCCAGGAGATTTTTGATTCCGGATAGCGTTTTTCCAGTAACTGGTGGCTTTTTGCCAGCACCATACCAATACTGCCTTTCTGATAGCCTATACGTAACGCTTCAGGCGAGGATTCTGCAGCAACCGCAAAAGTAGAGACGCTAAGCAATCCCGCCAGCGCCAGTTTAATGATGTTACGCATGGGCATTACCTCGCAGAGACAGAAGGTCAGGAACCTGAACATCGCGGCGGTGCAATGCCTGCCAGAAAGTTTCTAGCGCGGTATCAAGACGGGTTTGCAGATTTGGCGTGAACTGGGGTCTGTGATGGTAATCAATTACTTGTGAGTCATCGGCAAACACGCCGTGCAGGATCTCCTGAGCTTTCAGTGCGCTTAAAACTGGTTTAAGGGCATAATCGACCGCCAGCAGATGGGCCACGGTACCGCCCGTCGCCAGCGGTAGCACCACTTTGCCTTGCAAAGCGCGTTCTGGCAGCAGGTCGAGCAGGGTTTTCAACGCACCGGAATAGGCGGCTTTATACACAGGCGTGGCGACAATCAGCCCATCGGCCTGTTGCAGCTGTTCGGTGAAGGTCTTGAGTGCCGGACTATCGAAACGAGCATAAAGTAGATCTTCCGGGGCGAAGTTTTGCAGATTCCAGTGATAAACCTCTACATCCAGGCCATTTAGTTTTTCCCGCGCATATTCCAGCAAGGAGCTGGAGCGAGAAGGAAAGCGAGGACTACCCGCCAGGGTGATGACACGCATACTCTCTCCTTATAACCAATTGTTCTTTTTTTGTTAACATTGATAACAATTCGGTCAGTCTGTCGGAGAGACAAGAAAATTCCAAATATAAATTTTGTGTATCTTTTTCTGAAAATAAACTAAAGAAAGGGCTTTATATATCACGCATATTTATTTATTGGATAGTCATTAGATGTTGAATCAATGAATTACTCGTTCAGTTAATATTTAAATATTCATGAAATCTATAAATTAAAGATTTGTCACTTATTGGATTTAGTATGCTTGATTTAAATGGCGGACAATTATTGTTATTATTAAGTCTAATGTCATTTAAAGGCATTATCATATTTACGAAGAGATCAGGATGATAACGATGAAAAAAAGTGTATTGACGGCGTTTATAACTGTGGTATGTGCAACGTCCAGCGTTATGGCTGCTGATGATAATGCTATCACGGATGGCTCAGTAACATTTAATGGTAAAGTTATTGCTCCAGCTTGTACCCTGGTAGCTGCGACGAAAGATTCCGTGGTGACTTTGCCAGATGTTAGTGCCACGAAGTTGCAAACCAATGGTCAGGTTTCTGGCGTGCAAATTGATGTGCCAATTGAATTAAAAGATTGTGATACTACCGTAACAAAAAATGCAACGTTCACCTTTAATGGCACTGCGGATACTACTCAGATTACAGCGTTTGCTAACCAGGCCTCATCTGATGCTGCTACAAACGTGGCCCTGCAAATGTATATGAATGATGGTACAACGGCCATCACGCCAGACACAGAAACCGGGAACATTTTGTTGCAGGATGGAGATCAGACGTTGACTTTTAAAGTTGATTATATCGCTACGGGGAAAGCGACTTCAGGTAATGTGAATGCGGTAACAAATTTCCATATTAACTATTATTAATAGAACTCATTAATTGTTTTATTAATTAGTACCCCTCCAGTGTTCTGGAGGGGATATTCATATTTTTTAAGAGTGACTATTTATGAAAACTTGCATAACAAAGGGAATTGTGACCGTAAGTTTAACGGCAATATTACTCAGCTGCTCATCCGCATGGGCGGCAGGTAAAGGCGGGATTGGACTTGCAGCAACACGTCTTGTTTATTCAGAAGGTGAAGAGCAAATTTCACTGGGTGTACGTAACACCAGTCCGGATGTTCCTTATCTTATTCAGTCATGGGTGATGACCCCAGATAATAAAAAATCAGCAGACTTTATTATTACACCACCGCTATTTGTGCTGAATCCGGCAAATGAGAATCTGTTACGCATTATGTACATTGGAGCGCCGTTGGCGAAAGACAGAGAAACCCTTTTCTTCACTAGCGTACGGGCAGTCCCTTCAACAACGAAGCGGAAAGAGGGAAATACCCTGAAGATTGCCACACAAAGCGTCATCAAACTTTTCTGGCGACCAAAAGGTTTAGCGTATCCCTTAGGCGAGGCTCCGGCGAAACTGCGTTGCACTTCGTCAGCTGACATGGTTACGGTCAGTAACCCAACACCTTATTTCATTACCCTGACAGACCTGAAAATAGGTGGAAAAGTAGTTAAAAATCAAATGATTTCCCCCTTTGATAAATACCAATTTTCTCTGCCAAAGGGGGCCAAAAATAGCAGCGTAACGTATCGAACCATCAATGACTACGGGGCGGAAACGCCGCAACTCAACTGTAAATCGTAAGCCGTCTTCAGTTAAGAGAGCGAGATGTATAGAACTCATCGACAACACAGCCTGTTAAGCTCTGGTGGAGTGCCATCGTTTATTGGTGGGCTGGTGGTGTTTGTGTCGGCAGCGTTCAATGCACAAGCTGAAACCTGGTTCGATCCTGCTTTTTTCAAAGATGATCCCTCAATGGTGGCCGATTTGTCTCGTTTCGAAAAAGGACAAAAAATAACGCCAGGGGTTTATCGTGTCGATATTGTTCTGAATCAGACAATTGTAGATACGCGCAACGTCAATTTTGTTGAGATAACGCCAGAGAAGGGGATTGCCGCCTGTTTGACGACTGAAAGCCTGGATGCAATGGGTGTTAATACTGATGCGTTTCCGGCTTTTAAACAACTGGACAAACAAGCGTGTGTGCCATTGGCGGAGATTATTCCGGATGCCAGCGTAACGTTTAATGTGAATAAACTCCGTCTGGAAATTTCAGTACCGCAAATCGCCATCAAAAGTAATGCCCGTGGTTATGTCCCCCCTGAACGTTGGGATGAAGGGATCAACGCGCTATTACTGGGATATTCGTTTAGCGGGGCTAACAGTATTCATAGCAGCGCAGACAGTGATTCTGGCGACAGCTATTTTCTGAATTTAAACAGTGGCGTTAATTTAGGCCCATGGAGATTGCGCAACAATTCAACATGGAGTCGTAGTAGTGGCCAAACCGCAGAATGGAAGAATCTCAGCAGCTATTTGCAACGGGCGGTTATTCCTCTGAAAGGCGAACTGACCGTAGGTGATGATTATACTGCAGGCGATTTTTTCGATAGTGTCAGCTTTCGTGGTGTGCAGCTGGCGTCAGATGACAACATGCTGCCAGACAGCCTGAAAGGGTTTGCGCCTGTGGTGCGTGGTATCGCCAAAAGCAATGCCCAGATAACGATTAAGCAAAATGGTTACACCATTTACCAAACTTATGTATCGCCTGGTGCTTTTGAAATTAGTGATCTCTATTCCACGTCGTCGAGCGGTGATTTGTTAGTTGAAATCAAAGAAGCGGACGGCAGCGTCAATAGCTACAGCGTACCGTTCTCCAGTGTGCCATTACTCCAGCGTCAGGGGCGAATCAAATACGCGGTGACACTGGCGAAATACAGAACCAATAGTAATGAACAGCAGGAGAGCAAATTTGCCCAGGCCACGTTGCAGTGGGGCGGACCGTGGGGAACGACCTGGTATGGTGGTGGACAATATGCTGAATATTACCGTGCCGCCATGTTTGGTCTGGGATTTAACCTCGGCGATTTCGGAGCAATTTCGTTCGATGCGACCCAGGCGAAGAGTACGCTAGCAGATCAAAGCGAACATAAAGGTCAGTCATATCGTTTTCTGTATGCCAAAACGCTCAACCACTTGGGCACTAACTTTCAATTGATGGGCTATCGCTATTCGACGTCGGGTTTCTACACCCTTTCCGACACCATGTATAAACATATGGATGGCTACGAATTTAATGACGGTGATGATGAAGATACGCCGATGTGGTCGCGTTATTACAATTTGTTTTACACCAAACGTGGCAAACTGCAGGTCAATATCTCCCAGCAATTAGGCGAGTACGGTTCGTTTTATTTAAGTGGTAGCCAGCAAACTTACTGGCATACGGATCAACAGGATCGGCTATTACAGTTTGGCTACAACACGCAAATTAAAGATCTTTCGCTGGGGATTTCCTGGAACTACAGTAAGTCCCGTGGTCAACCTGATGCTGATCAGGTGTTTGCTCTAAATTTTTCCCTGCCGCTCAATCTGTTGCTCCCCAGAAGTAATGATAGCTATACCAGGAAAAAAAATTACGCCTGGATGACCTCTAACACCAGTATCGATAACGAAGGGCACACTACACAAAACCTGGGTTTAACGGAGACATTACTCGATGACGGTAACCTGAGCTACAGCGTGCAACAGGGATATAACAGCGAGGGGAAAACGGCTAATGGTAGCGCCAGCATGGATTACAAAGGGGCGTTTGCGGATGCCCGAGTGGGCTACAACTACAGCGATAACGGCAGTCAACAACAACTGAACTACGCTCTTTCAGGCAGTTTAGTTGCCCATTCACAGGGCATTACCCTGGGGCAATCGCTGGGGGAAACTAACGTTCTGATTGCAGCACCAGGCGCAGAGAATACTCGTGTGGCGAACAGCACCGGGCTGAAAACTGACTGGCGCGGATATACCGTTGTTCCTTATGCCACTTCTTATCGGGAAAATCGAATCGCACTTGATGCGGCGTCGTTAAAACGTAACGTGGATCTTGAAAATGCAGTAGTCAACGTGGTTCCCACCAAAGGGGCGTTGGTTCTGGCGGAGTTCAATGCCCATGCGGGTGCAAGGGTATTAATGAAAACATCAAAGCAGGGTATACCGCTGCGTTTTGGCGCGATAGCGACGCTGGACGGCGTACAGGCTAATAGCGGCATAATTGATGATGATGGCTCGCTCTATATGGCGGGTTTACCGGCGAAGGGAACAATAAGCGTGCGCTGGGGCGAAGCTCCCGATCAAATTTGTCATATCAATTACGAGCTTACCGAACAACAAATTAACTCTGCGATTACGCGAATGGATGCCATATGCAGATAATCTTTGGAGAAAAATGCGTGTCATTACTACGACTATTTTTTGCCGCCGTCTTAATGCTATGGTGCGCTCAAACCGCTGCTTATAGCGGGCAGTGTCATACTACTCAGGGGAATCCGTATATTGGCGTCAATTTTGGCGTTAAAACCCTGGAGGAAGAAGCAAATACGGCAGGGGTAGTTAAAGACAAATTTTATCAGTGGAACGAATCGAATGATTATTATGTTTCCTGTGATTGCGATAAAGACAATGTCAGAAGTGGCCGATGGGCATTCGCCGCGGATTCACCGTTAGTCTATTTAGGCGACAACTGGTACAAAATTAATGACTATCTTGCCGCCAAAGTTTTATTGCAGGTTAAAGGCAGTTCTCCTACTGCGGTTCCTTTCGAAAACGTGGGCACAGGGGGGGATACCCGATGGCATATTTGCGACCCTGGCGGTCAACGTTTAGGTGGGCAGGGGGCAAGCGGTAATAGCGGTAGCTTTTCCCTGAAAATATTGCAGCCGTTCGTTGGCTCGGTCGTCATTCCTCCTATGGCGCTGGCGCGATTATATGAATGCTACAACATACCCGCAGGTGATTCCTGCACGACTACAGGTACACCGGTTTTAGTGTATTACCTGTCTGGTACGATCAATTCACTTGGCTCATGTTCCGTCAATGCCGGAGAGACAATTGAAGTTGATTTAGGTGATGTCTTCGCTGCCAATTTCCGTGTTGTAGGGCATAAACCTCTTGGGGCCAGAACGGCAGAACTTGCAATTCCAGTCAGGTGTAACACGGGAAACGCGGGATTAGTTAATGTCAACCTGAGTCTGACGGCAACCACAGACCCCAGCTATCCCCAGGCGATTAAGACGTCACGTCCTGGCGTGGGCGTGGTGGTGACCGATAGCCAGAACAACATTATTTCCCCTGCTGGTGGAACATTACCGCTCTCTATTCCTGATGATGCAGACAGTATCGCGCGAATGAATGTCTATCCAGTCAGCACGACAGGTGTACCACCAGAAACCGGGCGATTTGAAGCCACGGCAACGGTGAGAATAAATTTTGATTAACGCGTGAACGTATGAAGAAAAAAACGATATTTCAGTGCGTTATCTTGTTCTTTAGCATTCTTAACATCCATGTCGGGATGGCTGGGCCTGAACAAGTTAGTATGCATATTTATGGGAATGTGGTCGATCAGGGCTGTGATGTCGCCACCAAAAGTGCATTACAAAATATTCATATTGGTGATTTTAATATCAGTGATTTTCAGGCCGCGAATACCGTAAGCACTGCTGCTGATTTGAATATCGATATCACCGGTTGTGCCGCTGGTATTACTGGCGCGGACGTCCTTTTTAGCGGCGAGGCTGACACCCTTGCGCCGACACTGCTCAAACTAACTGACACAGGCGGAAGCGGTGGTATGGCAACGGGGATTGCCGTGCAAATTCTTGATGCGCAAAGTCAGCAAGAAATCCCGCTCAATCAGGTCCAGCCTCTTACGCCCTTAAAAGCCGGGGATAACACACTCAAATATCAACTTCGTTATAAGTCCACAAAGGCGGGAGCAACGGGCGGTAATGCGACGGCGGTTCTCTATTTTGATCTGGTTTACCAGTGAAGGAGTGATGTTGAAACGGATAATCTGGATTCTGTTCTTATTGGGATTAACGTGGGGCTGTGAGCTATTTGCCCATGATGGCACGGTCAACATTAGCGGATCGTTTCGCCGTAATACATGCGTGCTGGCACAGGATAGCAAGCAAATCAATGTGCAGTTAGGCGATGTCTCGCTGACACGTTTTTCTCATGGGAATTATGGCCCGGAGAAATCTTTCATCATTAATTTGCAGGATTGCGGAACAGATGTCAGCACGGTTGACGTCACCTTTTCAGGAACCCCCGACGGAGTGCAGAGCGAAATGTTGTCCATTGAAAGTGGTACGGATGCAGCCAGCGGGCTGGCAATTGCGATTCTGGATGATGCGAAGATATTGATTCCGCTTAACCAGGCGAGTAAAGACTACAGCCTACATAGCGGTAAGGTGCCATTAACTTTTTATGCGCAATTGCGACCTGTCAATAGCGATGTGCAGTCGGGTAAAGTGAATGCCAGCGCGACATTTGTACTTCATTATGACTAATACGTGGAACAGATTGGCGCTCTTGATTTTCGCCGTTTTATCGCTGCTGGTGGCGGGTGAATTGCAGGCAGGAGTGGTGGTCGGCGGAACGCGATTTATCTTTCCGGCAGACAGAGAATCGATATCTATTTTACTGACTAATACCAGTCAGGAATCCTGGCTTATTAACAGTAAAATCAACCGCCCAACGCGTTGGGCCGGGGGGGAAGCGTCGACAGTGCCAGCACCATTACTGGCCGCTCCGCCACTTATTCTCCTGAAGCCCGGTACGACAGGCACGTTGCGCTTGCTGAGAACGGAAAGCGACATCTTGCCTGTGGATCGCGAAACGCTATTTGAGTTAAGCATTGCCAGCGTGCCATCCGGCAAAGTTGAAAATCAGAGCGTAAAAGTGGCGATGCGCTCGGTATTTAAACTGTTCTGGCGACCCGAAGGTTTGCCGGGCGACCCGCTGGAAGCTTATCAACAATTACGCTGGACACGGAATTCGCAGGGTGTACAACTCACTAACCCAACGCCTTATTACATTAACCTGATTCAGGTGAGTGTAAATGGTAAAGCGTTAAGTAATGTGGGAGTTGTGCCGCCTAAAAGCCAGCGTCAGACAAGCTGGTGTCAGGCAATCGCACCGTGTCATGTCGCCTGGCGGGCGATAAATGATTACGGCGGGTTGAGTGCAAAGAAGGAGCAAAATCTGCCCTGAAACAGGTTCGGAAAACGTTTGCGTTTTTTTTGCCGCAGGTCAATTCCCTTTTGGTCCGAACTCGCACATAATACGCCCCCGGTTTGCACACCGGGAATCCAGGAGAGTTCATGTACTACCCCTTCGTTCGTAAAGCCCTTTTCCAGCTCGATCCAGAGCGCGCTCATGAGTTTACTTTTCAGCAATTACGCCGTATTACAGGAACGCCGTTTGAAGCACTGGTGCGGCAGAAAGTGCCTGCGAAACCTGTTAACTGCATGGGCCTGACGTTTAAAAATCCGCTTGGTCTGGCAGCCGGTCTTGATAAAGACGGGGAGTGCATTGACGCGTTAGGCGCGATGGGATTTGGATCGATCGAGATCGGTACCGTCACGCCACGTCCACAGCCAGGTAATGACAAGCCGCGTCTCTTTCGTCTGGTAGATGCCGAAGGTTTGATCAACCGTATGGGCTTTAATAATCTTGGCGTTGATAACCTCGTAGAGAACGTAAAAAAGGCCCATTATGACGGCGTCCTGGGTATTAACATCGGCAAAAATAAAGATACGCCAGTGGAGCAGGGCAAAGATGACTATCTGATTTGTATGGAAAAAATCTATGCCTATGCGGGATATATCGCCATCAATATTTCATCGCCGAATACCCCAGGATTACGCACGCTGCAATATGGTGAAGCGCTGGATGATCTCTTAACCGCGATTAAAAATAAGCAAAATGATTTGCAAGCGATGCACCATAAATATGTGCCGATCGCAGTGAAGATCGCGCCGGATCTTTCTGAAGAAGAATTGATCCAGGTTGCCGATAGTTTAGTTCGCCATAATATTGATGGCGTTATTGCAACCAATACCACACTCGATCGTTCTCTTGTTCAGGGAATGAAAAATTGCGATCAAACCGGTGGCTTAAGTGGTCGTCCGCTTCAGTTAAAAAGCACCGAAATTATTCGCCGCTTGTCACTGGAATTAAACGGTCGCTTACCGATCATCGGTGTTGGCGGCATCGACTCGGTTATCGCTGCGCGTGAAAAGATTGCTGCGGGTGCCTCACTGGTGCAAATTTATTCTGGTTTTATTTTTAAAGGTCCGCCGCTGATTAAAGAAATCGTTACCCATATCTAATTATTTCTTCGAATTCCTCTTTATAAGATAATCAGGGCTTTATTTTCAGCCCTGGTTGTTTTATATTCATCGCTGTTGCTTATTTAGACATTTTGTACTTTTATTGTTGAGGTTATTAAGCGAAGCGACAATGGATTGTGTTGCTGCGGTTTTATAGGGTAGGGGAGAGGCAGATGCGAATTAAACCAGACGATAACTGGCGTTGGTATTACGATGAAGAGCACGATCGAATGATGCTCGATTTAGCCAATGGTATGCTATTTCGCTCACGTTTTGCGCGCAAGATGTTGACTCCAGATGCCTTTTCTCCCGCAGGCTTTTGCGTTGACGACGCCGCGCTCTATTTCTCTTTTGAAGAAAAGTGCCGCGATTTTAATTTATCTAAAGAACAAAAAGCCGAACTGGTGCTGAATGCACTGGTAGCAATTCGCTATCTCAAACCGCAAATGCCGAAAAGCTGGCATTTTGTTTCCCATGGTGAAATGTGGGTGCCCATGCCGGGCGATGCGGCCTGCGTTTGGTTGAGCGATACTCACGAGCAGGTCAATTTGCTGGTCGTTGAATCTGGCGAAAATGCCGCACTATGCCTGCTGGCACAACCCTGCGTTGTTATTGCGGGTCGCGCGATGCAGTTGGGCGACGCCATTAAAATCATGAACGACAGGCTGAAACCGCAGGTTAATGTTGACAGCTTCAGCCTCGAACAGGCAGTCTAACGCGCCAACTTAAGTGCAGTCTTCGGTACACAGCTACAGCAAAGAATGGTGCCATCATCGCCCATTGCTGATTTTTTCAGCGGCGTGACTTCGCCTTCTAAAAGCTGAACACGGCAACTTCCACAAATGCCCGCGCGGCAAGAATAAGGGATACGAATTCCCTGATTTTCTAATTGCTCCAGCAACACCTGTTGGTTATTTCCACGAAATGCCTGTCCCTGCCAGTCAATATCTACATTTGCGTCCGGTTGTTGCGTGATGTTGGCGGTATCATCAGCGGCAGCTGCGCCGTAAATTTTTGCCGGAGCCGTTGCCAGAATTTCCACCTCATCGCCAACGCGAATCACGCCGCTATTACGGGCAATTAAATTCTGACCAAAATCGACATCGCCGTTATCCTGGGCAGTGCGGAAAGATTGCAATGTTTTTAATGGTTCGCCTGCCGGATGTTTTTGCCCTTTTTCTGGGCTGACGGTGGTGAAAATACAGCGGCTACAAGGTTTAACCACATCAAACACCACATCACCAATGCGAATCACTTTCCAGCGATCTTCTTCCCAGGCTGACGCGCCGGAAACCACCAGATTGGGGCGGAATTGCTCCATTTTTACACTGGCCGGACAACGTTGTTGGAGATCACGTAACGAGGCTTCGTTAGCAAGAAGGTAAGGATAGCCATCAGCAAATGACAGAGGTACAGTGTTGTGGCGTTTCACGCGCCGGGTCATTTGTGGCCCCACCCAGCGTAATTGCACTTCGCGGGAGAAAAATCCACTTAGCCATTTGTTGATCGCGTCTGGCGCAATTCGCGCGGTAAAATGTGTGCCCCAAACTTCGGTTGGTGCGTCTTGTGTGGCGAAATCAGCAAAACGAACATATGCGCTACTGCCATCTGGTGCGGTGAGATGCAAGCCATCATGCACAGGTGAAGGAGTAAACCGTACCATCTGGGGAAACTGGCGAGCGGTAATAAACGTACCGTCAGGTTCCGTGATCATAAAGATGCGATCGAAGGCCAGACCACTGACATCTGCCAGAGCATGTGTAAGACCAATGCCGCGCATCGATTTAACAGGATGAATAAAAAGCCGGATTAATGTCGCCACGGTGCGGTCCTCAAATGAAAATAAGCCCTCAACTTTATGACATGACGCGCTTATTAGCTATAATGCGCAACAATTTTCTTAGCGCCTGTCCCATTAGGCTATTTTATTTGTCAGTTTGGCCCTGGGTTATGCTCGAAATCCTCACGTACTTGTGTACGCTCCGGTTTCTCCGCGCTGTCCATGTCCAGACTGACTGCAACAATTACGCCTACTGCGGTAGGCTCTTAGAGTAAAAGTGACGATATGAATTCTCTGTTTGCCAGTACGGCCCGTGGGCTGGAAGAGCTGTTAAAAACTGAACTGGAAAACCTGGGGGCCGTTGAATGCCAGGTGGTTCAGGGTGGGGTCCATTTCAAGGGCGACACACGGCTTGTTTACCAGAGCCTGATGTGGAGCCGCCTGGCCTCGCGTATTATGTTGCCGCTGGGCGAGTGTAAGGTTTACAGCGATTTAGACCTCTATCTCGGTGTTCAGGCGATCAACTGGACAGAGATGTTTAATCCTGGCGCGACCTTCGCTGTCCACTTCAGTGGTTTGAATGACACCATCCGCAACAGTCAGTACGGCGCGATGAAAGTGAAAGACGCGATCGTCGATGCTTTCACGCGGAAAAATCTGCCGCGTCCAAATGTTGATCGCGATGCGCCGGATATCCGCGTTAACGTCTGGCTGCATAAAGAAACCGCCAGTATCGCTCTTGATCTGAGTGGTGATGGTTTACATCTGCGTGGCTATCGCGATCGTGCTGGTATTGCGCCGATCAAAGAAACCCTGGCAGCCGCTATTGTGATGCGATCCGGCTGGCAGCCAGGAACACCGCTGCTCGATCCGATGTGTGGTTCCGGTACGTTGCTGATTGAAGCAGCGATGCTGGCGACCGATCGCGCACCAGGCTTGCACCGTGGGCGTTGGGGCTTTAGCGGCTGGGCGCAGCATGATGAAGCTATCTGGCAGGAAGTGAAAGCGGAAGCGCAAACTCGCGCCCGTAAAGGCCTGGCTGAGTATAGCTCTCATTTTTACGGTTCGGACAGCGACGCACGGGTGATTCAACGTGCACGCACTAACGCCCGTCTTGCGGGGATTGGTGAACTGATCACCTTTGAGGTGAAAGATGTCGCGCAACTGACCAATCCGCTGCCGAAAGGGCCGTACGGCACAGTGTTGAGCAACCCGCCATACGGGGAACGTCTGGACAGCGAACCGGCGCTGATTGCGCTGCATAGCCTGCTGGGTCGGATCATGAAAAACCAGTTTGGTGGCTGGAATCTCTCTTTGTTTAGTGCCTCGCCGGATCTGCTAAGCTGCTTGCAGCTGCGTGCAGACAAACAGTACAAGGCGAAAAACGGCCCGCTGGACTGCGTACAGAAAAATTACCACGTTGCCGAAAGCACTCCAGACAGCAAACCGGCGATGGTAGCGGAAGACTACACCAACCGCCTGCGTAAGAACCTCAAAAAATTCGAGAAGTGGGCTCGCCAGGAAGGGATTGAATGTTACCGCCTGTATGACGCCGATCTGCCAGAATATAACGTTGCCGTTGACCGTTATGCCGACTGGGTGGTGGTGCAGGAGTATGCGCCGCCAAAAACTATTGATGCTCACAAAGCGCGTCAGCGTCTGTTCGATATTATCGCTGCAACCATTTCGGTACTGGGGATTGCGCCAAACAAACTGGTGCTGAAAACCCGTGAACGCCAGAAGGGCAAAAACCAATACCAGAAACTGGGCGAGAAGGGCGAGTTTCTTGAAGTTACCGAATATAACGCTCACTTGTGGGTGAACCTGACGGATTATCTCGATACTGGTCTGTTCCTCGATCACCGCATCGCCCGTCGTATGCTCGGTCAGATGAGCAAAGGCAAAGATTTCCTCAACCTGTTCTCTTATACCGGCAGCGCCACCGTGCATGCGGGATTAGGCGGTGCACGCAGCACCACCACCGTGGATATGTCGCGTACTTATCTGGAATGGGCAGAACGCAACCTGCGTCTGAATGGCCTGACCGGGCGTGCGCATCGCCTGATTCAGGCCGATTGCCTGGCGTGGCTGCGTGAGGCAAATGAACAGTTCGATCTGATCTTTATCGATCCGCCAACCTTCTCTAACTCAAAACGAATGGAAGATGCGTTTGATGTTCAGCGCGATCATCTGGCGCTGATGAAAGATTTGAAACGTCTGCTGCGTGCAGGTGGGACGATCATGTTCTCGAACAACAAACGTGGCTTCCGTATGGATCTCGACGGCCTGGCAAAACTGGGACTGAAAGCACAAGAAATTACGCAAAAAACGCTCTCCCAGGATTTCGCCCGTAACCGCCAGATCCACAACTGCTGGCTGATTACCGCAGCCTGAAAGGAATAGTAATGTCATTAATCAGTATGCATGGCGCATGGCTGTCGTTCAGCGACGCGCCGCTTCTCGATAACGCAGAACTGCATATCGAAGATAACGAACGTGTTTGTCTGGTGGGCCGCAACGGCGCAGGCAAATCGACGTTAATGAAAATCCTCAACCGTGAACAAGGGCTGGATGACGGTCGCATTATTTACGAGCAAGATTTGATTGTAGCGCGTCTGCAACAGGATCCGCCGCGTAACGTTGAGGGTAGCGTTTATGATTTCGTTGCCGAAGGCATTGAAGAACAAGCGGAATATCTGAAACGCTATCACGATATTTCGCGCCTGGTGATGAACGACCCGAGCGAGAAAAATCTCAACGAACTGGCGAAGGTTCAGGAACAGCTGGATCACCACAACCTGTGGCAGCTGGAAAACCGCATCAACGAAGTGCTGGCGCAACTGGGGTTAGATCCTAACGTTGCGCTGTCGTCGCTTTCCGGCGGCTGGTTGCGTAAAGCGGCATTAGGACGCGCGCTGGTGAGTAATCCGCGCGTGCTGTTGCTTGATGAACCGACAAACCACCTGGATATTGAAACCATCGACTGGCTGGAAGGGTTTTTGAAAACTTTCAACGGGACGATTATTTTCATCTCCCACGACCGTTCGTTTATCCGCAATATGGCGACGCGCATTGTTGATCTCGATCGCGGCAAGTTGGTGACCTATCCAGGGAATTACGACCAGTACCTGCTGGAAAAAGAAGAAGCCCTGCGCGTGGAAGAATTACAAAATGCCGAGTTCGATCGCAAACTGGCGCAGGAAGAGGTGTGGATCCGCCAGGGGATCAAAGCACGCCGTACCCGTAATGAAGGCCGCGTACGCGCCCTGAAAGCGATGCGTCGCGAACGTGGTGAACGTCGCGAAGTGATGGGTACCGCAAAGATGCAGGTGGAAGAGGCCAGCCGCTCCGGTAAAATCGTTTTCGAAATGGAAGACGTTTGCTACCAGGTTAACGGTAAGCAACTGGTGAAAGATTTTTCTGCCCAGGTTCTACGTGGCGACAAAATTGCCCTGATTGGTCCGAATGGGTGCGGCAAAACCACGCTGCTAAAACTGATGCTCGGTCAGCTTCAAGCGGACAGCGGGCGTATTCACGTTGGCACCAAACTGGAAGTGGCTTATTTCGATCAGCACCGCGCGGAACTGGATCCCGATAAAACGGTGATGGATAACCTTGCCGAAGGTAAGCAAGAGGTGATGGTTAACGGCAAGCCACGCCACGTATTGGGCTATTTGCAGGACTTTCTGTTCCATCCGAAACGGGCGATGACGCCGGTACGTGCGCTTTCTGGCGGTGAGCGGAACCGCTTGCTGCTGGCGCGTTTGTTCCTCAAACCAAGCAACTTATTGATTCTTGACGAACCGACCAACGATCTTGATGTCGAAACGCTGGAACTGCTGGAAGAACTGATCGACAGCTATCAGGGCACGGTATTGCTGGTTAGCCACGATCGTCAGTTTGTCGATAACACCGTTACAGAATGTTGGATCTTCGAAGGCGGCGGTAAAATTGGTCGTTATGTCGGCGGTTATCATGATGCCCGTGGTCAGCAAGAGCAGTATGTGGCGCTCAAACAGCCTGCGGTGAAAAAAACCGAAGAAGCCGCCGCGGCAAAAGCAGAAACTGTAAAACGCAGCAGTAGCAAACTAAGCTATAAATTGCAGCGCGAACTGGAGCAGCTACCGCAATTGCTCGAAGATCTGGAGGCGAAGCTGGAAGCCCTACAGACGCAAGTGGCGGATGCTTCCTTCTTCAGTCAGCCGCATGAGCAGACGCAAAAAGTGCTTGCTGATATGGCTGCTGCAGAGCAGGAGCTGGAGCAAGCCTTTGAACGCTGGGAGTATCTTGAAGCGTTAAAAAATGGTGGCTGATCGCAAAATAGTCGATTTAAACAGAGACAGCTGACAACGGTAAAATTGCCTGATGAACTGGGTTTATCAGGCATGAAAACCAACACTTTGTTAGTCATCTGTAAAATAGCGCATCATTAAGGAGTACCAATGTGCGAACATCATCATGCCGCGAAGCACATCCTGTGCTCGCAGTGTGACATGCTGGTGGCGTTACCGCGCCTTGAGCATGGTCAGAAAGCGGCATGTCCCCGGTGTGGCACAACGTTAACCGTGGCGTGGGATGCCCCTCGGCAGCGTCCCACCGCCTATGCGTTGGCTGCACTGTTCATGCTGTTGCTGTCCAACTTGTTTCCTTTTGTGAATATGAACGTTGCAGGAGTTACCAGTGAAATTACATTACTGGAAATTCCCGGCGTGCTTTTTTCTGAGGACTACGCCAGCCTCGGCACCTTTTTCCTGTTGTTTGTGCAACTGGTTCCCGCGTTTTGTCTGATAACCATTCTGTTACTGGTGAATCGCGCGGAATTACCGGTCCGTTTAAAAGAGCAACTGGCACGGGTGCTTTTTCAACTCAAAACCTGGGGAATGGCGGAGATTTTCCTCGCGGGTGTGCTGGTCAGTTTCGTTAAACTGATGGCTTACGGCAGCATTGGGGTAGGCAGCAGCTTTCTCCCCTGGTGTTTATTTTGTGTCCTGCAACTGCGCGCTTTTCAGTGCGTTGATCGTCGCTGGTTATGGGACGACATCGCCCCGATGCCAGAACTGCGCCAGCCGCTAAAACCAGGCGTCACGGGGATACGTCAGGGGCTGCGTTCGTGCTCCTGTTGTACGGCAATCCTTCCTGCTGATGAACCCGTGTGCCCGCGTTGTAGTACCAAAGGGTACGTTCGGCGTAGAAACAGCCTGCAGTGGACACTCGCGCTGCTTGTAACGTCCATCATGCTGTATCTTCCGGCTAATATTTTGCCCATCATGGTGACGGATTTATTAGGCTCGAAGATGCCGTCGACGATTCTCGCTGGGGTCATTCTGTTATGGAGCGAAGGCTCTTATCCCGTCGCTGCGGTGATCTTTCTGGCCAGTATTATGGTGCCAACGTTAAAGATGATCGCCATCGCGTGGCTGTGTTGGGATGCCAAAGGGCATGGCAAGCGCGACAGTGAAAGAATGCATTTGATTTATGAAGTTGTTGAGTTTGTAGGCCGCTGGTCGATGATTGACGTTTTCGTTATCGCGGTGCTCTCGGCGCTGGTGCGTATGGGAGGTTTAATGAGTATTTATCCGGCAATGGGTGCATTAATGTTTGCTTTAGTCGTCATAATGACAATGTTTTCTGCTATGACGTTTGACCCGCGTTTGTCGTGGGATCGTCAACCTGAATCAGAGCATGAGGAGTCCTGACAGTATGGAATCTAATAATGGGGAAGCCAAAATCCAGAAAGTGAAGAACTGGTCTCCCGTGTGGATATTTCCTATCGTCACGGCGCTCATTGGGGCCTGGGTTCTTTTTTATCATTACAGCCATCAGGGACCGGAAGTGACCCTGATCACCGCGAATGCGGAAGGAATTGAAGGTGGCAAAACCACCATTAAAAGCCGTAGCGTTGATGTCGGCGTGGTTGAAAGCGCCACACTGGCTGATGATTTGACGCACGTTGAAATCAAAGCGCGGCTGAATTCCGGTATGGAAAAATTGCTGCATAAAGACACCGTCTTTTGGGTGGTGAAACCGCAGATTGGTCGCGAAGGGATTAGCGGCCTGGGAACGCTGCTGTCTGGAGTTTATATCGAACTGCAGCCAGGCGCGAAAGGCAGCAAAATGGATAAATACGATTTGCTGGACTCGCCACCGTTGGCCCCGCCTGATGCGAAAGGTATCCGTGTGATTCTCGATAGCAAAAAAGCCGGGCAGCTCTCGCCAGGAGATCCGGTGCTGTTCCGTGGCTATCGGGTAGGTTCGGTTGAAACCAGCACCTTCGATACACAAAAACGCAATATCAGCTATCAACTGTTCATCAATGCACCTTATGACCGACTGGTGACCAACAATGTTCGCTTCTGGAAAGATAGTGGCATTGCGGTTGATCTGACGTCAGCAGGGATGCGTGTGGAGATGGGCTCATTGACAACGCTGCTGAGTGGCGGTGTCAGCTTTGATGTGCCGGAAGGTCTGGATTTAGGGCAGCCAGTGGCACCGAAAACAGCTTTCGTTTTGTATGATGATCAGAAGAGCATTCAGGATTCGTTGTACACCGATCACATTGATTATCTGATGTTCTTTAAAGATTCGGTACGCGGTCTGCAACCGGGAGCTCCGGTAGAGTTCCGGGGTATTCGCCTGGGTACCGTAAGCAAAGTGCCATTCTTTGCGCCGAATATGCGTCAGACATTTAACGATGATTACCGTATTCCGGTACTGATTCGTATCGAGCCAGAGCGGCTGAAAATGCAGCTTGGCGAAAATGCGGATGTTGTTGAGCACCTTGGCGAATTGTTGAAACGTGGTTTACGCGGATCGCTGAAAACCGGAAACCTGGTCACTGGTGCACTGTATGTTGATCTCGATTTCTATCCAAATACGCCTGCAATAACCGGTATTCGTGAATTTAATGGTTATCAGATTATCCCGACCGTTAGCGGCGGCCTGGCGCAAATCCAGCAACGACTGATGGAAGCGTTGGATAAGATCAACAAACTGCCATTGAATCCGATGATTGAACAGGCAACCAGTACGCTTTCTGAAAGTCAGCGCACAATGAAAAACCTGCAAACGACGCTGGATAGCATGAACAAGATCCTCGCTAGCCAGTCGATGCAGCAGTTGCCGACGGATATGCAGTCAACGTTGCGTGAATTGAATCGCAGCATGCAGGGCTTCCAGCCTGGCTCCGCAGCCTACAACAAGATGGTGGCGGATATGCAGCGCCTTGATCAGGTGTTGCGAGAACTGCAACCGGTGCTGAAAACGCTCAATGAGAAGAGTAACGCGCTGGTATTTGAAGCGAAGGACAAAAAAGATCCAGAGCCGAAGAGGGCGAAACAATGAAAAAGTGGCTAGTGACGATTGCAGCACTGTGGCTGGCCGGATGCAGCTCCGGCGAAATTAATAAAAACTATTACCAGTTACCTGTGGTGCAGAGCGGTACACAAAGTACCGCCAGCCAGGGCAATCGTCTGTTATGGGTAGAGCAGGTCACTGTTCCTGACTATCTGGCGGGGAATGGTGTGGTTTATCAAACCAGTGATGTGAAGTATGTGATTGCCAACAACAACTTGTGGGCCAGCCCGTTGGATCAACAGTTGCGCAACACCCTGGTTGCCAACCTGAGTACGCAACTGCCCGGCTGGGTGGTTGCCTCCCAGCCTCTGGGAAGCGCCCAGGACACGCTCAATGTTACCGTAACGGAGTTTAACGGTCGCTATGATGGCAAGGTCATTGTCAGTGGTGAGTGGCTGTTGAACCACCAGGGACAACTGATCAAACGTCCGTTCCGTCTGGAAGGAGTGCAAACTCAGGATGGTTACGATGAGATGGTTAAAGTGCTGGCCGGTGTCTGGAGTCAGGAAGCCGCTTCTATTGCACAAGAGATAAAGCGTCTACCTTAATTATAAAGATTTGTAAATATAACCGTCTCCGGTATGTTGCCTGAGGCGGTTTTTTTGTCTCTAACGTGCGGAAAAATTTGTTCCTCTTCACATTTTTTGTACAACCGACATGCCCGTGTAGCTCACAAATATGACAGTGGCGTGAATTTTGCGCATTGACGGCAGTTATGATTCGCGGTATTGCTTAACTGTGATTGCACATTTAGTAATCACTGTTTTCTTTTCCACCAGAAACCAGTATGAGGGAAACGAGGCATGAAGAGACAAAAACGAGATCGCCTGGAACGGGCACATCAACGTGGTTATCAGGCCGGCATCGCCGGACGCTCAAAAGAAATGTGTCCCTATCAGACGCTGAATCAAAGGTCACAATGGCTGGGAGGCTGGCGAGAAGCCATGGCGGACAGGGTAGTAATGGCCTGATTCTGTCTCTTTAAAAAGAAACCTCCGCATTGCGGAGGTTTCGCCTTTTGATACTCTGTCTGATTATAATCAGAAGGCAGACGTATCCTGGAACAGACCGACTTTCAGGTCGCTGGCGGTATAGATCAGACGACCATCAACCAGCACTTCGCCATCCGCCAGGCCCATAATCAGACGACGGTTAACAATGCGTTTAAAGTGAATACGGTAGGTCACTTTTTTCGCTGTCGGCAGTACCTGACCAGTGAATTTCACTTCGCCAACGCCCAGCGCGCGGCCTTTACCTTCGCCGCCCAGCCAGCCGAGGTAGAACCCTACCAGCTGCCACATTGCGTCCAGGCCCAGGCATCCCGGCATAACCGGATCGCCAATAAAGTGGCATCCGAAGAACCACAGATCCGGATTGATATCCAGTTCTGCTTCAACATACCCTTTGTCGAAGTTACCACCCGTTTCGGTCATTTTGACCACACGGTCCATCATCAGCATGTTCGGTGCTGGCAATTGCGGGCCTTTAGCGCCAAACAGTTCACCGCGACCAGAGGCAAGAAGGTCTTCTTTTGTATAGGATTCGCGTTTATCTACCATGTTCTCTGTAAGCCTTATTTTATTGAAGCACGCAGGATAGCTAACACGTGTACGCTGAACAAGTCCGATCAGTTCGGAATAAACCAGTTCAGCCAACGTAATGGCCATGGAAAACGGTGACGTCCTTCCTGTTGCGATGCTTGCGCGATACGTTCCTGGATGGTTTGCATCAGCGTCGTTTGGCCTTCGCCATCCCACACCAGATTTAATAATAACGGCAGTGCGTCAGTCACATCGTCTACTGCCCAGATGGTGAATTTGCCTTCTTCTACCGCTTTCACCAGTTCACTGTGAAGACTTAAATGGCGAACGTTAGCTGTGGGGATAATGACACCTTGTTTCCCGGTTAACTCACGTTGCTGGCAAATAGCAAAGAAGCCTTCGATTTTCTCATTTAAACCACCGACCGGCTGGGCGCGACCGAACTGATCGACTGAACCTGTGATAGCGATACTCTGATTCACCGGCACATCGGCGAGGGCGCTTATCAGGGCGCAGAGTTCAGCCATCGAGGCACTATCTCCATCAACTTCACTGTATGACTGCTCAAATGTCAGCGATGCTGAGAAGGGGATCTGTTGCTCAAGCTGTAGTTCCGACATCAGGAACGCTTGCATGATCATCATCCCTTTCGCATGGATATTGCCGCCAAGCTCCGCTTTGCGTTCGATGTCGGTGAATTCACCATCGCCAATATGCACAACGCAGCTAATGCGAGAAGGTTCGCCAAAAGCGCGTGGATGACCCGGAAATTCAATGACCGAAAGGGCGTTAATTTGCCCGATGCGTTCGCCTTCGGTTTCAATCAGGATTTGCTCCTGAAGGATCTCATCCTGCATACGTTCAGCGAGGAAACCTTCGCGCCATTCACGCTGCTGCAGCATTAAGTTTAGCTGCTCGCCGGAGAAGGTGTCGCCATCACACAGGGAGGCGACCTCTTTACACTGGCGGAGGATCCACTGCGGGCTAAGCGGAAGTGTTTCTTGTTCACCGGTGTAGCGTGCTGCTTCGCGGATAAGTATCGGCCAGGCATCCGCTCCCGGTGCAGGTAAGTGATTATGTCTGGCGGTAAATGTCACCCAGCGACACCACTGGGTTACTGACTCCGCATCGACAATCTGCAGAGTATCTTCAAATTCGCTATAAATAGCCTGCTCTGAAAGCTCTGGCTCCATCTCCTGGAAATCAGCCAATGATTCGCGTTCGCCTACCAGAATGACTTTCAGCTTCAATGGCATCGAAGGCACAGAGACGGGGAGAGGGCGCGACTCATCAAACGCAACCCAGTCAAAACGCTCGCGGTTAACGATATTTTTCAGCCGCATCCACAGCAGAGGTTGCGCCAGCAGTGTACGCAAAGAGATAATGAGAATACCGCCATTTGCCTGATGCACCAGACCAGGCTGCAGGGTAATGTCGCCATTAAACTGGCGCAGGCAGCCAAAGAGTTGCTCCGCTTCTACCCAGTCGGCAGCGACAACTTGCGTTAAAGTCGCAAAATTATCATCTGCACTCACTGCGTGACGTAAGCGGATGGAGTGGCCGGAAACCTCATAGTGACCGCCCACCAGTTGGCCTGCATCGCTTTGTAGCGTACGCGCGGCATTGGCAATAAGATTCAGATACTCAGACTCTTCCGGGGCCTTCGCCAGCATAAAAGAGGAGGATGCTCGCGTATGCAGCAACTGCTCCAGCGCAAATTGCAGCCGCGGTTGAGTATCACTGAATAAAGGATCGTTTTCGTCAATCAAATGTGGCTGAGCAAATATTTCCTGATAGCTATCGGTATCAGGAACCAGGTCACGCCATGCAAGTTTCGTAATGGTCAAAGTTGATGTTTTTTAGTCTGTTGTCAAAGCCGCGATTATACCGTAACCGGCACTACAGCACACGTAGAAAGCACCGACAATACTCCTGGCATGGGCGTTAAAGCTCACAGGATGGAGATTCTTTTCTTCACTGGCCTAAAAAGCTGATATTCTGTAAAGAGTTACACGGTAACATTGAGATCGCTATGAAATATCAACAACTTGAAAATCTTGAAAGCGGTTGGAAATGGAAGTATCTGGTTAAGAAGCATCGCGAAGGGGAGTTAATCACCCGTTACATAGAAGCCAGTGCCGCCCAGGAAGCCGTCGATGTGTTGCTCTCGCTGGAAAATGAACCCGTGCTGGTAAATGGCTGGATTGACAAGCATATGAATCCGGAACTGGTCAATCGCATGAAGCAAACCATTCGGGCAAGACGAAAGCGCCATTTTAATGCGGAACACCAGCATACGCGCAAAAAATCGATCGATCTGGAATTTATTGTCTGGCAACGTCTGGCTGGTCTTGCGCAGCGTCGCGGTAAAACGCTTTCTGAAACGATTGTTCAGCTGATTGAAGATGCGGAAAACAAAGAGAAATACGCGAATAAAATGTCTTCTCTGAAGCAGGATCTGCAGGCATTGCTGGGTAAGGAATAACTGACGAAAGTCAGTTCAATTTACTAAAGGCAAAAAAAACCCCGCAGCAGCGGGGTTTTTCTACCAGACGAGAACTTAAGCCTGCGGCTGAGTTACAACGTCTTTGATACCTTTAACTTCGATCTCTACGCGACGATCCGGAGCCAGGCAGTCGATCAGTGCAGCACGCTGTTTCACGTTGTCACAGGTGTTGCCAGTAACCGGGTTGGATTCGCCCATACCACGTGCGGAGATCTTGTCTGCCGGGATACCTTTGGAGATCAGGTAATCAACAACAGACTGAGCACGGCGCTCGGACAGACCCTGGTTGTAAGCGTCAGAACCGATGCGGTCGGTGTAACCCAGAACAACTACGGAACCGTCTTTCGGATCCAGGTTGCTCAGCTGGCTGTACAGCTGATCCAGAGCAGCCTGACCTTCCGGTTTCAGGGTTGCTTTGTTGAAGTTGAACAGAACGTCAGACTTCAGAGTGAAGTGCTTGGTCTGTACTTCCGGTGCCGGAGCTGGAGCCGGAGCAACTACTGGAGCTGCTTCGCCCTGACCGAAACGGTAGGAAACACCCAGGCTCAGCATGCCGTTGTCCGGACGAGTGCCGATGGTGTGTGCGTCACCGATGTTGTTGGTCCACTGGTATTCCAGACGGGTAGCGATTTCAGGAGTGATCGCGTACTCAACACCGCCAGCGAAGACCGGAGAAACGCCGGTGTCGTGGTTTTTACCATAAACGTTGGATTTAGTGTCTGCACGCCATACCATGCCACCCAGACGAGTGTAGATGTCCAGGTCGTCAGTGATTGGGTAACCCAGTTTAGCGGTCAGTTGAACGCCCTGAGCTTTGTATGCACCGTTTTCAACGCTGCCTTTGTACGGCATACGACCTAACCAGTCGTAACCCATTTCAAAGCCAACATACGGGTTAACCTGGTAACCACCAAAAGCACCAGCGCCCAGTTGGTTTTCATGGGTCGGGCCATTGTTGTTGATGAAACCAGTGTCATGGTACTGGGACCAGCCCAGTTTAGCACCAGTGTACCAGGTGTTATCTTTCGGAGCGGCCTGCGCTACGGTAGCGAAACCAGCCAGTGCCACTGCAATCGCGATAGCTGTCTTTTTCATTTTTTGCGCCTCGTTATCATCCAAAATACGCCATGAATATCTCCAACGAGATAACACGGTTAAATCCTTCACCGGGGGATCTGCTCAATATTAACTCTACCGATATCTTCGGCTTATGCCGAGCACCCCTGGCGATGTAAAGTCTACAACGTAGTTGAAAACTTACAAGTGTGAACTCCGTCAGGCATATGAAAAAAAAGTCTTGTATAAGGTATGTTTAATCTTTTTTGTCAGCGACAATTTACAGAAGAGAATCGCGGAAACCGCTTCAGACAAGCCTCCGCAAGGAAAATTAGTCACGACTGAAAGTATTGGCTGGGCGACAAAAAAAGTTCCAGGATTAATCCTAAATTTACTTAATGATACAAATTAGAGTGAATTTTTAGCCCGGAAAGTTGTCTCGTGGCGTGAGAGGATGCGCTTACCGGACGCATAATAAACCCCATAGCGTTACCTTCATTTGCCGCATCAACAAGTTCAGCATGCTCTTCTTCAGTCAAATCATCTGCCAACCAACCGATCACCACACTGTAATTGCCCGTGCGTAAAGCGCGAACCATTGACTCCACAGTGTGGCAAGGGGAGAGCTGGCTAATCTGCATTACTTTCGTTAAGGGTAGCCCAGATGCCTGAACCCATTCCCGACTCAGTTTTTGTTGCGGTGTTAACCAGAGTTGCCAGCGCGATTGCTGACCGAGTTGCTGTAACAATGGCAACAGTAGAAGTTGCGTCATCATGGGCTGATCTTCGCGATAGACAACTTCACTGATAAGCCCGGCTGTAGTGTTTTCCGTAGAGACACGCGCAATTTTACTTGCTGCGGATGAGAACGACGAAGAACGATGTGCATAGCCTGAAGTGTACATAATCAATCCAGCCCCTGTGAGTTACTGTATGGATGTACAGTACATCCAGTGACAACAAAGATCAACCCTATTTTCGGAAAGAGCCTCGCAAATTTTGTCGTTGGTGACGGGAAAACATAAATTAATCTTGCCCCTTAAGAATAAGTTGCCTATTTTCGTAGTTAACGGATCCGTTAATGTGAATCATTCTTTTATGTTATGATTTTAAAAGGAATTTTATGAAAAGCCTCTCCTATAAGCGGATCTATAAATCACAAGAATACCTGGCAACGTTGGGCACAATTGAATACCGATCATTGTTTGGCAGTTACAGCCTGACCGTTGACGACACGGTGTTTGCGATGGTTTCTGATGGTGAGTTGTATCTTCGGGCTTGTGAGCAAAGTGCACAGTACTGTGTAAAACATCCGCCTGTCTGGCTGACATATAAAAAGTGTGGCCGATCCGTTACCCTCAATTACTATCGGGTTGATGAAAGTCTATGGCGAAATCAACTGAAGCTGGTGCGTCTGTCGAAATATTCTCTCGATGCAGCGCTGAAAGAGAAAAGCACGCGCAATACCCGGGAAAGACTGAAAGATTTGCCCAATATGTCTTTTCATCTGGAAGCGATTCTCGGGGAGGTGGGGATTAAGGATGTACGGGCGTTACGTATACTTGGGGCAAAAATGTGTTGGTTGCGACTGCGGCAGCAAAACAGTCTGGTGACAGAAAAGATTCTGTTTATGCTTGAAGGTGCCATTATCGGCATTCATGAAGCTGCGCTCCCGGTGGCACGCCGCCAGGAGCTTGCAGAATGGGCTGACTCTCTTACGCCGAAACAGGAGTTTCCTGCGGAACTTGAGTAATCTGGCGTTGCAGACGACCAATCTCAGGCAGTAATGCAATCAATAATCCAACTTGTTGTACGACCAGAGGTTCTTTGCTGTCTGCCCGTGGTTCAAGTTGCTGCATCCGCTGTTTCAGGCTAGCTAATGCCTCATTGACGCGTTCTTCATCAGCAGGTTGATGATGTAACGCGTCATCAACATAGCAAACTGCGTCATCAAGAAACGCCAGAATTTCAGGATTAGTTAACTGCTCCCGGTGAGCACCGAGGGCTGAGATATAGCTGGTAAACGTATGGTTAAGGCACAGCAACCGAAACGCGGCTTCGCGAATTTGCGGGGTAACGTTCGGCTCGCTGGACATATTTGATACCACCGACGCCAGCTCAGCATCACGGTTGTGTGCATCGCGGCGGGCAATACGATACGCCAGACGGTTATCACGCCCCTGATGGTATTGCTCCAGTATGGCATCGAGATACCGACAGTTGGCCTCTGTGGCGCGTTCGAGCATGCGCGGCAGATTGCGAAACTGCCAGTCAGGCCAGATGTAGCTCACTGCCGCCCACGCAATGGCACAACCAATCAGCGTATCGATTACGCGAGGTAACGCTACTTCAAAACCTTCACCCAGTAAGTTAAAACACAGTAGCACCAAAAGTGTGATGAACATCGTTGCATGAGCGTATTGCACGTTACGGAAGGCAAAAAAGAGCACGCCGGTAATAACCAGCAGCACCAGCTGCCCTTCCAGTGATGGCACAAACCACAGCACAGGAATGCCAATGGCGATACCTACCAGCGTACCAATAATCCTTAACTTCAGGCGGTGGCGCGTGGCGTTATAGTTTGGCTGGCAGACAAACAAACTTGTCAGCAAGATCCAATACCCGTGATGCATTCCGGTTATCTGAATGATGGCGTAGCCGAAGCACAACACCAGCGACATTCTTACCGCATGACGGAAGAGGGCGGATTCCGGCGTGAAGTGACGGCTAAGACGCAGCCAGATATCACTCAACCCGTGCGGGCTGTCATCAGCGAGCTCATTTTCGTCATTATTATGGGGTAGTGCCTGGGCCTGTTCTGATTCAATTGTTGCCAGTTGGGCATCAATGGCGCGTAAATTGTTCAGCAAAAATCCCAGTGTTTTGAGTAAATCGGCGGGTGCGCCGTTATCGCGCATCCGCTCCAGCGCAGCATCAATATGCGTAAAAGCGCGCTCAAAATGCGGATCATGTTGATAAGGCTGACGCAACAAAATACAGCGTGACAGTTGCTGGCACGCCTGGCCCTGCATCGACATCAGCCGCTGAAAACGGAACAGCACGTCGCTGTGGCGAAAATGTTCACGCAATGTTTGATACTGAATATGAGAAGAGCTGGCACGCTCGTGAATATCCTGTGCGACAAAGTAATAATGCAGCGTGCGACGCGTTCCCCGTTGACCACGATCGCCACGTAAGCGGGTCAGCAGCGAGAGTTTCGTCTGATTCAATGTCGCCATCAGCAGACCGTTGGCGAGAGCCAAATCGTACAGCGGTGCCTGGCTTTGATCTTCAATATCAGGCTCAAACATGCGCGACTTGAGCTCAAGATAACGCGCCAGTTGTTCATAGCAACGCGCCAGGTTGTCCTGCAGCGGGCGGACCGGGAACAGCAGATGACCAATAAGTGTCAGGACGTTGTACCAGACGGCACCGGCCAGCAGATACATCGGCTGCTGATACCAGTGCTCATACAGTGATGTTCCCAACATAGTGTAAATGGCGATCAGCAATGCACCGAAGGCAATTGTTGCATAGCGTTGACCCAGACCGCCGAGCAAAATGAAGCCGCTGGTAGAGAGCGTTAAGCCAATCGCAAATAGCCAGGGCCAGGGAAACAGCAATTCTACTGAGGCCGAGGCGATAAAAAAGCAGAACAGCGTAATGATGAGGTTACGCAAACGTCCCGCCAGTCGGTCATCGAGATCGGTCAGCGCCGCTGCCACCATCCCCAGCGTTAGCGGAATCGTCAGTTTTACATCACCCAGCCACCACGGAAACGCTGTGGTTCCACAAAGCGCAATAAAAATACGCGCGTAATACAGCCAGGCGCTGTTCCAGGTATAGCGTTTGAGCAAAGGACTTAGCATAAAGGCCATATTAGTGGATTATTCAAAACGACGACGTGCATTGGCTTCACGCGCAGCTTGCGCTGTTTCTACCGATACCACGCGACGACCAACCGGCCATAGTGCAATAGCGGCAATTTTAAAGTTCGCAATGCCGACAGGAATGCCAATGATTGAAATACATTGTGCGATGCCCGTTGCAATGTGCATCAGGCATAACCACCAGCCAAAGAAAATCAGCCAGAAAATATTCAATACCGTACCGCCAGTATTCAGCAGCACATTTTTGCCAGCCGGGTTCAGTTCATCGACATGAATAGCTTCATTGCCATAAGGCACCAGAGACAGTTTAGTGATCTCCCAGCAGGATCGTGTCAGCGGTAAGGTAAAAATCAGCACAATACTGACCAGAGTCGCCAACAGCCAGCCCAGAGTGGTGGCAAATCCGCCAAGCACAAAGTTCAGAATGTTCAAAACGGTACGCATAAAACCTCGCTTTACTGTGGTTTTCAGTAATGGGCGGCAATTGTAACGTTTTTTTGGGCTGGAGCACGTTTTCTCTGACGGTTACACTGATAAGAAATAATTTCGTGTGGATCTACAGAGTCATGGAACTGAAAGCGACAACGCTTGGAAAACGTCTGGCACAGCACCCTTACGATCGGGCGGTGATCCTCAATGCCGGGATTAAAGTCTCCGGCGATCGCCACGAATACCTTATTCCTTTCAATCAATTACTGGCGATTCACTGTAAGCGCGGTCTGGTATGGGGCGAGCTGGAATTTGTACTGCCGGACGAAAAAGTGGTGCGTCTGCACGGCACCGAATGGGGCGAGACGCAGCGTTTTTACCATCATCTTGATGCTCACTGGCGGCGGTGGAGTGGCGAGATGAGCGAAATTGCGTCTGGTGTTTTACGCCAGCAACTGGATTTGATTGCCACGCGCACTGGGGAAAATAAATGGCTGACGCGTGAGCAAACCTCTGGCGTGCAGCAACAAATCCGCCAGGCTTTGTCGGCGTTGCCGTTGCCGGTTAACCGACTGGAAGAATTCGATAACTGCCGTGAGGCGTGGCGTAAATGTCAGGCCTGGTTGAAAGATATTGAAAGCGCTCGGTTGCAGCATAACCAGGCGTATACCGAAGCCATGCTTACCGAGTATGCGGATTTTTTCCGCCAGGTCGAGTCTTCACCGCTGAATCCGGCGCAGGCCCGGGCAGTCGTTAATGGCGAGCATTCTCTGTTAGTGCTGGCAGGTGCAGGAAGCGGAAAAACGTCGGTGCTGGTGGCCCGTGCAGGCTGGTTGCTGGCGCGTGGTGAAGCGTCCCCTGAGCAAATTTTATTGCTGGCGTTTGGTCGCAAAGCCGCTGAAGAGATGGACGAGCGGATTCGCGAACGGCTACATACCGAAGACATTACCGCACGCACGTTTCATGCGCTGGCGCTGCATATTATTCAGCAGGGCAGCAAAAAAGTTCCGATAGTCAGCAAACTGGAAAATGATACCGCTGCCCGTCATGAACTCTTTATTGCTGAGTGGCGCAAGCAATGCAGCGAAAAGAAAGCGCAGGCGAAGGGCTGGCGGCAATGGCTGACGGAAGAAATGCAGTGGTCAGTGCCAGAAGGTAACTTCTGGGATGATGAAAAATTACAGCGTCGCCTTGCCTCTCGCCTCGATCGCTGGGTAAGTCTGATGCGGATGCACGGTGGTGCACAGGCAGAAATGATTGCCAGTGCACCCGAAGAGATTCGCGATCTGTTCAGTAAACGTATCAAGTTGATGGCCCCGTTATTAAAAGCCTGGAAAGGTGCGCTGAAGGCAGAAAACGCTGTCGATTTTTCGGGCCTTATTCATCAGGCGATTGTGATTCTGGAGAAAGGTCGCTTTATCAGCCCGTGGAAGCATATTCTGGTTGATGAATTTCAGGATATCTCGCCGCAGCGGGCAGCGTTGTTAGCGGCATTACGCAAGCAAAACAGTCAGACGACGTTGTTCGCTGTTGGTGATGACTGGCAGGCGATTTACCGATTCAGCGGTGCGCAAATGTCGCTCACCACCGCTTTCCATGAAAACTTTGGTGAAGGCGAACGCTGTGATTTAGACACGACTTACCGTTTTAACAGTCGTATCGGTGAGGTGGCAAACCGGTTTATTCAGCAGAACCCAGGCCAGCTGAAAAAGCCGCTAAACAGCTTAACCAATGGAGACAAAAAAGCCGTCACGTTATTGGATGAGAGTCAACTTGACGCTTTGCTGGATAAGCTCTCTGGTTATGCCAAACCGGAAGAGCGCATTCTGATCCTGGCGCGTTACCATCACATGAGGCCTGCCAGCCTGGAAAAAGCGGCAACACGCTGGCCGAAGTTGCAAATCGACTTTATGACCATTCATGCCAGCAAAGGGCAACAGGCGGATTACGTCATCATCGTTGGCTTGCAGGAGGGAAGTGATGGTTTTCCGGCTGCGGCGCGGGAGTCGATTATGGAAGAGGCGCTACTGCCACCGGTTGAGGATTTCCCGGACGCTGAAGAACGGCGGTTAATGTACGTGGCGCTGACCCGGGCACGCCATCGGGTATGGGCACTGTTTAACAAAGAGAATCCCTCTCCCTTTGTGGAAATACTGAAAAATCTGGATGTGCCGGTGGCGAGAAAACCGTAAGAAACAGGTGGCGTTTGCCACCTGTGCAATATTACTTCAGACGGTCCGCGAGATAACGCTGATAATCGGGGATCAGAATATCGACCGCGTCGTTGAAATGCGGCGACTGGATTATGAAGTCTGCCGTTGCCACGTTGGTGGCGACCGGAATGTTCCATACCGTCGCCAGACGCAGCAAGGCTTTCACGTCAGGATCGTGCGGCACGGCATTTAGTGGATCCCAGAAGAAAATCAATACATCAATTTTCCCTTCTGAGATCAATGCGCCAACCTGCTGGTCACCCCCCATTGGGCCACTCAACATCGCGTTGACGTTCATGCCGGTCGCGCGGGAAATTAAGTTACCGGTAGTGCCTGTTGCATACAGTACGTGTTGTTCCAGTAACGGTTGATGCCGTTCCACCCAGCTCATCAGCATTTGTTTGCAGTGATCGTGTGCCACCAGCGCAATATGTTTCCGCGCAGGTAAAGTGCGAGTCGTCAGTTCCATAATGTACATCCGTAGTTAACTTTCCTACAGATTACTGTAAGCACTTATCGCTGCAAGATAAAGACCGAAAAAGCCTGCGCACAGGCACAAAAATCTCAGGAAGATGGTTGTTTTTCCGCCCACTGCAGGAAAGTATTTCGCGTTTGTGGGTCAGCCAGTTTAAACCAATACTTCAGCCGTTGTTCTGTGAGCACCTGAGACTGCGGTGGAATAGCATCCAGCTCGGAAACACCCGAAAGCAGCGTACTGTCATCTGCCATCATCGTGGCAAATTGCGGTAGTGAAGCGCGTTTCGCGGATTTGTTATAGCGTTCAACCTCGACCTCATAATCAATCGTTTTTGCCGTTGAGGTAATGGCGAGAATATCCAGCTTTACCGGAATCGGCGTCGCATCGCCATCCAACAATTCAAGGCGCGGCGCGGCATCAAAATGGTTAGCTTCCCGCTCATTCTCCAGGCGAGGCAGGCGAAAATTGACCTGGTTGATGAGCTGGGTATTAAAACTGACCACCAGCGGTGGGGAGATATACAGCCGTTCTTCACTATTGGAAAGATGAATCGTCTTCTCAACGCGAAACACTAACTGATGCGGTCCATTATCCAGTTCAATGCTGTCCGCACCGCGCAGCAGAGAGCTGGAAACCTTCTTGCCGTCGAGTACCAGAAGATCGACATCGGTTGAAAGCCGCAGCGTGGTGGCAAAAACGGATACCGGCAAACATAATGCAATCAAGGTGGTCACGATGCCGGTTTTCATAGGTAGCTCCTGTCAAAAGACCGCCCGAATAATAATGTGTCAAAATTTTTCTTTAATCATACTTACTAACATATAGACATATTTCCCGCTTTTGCTCTCATTCATTCGTATTAGCTGCATGGTTGGCATGTCGGCTTTGTCGTACACTTTGTTAAACAGTCTGGAGGAAATAATGAAAGAAACCGATATTGCAGGCATTTTAACGTCCACTCACACCATTGCGCTGGTGGGGGCAAGCGACAAACCCGATCGTCCCAGCTATCGCGTGATGAAATATCTACTCGACCAGGGGTATCACGTCATTCCGGTTTCGCCAAAAGTTGCCGGCAAAACGCTGCTGGGCCAGAAGGGGTATGGCACGCTGGCAGACGTTCCGGAAAAAGTCGATATGGTCGATGTTTTCCGTAATTCAGAAGCGGCGTGGGGCGTGGCACAGGAAGCTATTGCCATTGGCGCGAAAACCCTCTGGATGCAACTGGGGGTGATTAATGAGCAAGCGGCAGTACTGGCACGGGATGCCGGGTTAAATGTGGTGATGGATCGCTGCCCGGCTATTGAGATCCCTCGCCTGGGCCTGGCCAAATAAAAAATCCCCGGAAGGCAAAAACCTTCCGGGGATTTGTTCAGGGATTAGTTACGCAGACGCGGGGCCTGGAGTTGTTTGCGGATGGTCTGCGCCAGCTCATCCATGGATGGCTGTTCAGGATGTTCATCCTGCAATTCGCTACTTAGCTGGGCTTCAGCCAGGTAGGTATGAACCGGTAGGCCGTTATCGTCCTCCATCACTACGTGATACCACGGAGCGGCGCGAAGCTCGTCATTCACCGCCAGCTCATCAGGCGACGGTTCAGAGAGCGAATAAACCGGGTCGATATCCACGACCACTCCGAGATAACCTAACAGGGAATGGCGGACCTGCTGGCCGATACCGAATTTGCTGGCAATCATAGTCACCTCCCGGGAAATCTTTACCTTTGATATAAGGGTAAAATTCCACATTTCAAGTTACATGACGCGACAGGCAAACCCTTTCAGATATAGCCCTTCCGGATAGGTAGCGATCACCGGATGATCGGCTGCCTGACGGAACTGCTCTATAAATTGTACATCACGACCGGCATCAATTGCGGCATCCGCGATGATTTTCTGAAATAAATCGCTGGTCATCAGACCGGAACAGGAGAAAGTCAGGAGAATACCGCCTTCATTCAGCAGCTGAATCGCCAGCATGTTGATGTCTTTATAACCACGACACGCGCCCATCAACTGGCTTTTATTCTCAACAAACTTCGGCGGGTCCATCACGATAACGTCAAATTTTTCACCGCGATCGCGATAAGTACGCAGCAATTTAAAGACATCATCACGGACAAACTCAGCCTTGCTCAGATCCAGTTTGTTCAGCTCAACGTTCTGCCGTGCAATATCCAGCGCTTCCTGGGAGGTATCAACGCTGACAACCTGGCTGCAACCGCCCATCAGTGCCGATACGGCGAAACCACCGGTATAGGAGAAACAGTTCAGCACACGTTTATTTTCAACGTAGCGGCGGGTAGCCAGGCGGCTATCACGCTGGTCCAGGTAGTAGCCCGTTTTGTGTCCGTGCTGAATATCCACCAGCAGTTTCATTCCGTGTTCTTCAATCGGCAGCAGGGCAGGTGGCAACTCGCCGGTGACGGGGCCCTGGGTCAGCTCCATTCCTTCTTTTTTACGTACCGCGACGTCGCTGCGATCGTAAATCGAACATTCCGGGTACAGCGTTTGCAGGGCACTAATTAATGCCGCGCGCTGATATTCTGCCCCAGCACTCAGCAGTTGCAGCACCAGAAAATTACCGAAACGATCGATAGTAATACCCGGCAGGCCATCAGATTCTCCGGCGATTAAACGATAGCTGTCGAGGCCATCTTTTTGCGCCAGCCAGTCACGCCATTTTTGTGCTTGTTGCAAACGGCGGGAAAAAAAAGCAATGTCGATAGACTCAGACGGGTCAAACGTCCAGACGCGCGCCCGGATTTGCGAAGCTGGCGAATAAGCGCCGCGTGCTAACCATTTTCCCTGATGATCAACAATATCGATGGTTTCACCGAGGCTGGCTTTACCTTCCATGCGGGCAACGGCCCCGGAAAAGACCCACGGATGGCGACGAAGTAATGATTTTTCGCGCCCTTTGGCTAACACTAAACGTACACTCATAATTTACTTTTCTGTCGATGCAAAGAAATGGGCGTCATTGTCCGGAGTTTTCCATGGATTTGCAACGCGTCCATTAAGGATAAGGAGAGCAGCAATGTCGAAAGTCTGCATAATTGCCTGGGTTTACGGGCGAGTTCAGGGCGTAGGATTTCGCTACACCACACAGTACGAAGCGAAAAGACTGGGTTTAACCGGGTACGCCAAAAATCTTGACGATGGCAGCGTGGAAGTGGTTGCTTGCGGTGAAGAAGGGCAGGTGGAAAAATTAATGCAGTGGTTAAAGAGTGGCGGCCCGCGTTCTGCGCGTGTAGAACGGGTGCTCAGCGAGCCGCATCATCCCTCGGGGGAATTAACCGATTTTCGTATCCGTTAAATACATTTTACCGGTTTTGGCAGGCCAGCAATTTTGGTGGCTTGCTTAGCCGGACCTTTCGGAAACAGTCGGTATAAATAGCGGCTGTTACCTTTTTCTTCGCCAAATTTATTCGCCATCGCTTTTACCAGCATACGAATCGCCGGAGAAGTATTGAATTCCAGATAGAAATCACGCACAAAACGCACCACTTCCCAGTGTTCCGGTGACAGCGAAATCCCTTCGTTCTCTGCAATCACCACAGCCAGCGGCTCACTCCACTGGCTGCTTTCTTTGAGATAGCCTTCGGTATCCGTTTCTATCTCTTTACCTTCGAAGATCAGCATAATTATTACTACCTTAATCAGACTGGCGGCAGTGTAACAAAAAACAAAGCCCCGCATAAAGCGAGGCTATGAAAGTGTTAGCGGGTGAGATTAATCGCGGCTAGCGAAGCCCAGAATGCTCAGCAGGCTGACGAAGATGTTGTACAGCGAAACATACAGGCTAACCGTGGCACGAATATAGTTCGTCTCACCGCCATGAATGATGTTGCTGGTTTCAAACAAGATAGCGCCAGAGGAGATCAGAATGAAGACCGCGCTGATCGCCAGATGCAGAGCAGGCAGCTGCAGGAAGATATTCGCAACCATACCAATCAGCACCACCACAATACCCGCCATCAGCATACCGCCGAGGAACGACATATCTTTGCGGGTGGTCAGCACATATGCAGAGCAGCAGAAGAACACTAACGCCGTTCCGCCCAGTGCCATAGCGATTACGTCACCCATTCCGGCAGACAGATAGGTGTTCAGAATAGGTCCGAGGATATAACCCAGAAAACCGGTAAAGGCGAATGCGGAGATAATCCCGGTCGGCTTATTCGCCGTTTTATAGGTCAGGAACATCAAACCATACATACCCACCAGCGTCAGAATCAGACCCGGAGATGGCAGCATCAGCACCGTACTGGCAGTTGCGGTAATCGCCGAAAAGGCCAGCGTCAGGCTCAGCAGAAAATAGGTATTACGCAGCACCTTATGGGTGCTAAGCAGTGATGTACGGTCATGTGAAGAACTAACAATACGATCCATTGAGTCACTCTCTATGACAGATGTAATTAATTAAGCAGCATAATGATAATGCGTAAGGGCACCCAGAAGTTTTACCCATCTTTACGCATTTGATCTGGAACAGGTTTAACAGCGGATTATCAGGTCATTAAGCAAATATAACGCCCTGAGAATTTCGACAGGCAAAAGAAAAAGGGGTTAGCATTTAGCTAACCCCTTATCTTATTTGGCGGAAGCGCAGAGATTCGAACTCTGGAACCCTTTCGGGTCGCCGGTTTTCAAGACCGGTGCCTTCAACCGCTCGGCCACACTTCCGGAATGACGCGCACTATAAACATCCCGATGCGGCGTGTAAACCCCTAATTTGTTTGTTTGCCTGAAAAACAGCCAAAAGTGCATTGATAGCGTGAAATAACAGCAGATTGATCATTTCATCACCATGAATTCCTTCTCTTTTACTCGTTTAGCAACCGGCTAAACATCCCCACCGCCCGGCCAAAAGAAAAATAGGTCCATTTTTATCGCTAAAAGATAAATCCACACAGTTTGTATTGTTTTGTGCAAAAGTTTCACTACGCTTTATTAACAATACTTTCTGGCGACGTGCGCCAGTGCAGAAGGATGAGCTTTCGTTTTCAGCATCTCACGTGAAGCGATGGTTTGCCTTGCTACAGGGACGTCGCTTGCCGACCATAAGCGCCCGGTGTCCTGCCGGTGTCGCAAGGAGGAGAGACGTGCGATATGAATAACGAGGAAACATTTTACCAGGCCATGCGGCGTCAGGGCGTTACCCGGCGCAGCTTTCTCAAATATTGTAGTCTGGCTGCCACGTCGCTGGGATTAGGCGCGGGAATGGCACCAAAGATTGCCTGGGCGCTGGAGAACAAACCGCGCATTCCGGTGGTATGGATCCACGGTCTGGAATGCACCTGCTGTACCGAATCTTTTATCCGCTCCGCTCACCCACTGGCGAAGGACGTCATCCTTTCCCTGATTTCCCTCGATTACGACGATACTTTGATGGCTGCCGCCGGAACCCAGGCGGAAGAAGTCTTTGAAGACATCATCACGCAATACAATGGCAAATATATCCTCGCAGTAGAAGGTAATCCGCCGCTGGGCGAGCAGGGGATGTTCTGTATCAGCAGCGGTCGACCGTTTATTGAGAAACTCAAACGTGCCGCTGCCGGAGCCAGCGCGATTATCGCCTGGGGAACCTGCGCGTCCTGGGGCTGCGTGCAGGCCGCGCGACCCAATCCGACGCAGGCAACGCCTATCGACAAAGTCATCACCGACAAACCCATTATCAAAGTACCTGGCTGCCCGCCGATCCCGGATGTGATGAGCGCCATCATTACTTACATGGTGACCTTTGATCGCTTGCCAGATGTCGACAGAATGGGCCGTCCGCTGATGTTCTATGGTCAGCGAATCCACGATAAATGCTATCGCCGCGCCCACTTCGACGCCGGAGAGTTCGTCCAGAGTTGGGATGATGACGCTGCCCGCAAAGGTTACTGCCTGTACAAAATGGGCTGCAAAGGGCCTACCACCTATAACGCCTGTTCCTCCACACGCTGGAATGATGGCGTTTCTTTCCCAATCCAGTCTGGTCACGGCTGCCTGGGCTGTGCGGAAAATGGTTTCTGGGATCGCGGTTCGTTCTACAGCCGCGTGGTCGATATTCCGCAAATGGGTACTCATTCCACCGCCGATACCGTCGGTTTAACCGCGCTTGGCGTGGTGGCAGCGGCTGTTGGTGTGCACGCAGTCGCCAGCGCCGTTGACCAGCGCAGACGTCATAACCAGCAACCTACAGAAACCGAACATCAGCCAGGCAATGAGGATAAACAGGCATGAGCACTCAGTACGAAACTCAGGGATACACCATCAATAATGCCGGACGCCGCCTGGTGGTCGACCCGATTACGCGCATCGAAGGCCACATGCGCTGCGAAGTGAATATTAACGATCAGAATGTGATCACCAATGCCGTCTCCTGCGGCACCATGTTTCGCGGGCTGGAGATCATCCTACAAGGGCGCGACCCGCGCGATGCGTGGGCGTTCGTTGAACGTATCTGCGGCGTCTGTACTGGCGTACACGCCCTGGCTTCGGTTTACGCCATCGAAGATGCTATCGGTATTAAAGTGCCGGACAACGCCAATATCATCCGCAACATTATGCTGGCAACGCTCTGGTGCCACGATCATCTGGTGCACTTCTATCAGCTTGCCGGGATGGACTGGATCGATGTGTTAGATGCGCTGAAAGCCGACCCGCGGAAAACCTCCGAACTGGCGCAAAGTCTCTCCTCTTGGCCGAAATCATCCCCTGGCTATTTCTTCGACGTACAAAACCGCCTGAAAAAATTTGTTGAAGGCGGGCAGTTGGGGATCTTCCGCAATGGCTACTGGGGGCACCCGCAGTACAAACTGCCGCCAGAAGCTAACCTGATGGGCTTTGCCCACTATCTCGAAGCTCTCGATTTCCAGCGTGAAATTGTCAAAATCCACGCGGTCTTTGGCGGTAAAAACCCGCATCCAAACTGGATTGTCGGCGGGATGCCTTGCGCCATCAACATTGACGAAAGCGGCGCGGTCGGGGCAGTCAATATGGAACGCCTGAACCTGGTGCAGTCAATTATCACCCGCACGGCGGACTTCATTAACAACGTGATGATCCCCGACGCCTTAGCCATCGGTCAGTTCAACAAACCGTGGAGCGAAATCGGCACTGGTCTTTCTGATAAATGCGTTCTCAGCTACGGCGCATTCCCGGATATTGCCAACGACTTTGGCGAGAAAAGTCTGCTGATGCCTGGCGGCGCGGTGATTAACGGCGACTTCAACAATGTGCTGCCAGTGGATTTGGTTGATCCGCAGCAGGTGCAGGAGTTTGTCGACCACGCCTGGTATCGATATCCCAACGATCAGGTCGGGCGTCATCCGTTCGATGGCATCACCGACCCGTGGTACAACCCCGGCGATGTCAAAGGCAGCGATACCAACATTCAGCAGCTGAATGAACAGGAACGCTACTCGTGGATCAAAGCGCCACGCTGGCGCGGTAACGCGATGGAAGTGGGGCCGCTGGCGCGCACGTTAATCGCTTATCACAAAGGCGATGCTGCGACCGTTGAGTCGGTCGATCGCATGATGTCGGCGTTGAACCTGCCGCTTTCCGGTATCCAGTCAACGTTAGGCCGCATTTTGTGCCGCGCGCACGAAGCGCAGTGGGCCGCAGGTAAGTTGCAGTATTTCTTCGACAAGCTGATGACGAACCTGAAAAACGGCAATCTCGCCACTGCTTCCACGGAAAAATGGGAACCTGCAACCTGGCCGACAGAATGCCGTGGTGTCGGTTTTACCGAAGCGCCGCGCGGGGCGTTAGGCCACTGGGCCGCCATTCGCGATGGCAAGATTGATCTCTACCAGTGCGTGGTGCCGACCACCTGGAACGCCAGCCCGCGCGATCCCAAAGGGCAGATTGGCGCTTATGAAGCGGCGCTGATGAACACCAAAATGGCGATCCCCGAGCAACCGCTGGAGATCCTGCGTACTCTGCACAGCTTTGACCCGTGCCTCGCCTGTTCAACACACGTGCTGGGCGACGACGGTAGCGAGCTGATCTCCGTGCAGGTGCGTTAACAGCGAAGGAGAATCATCATGCAACAGAAAAGCGACAACGTTGTCAGCCACTATGTCTTTGAAGCGCCAGTGCGCATCTGGCACTGGTTGACGGTGTTATGCATGGCGGTGTTGATGGTCACCGGATACTTTATCGGCAAGCCGCTACCTTCCGTCAGCGGCGAGGCGACGTATCTGTTCTATATGGGCTACATCAGGTTAATTCACTTCAGCGCCGGGATGGTTTTTACCGTGGTTTTGCTGATGCGGATCTACTGGGCTTTTGTTGGCAATCGATACTCCCGCGAGCTGTTTATCGTGCCGGTATGGCGTAAAAGCTGGTGGCAGGGCGTGTGGTATGAAATCCGCTGGTATCTGTTTCTGGCAAAACGTCCGAGTGCCGATATAGGCCATAATCCCATCGCCCAGGCGGCGATGTTCGGCTATTTCCTGATGTCGGTCTTTATGATCATCACTGGTTTTGCGCTGTACAGCGAACACAGCCAGTACGCTATTTTTGCGCCGTTCCGTTATGTGGTGGAATTTTTCTACTGGACGGGTGGCAACTCAATGGACATTCACAGCTGGCATCGGCTGGGGATGTGGCTGATTGGCGCGTTTGTGATCGGTCATGTCTACATGGCGCTGCGTGAAGACATCATGTCCGACGACACGGTGATCTCCACCATGGTCAACGGCTACCGTAGCCACAAATTTGGCAAAATAAGTAACAAGGAGCGTTCATGAGCGAGCAACGCGTGGTGGTCATGGGGCTGGGCAACCTGCTGTGGGCCGATGAAGGCTTCGGCGTGCGGGTGGCGGAACGGCTGTATGCCCATTACCACTGGCCCGAGTATGTGGAGATTGTCGATGGCGGTACTCAGGGACTGAACTTGCTGGGGTATGTCGAAAGCGCCAGCCATCTGTTGATTCTCGATGCCATTGACTACGGGCTGGAACCTGGAACGCTGCGAACCTATGCCGGAGAACGCATTCCGGCTTATCTCAGCGCGAAGAAAATGAGCCTGCATCAGAACAGTTTCTCCGAAGTGTTGGCGCTGGCGGATATCCGCGGACATCTGCCAGCACATATTGCCCTCGTCGGTCTGCAACCCGCAATGCTCGACGACTACGGCGGTAGCCTGAGCGAACTGGCACGGGAGCAACTGCCCGCTGCGGAACAGGCGGCGCTGGCGCAGCTTGCTGCGTGGGGAATTGTGCCGCAACCGGCTAATGAATCGCGCTGTCTCAATTATGACTGTCTGTCGATGGAAAATTACGAAGGCGTTCGCTTGCGCCAGTACCGGATGACACAGGAGGAGCAGGGATGAGCAACGACACGCCATTTGATGCGTTGTGGCAACGAATGCTGGCGCGCGGCTGGACGCCAGTCAGTGAATCCCGTCTTGACGACTGGCTTACGCAAGCGCCAGACGGCGTGGTGTTATTAAGCAGTGACCCGAAACGCACGCCAGAGGTCAGCGATAATCCGGTAATGATTGGCGAATTACTGCGCGAGTTTCCCGACTATACATGGCAGGTGGCGATTGCTGACCTTGAGCAGAGCGAAGCCATCGGCGATCGCTTTGGCGTCTTTCGCTTTCCTGCCACTTTAGTGTTTACCGGCGGAAACTATCGCGGCGTGCTGAATGGTATTCACCCGTGGGCGGAACTGATAAACCTGATGCGCGGGCTTGTCGAACCGCAGCAGGAGCGTGTCTCATGAGCGAAACTTTTTTCCATCTGCTGGGGCCAGGAACGCAACCGAACGATGACAGTTTCAGCATGAATCCACTGCCGATCACCTGTCAGGTGAATGATGAACCGAGTATGGCGGCCCTGGAGCAATGTGCTCACAGCCCGCAGGTGATTGCGCTGTTAAACGAGTTACAACATCAACTAAGCGAACGCCAACCGCCGTTGGGCGAGGTGCTGGCAGTCGATCTGTTAAATCTCAACGCCGACGATCGTCACTTTATCAATACGCTTCTCGGGGAAGGGGAAGTGTCAGTGCGCATTCAGCAGGCTGACGACAGTGAAAGTGAAATACAGGAGGCGATCTTCTGCGGATTATGGCGGGTGCGCAGACGTCGCGGCGAAAAGTTGCTGGAGGACAAACTGGAGGCTGGCTGCGCGCCGCTGGCGTTGTGGCAGGCGGCAACGCAAAATTTCTTGCCGACAGATTCGCTGTTACCGCCGCCCATTGATGGTCTGATGAATGGCCTACCGTTGGCGCATGAGTTACTGGCACATGTACGTAACCCCGACGCGCAGCCGCACAGCATTAATCTGACGCAATTACCCATCAGCGAGGCTGATCGGCTTTTTCTCTCACGTCTCTGTGGGCCGGGAAATATTCAGATTCGTACCATTGGCTATGGCGAGAGCTATATCAACGCCACGGGGTTACGCCATGTCTGGCATTTACGCTGTACGGACACCTTAAAAGGCCCGTTACTGGAAAGTTATGAAATCTGCCCAATACCGGAAGTGGTGCTGGCAGCGCCAGAAGATTTGGTCGATTCTGCGCAGCGGCTTAGCGAGGTATGTCAGTGGCTGGCGGAAGCTGCACCGACGTAAAAAGACGGTAAGTATCGCTTTCAGTCTTATGAATATCGCAATCGGCGAATACCTCTGGTCGTAGAGTTTCAGGATAAAGAGGGAGATCTACCATTATCGGGTTATTTTTCTCTCTTCGCCTACAGGAGTGCGCATGTGGGATGTCATTGATTTATCGCGCTGGCAGTTTGCTCTGACCGCGCTGTATCACTTTTTATTTGTACCCCTTACCCTGGGGCTGATTTTTTTGCTGGCTATTATGGAAACCATTTACGTGGTCACCGGCAAAACAATCTACCGCGATATGACGCGCTTCTGGGGTAAGCTCTTCGGTATCAATTTTGCTCTTGGCGTGGCTACCGGCCTGACCATGGAGTTTCAGTTTGGTACTAACTGGTCATTCTATTCCAACTATGTGGGCGATATTTTTGGCGCACCGCTGGCGATGGAAGCATTAATGGCCTTCTTCCTCGAATCCACCTTTGTCGGGCTGTTCTTCTTCGGCTGGCAACGGCTGAATAAATACCAGCACCTGCTGGTGACGTGGCTGGTGGCGTTCGGTTCAAATCTCTCTGCGTTGTGGATATTGAATGCCAACGGTTGGATGCAATACCCGACCGGTGCGCATTTTGATATCGACACCCTGCGTATGGAGATGACCAGCTTCAGCGAGCTGGTCTTTAATCCGGTCAGCCAGGTGAAATTTGTGCACACCGTAATGGCGGGCTACGTGACCGGGGCCATGTTTATTATGGCGATCAGCGCCTGGTATTTACTGCGCGGACGGGAGCGCGATGTCGCATTACGCTCGTTTGCCATCGGTTCCGTCTTCGGTACTCTGGCGATTATCGGTACCCTGCAACTCGGAGACAGTTCTGCGTATGAAGTCGCGCAAGTACAACCGGTAAAACTGGCGGCGATGGAAGGGGAGTGGCAAACGGAACCTGCACCTGCACCGTTCCATGTGGTTGCCTGGCCGGAACAGGATCAAGAGCGTAACGCCTTTGCCCTCAAAATTCCCGCGCTGCTAGGGATCCTCGCCACTCACTCATTAGATAAACCCGTGCCGGGTCTGAAGAATTTGATGGCTGAAACCTACCCACGCTTGCAACGCGGACGTATGGCCTGGCTGTTAATGCAGGAAATATCGCAAGGCAATCGTGAGCCGCATGTGTTGCAGGCATTCCGGGGACTGGAAGGTGACCTGGGCTACGGCATGTTGCTCTCCCGCTATGCGCCGGATATGAATCATGTCACAGCCGCACAGTACCAGGCGGCGATGCGTGGCGCGATACCTCAGGTTGCGCCGGTATTCTGGAGTTTCCGCATCATGGTGGGCTGTGGTTCCCTGCTGCTACTGGTGATGCTGATTGCGCTTGTCCAGACGCTGCGTGGCAAAATCGACCAGCATCGCTGGGTGCTGAAAATGGCGCTCTGGAGTTTGCCGTTGCCGTGGATTGCGATTGAAGCCGGGTGGTTTATGACCGAGTTTGGTCGTCAGCCGTGGGCGATACAGGACATCTTACCGACATACTCCGCGCACTCCGCTTTAACCACAGGACAACTGGCTTTCTCACTGATCATGATCGTAGGGCTTTACACCCTGTTCTTAATCGCCGAAGTCTACCTGATGCAGAAATATGCCCGTCTGGGGCCGAGCGCGATGCAGAGTGAACAACCGACGCAGCAACAGGGGTAAAGGAGAAAATCATGTTTGATTATGAAACATTGCGCTTCATCTGGTGGCTGCTGATTGGCGTGATCCTGGTGGTCTTTATGATCTCCGACGGATTTGACATGGGGATCGGCTGTCTGCTGCCGCTGGTGGCGCGTAATGATGATGAACGCCGGATAGTGATAAACAGCGTTGGTGCACACTGGGAAGGCAACCAGGTCTGGTTGATCCTCGCTGGTGGGGCATTATTTGCCGCCTGGCCCAGAGTGTATGCAGCGGCGTTTTCCGGCTTTTATGTGGCGATGATCCTGGTGCTGTGCTCACTGTTCTTCCGCCCGCTGGCCTTTGATTATCGCGGAAAAATCGCCGATGCACGCTGGCGTAAAATGTGGGACGCCGGTCTGGTCATCGGCAGTCTGGTGCCGCCGGTAGTCTTCGGTATCGCCTTCGGCAACTTGTTGCTCGGCGTGCCGTTTGCCTTCACACCGCAATTACGCGTGGAGTATCTCGGCAGCTTCTGGCAACTGCTGACGCCATTCCCTTTATTGTGCGGATTGCTCAGCCTTGGGATGGTGATTTTGCAAGGTGGCGTCTGGTTACAACTGAAAACTGTTGGTGTGATTCATCTGCGTTCACAGCTGGCGACCAAACGCGCTGCACTGTTGGTGATGCTGTGCTTTTTGCTGGCGGGTTACTGGCTGTGGGTCGGTATTGATGGCTTTGTACTGCTCGCCCAGGATGCTAACGGTCCTTCCAATCCGTTAATGAAACTGGTGGCAGTGCTACCTGGTGCCTGGATGAATAATTTTGTCGAGTCGCCCGTTTTGTGGATCTTCCCGCTGCTGGGATTCTTCTGCCCATTGCTGACGGTGATGGCGATTTATCGTGGTCGCCCGGGTTGGGGATTTTTGATGGCATCATTGATGCAATTTGGCGTGATTTTCACGGCAGGCATCACGCTGTTCCCCTTTGTCATGCCGTCAAGCGTGAGTCCGATCTCCAGCCTGACGTTGTGGGACAGTACTTCCAGTCAGCTGACGCTGAGCATTATGTTGGTAATCGTGCTGATATTTTTGCCCATTGTGTTGCTCTACACTCTCTGGAGCTACTACAAAATGTGGGGGCGCATGACAACAGAAACTCTCCGCCGTAACGAAAACGAGTTGTACTAAGGAGCAGAAACAATGTGGTATTTACTTTGGTTCGTCGGCATTTTGTTGATGTGTTCGCTCTCCACCCTTGTGTTGGTATGGCTGGACCCGCGTCTGAAAAGTTAACGAACGTAGGCCTGATGCGGCGCATTAGCATCGCATCAGGCAATCAATAATGTCAGATATGAAAAGCGGAAACATATCGATGAAAGCGATCTTAATCCCATTTTTATCTCTTCTGATTCCGTTAACCCCGCAATCTGCATTCGCTCAGAGTGAGCCGGAGCTGAAGCTGGAAAGTGTGGTGATTGTCAGTCGTCATGGTGTGCGTGCTCCAACCAAGGCCACGCAACTGATGCAGGATGTCACCCCAGACGCATGGCCAACCTGGCCGGTAAAACTGGGTTGGCTGACACCGCGCGGTGGTGAGCTAATCGCCTATCTCGGACATTACCAACGCCAGCGTCTGGTAGCCGACGGATTGCTGGCGAAAAAGGGCTGCCCGCAGTCTGGTCAGGTCGCGATTATTGCTGATGTCGACGAGCGTACCCGTAAAACAGGCGAAGCCTTCGCCGCCGGGCTGGCACCTGACTGTGCAATAACCGTACATACCCAGGCAGATACGTCCAGTCCCGATCCGTTATTTAATCCTCTAAAAACTGGCGTTTGCCAACTGGATAACGCGAACGTGACTGACGCGATCCTCAGCAGGGCAGGAGGGTCAATTGCTGACTTTACCGGGCATCGGCAAACGGCGTTTCGCGAACTGGAACGGGTGCTTAATTTTCCGCAATCAAACTTGTGCCTTAAACGTGAGAAACAGGACGAAAGCTGTTCATTAACGCAGGCATTACCATCGGAACTCAAGGTGAGCGCCGACAATGTCTCATTAACCGGTGCGGTAAGCCTCGCATCAATGCTGACGGAGATATTTCTCCTGCAACAAGCACAGGGAATGCCGGAGCCGGGGTGGGGAAGGATCACCGATTCACACCAGTGGAACACCTTGCTAAGTTTGCATAACGCGCAATTTTATTTGCTACAACGCACGCCAGAGGTTGCCCGCAGCCGCGCCACCCCGTTATTAGATTTGATCAAGACAGCGTTGACGCCCCATCCACCGCAAAAACAGGCGTATGGTGTGACATTACCCACTTCAGTGCTGTTTATCGCCGGACACGATACTAATCTGGCAAATCTCGGCGGCGCACTGGAGCTCAACTGGACGCTTCCCGGTCAGCCGGATAACACGCCGCCAGGTGGTGAACTGGTGTTTGAACGCTGGCGTCGGCTAAGCGATAACAGCCAGTGGATTCAGGTTTCGCTGGTCTTCCAGACTTTACAGCAGATGCGTGATAAAACGCCGCTGTCATTAAATACGCCGCCCGGAGAGGTGAAACTGACCCTGGCAGGATGTGAAGAGCGAAATGCGCAGGGCATGTGTTCGTTGGCAGGTTTTACGCAAATCGTGAATGAAGCACGCATACCGGCGTGCAGTTTGTAATGCATAAAAAAGAGCATTCAGTTACCTGAATGCTCTGAGGCTGATGACAAACGAAGAACTGTCTAATGCGTAGACCGGAAAAGGCGTTCACGCCGCATCCGGCCACTTTCAGTTTTACTCTTTCTCGGAGTAACTATAACCGTAATAGTTATAGCCGTAACTGTAAGCGGTGCTGGCGCGTTTAATCACACCATTGAGGATAGCGCCTTTAATATTGACGCCTGCCTGTTCCAGACGCTGCATTGACAAACTCACCTCTTTGGCGGTGTTCAAGCCAAAACGCGCAACCAGCAGGCTGGTGCCAACAGAACGCCCCACGACCGCGGCATCACTCACCGCCAGCATCGGCGGCGTATCGACAATCACCAGATCGTAATGGTCGTTCGCCCATTCCAGTAATTGACGCATCCGATCGCGCATCAGCAGTTCAGACGGGTTAGGTGGCACCTGACCGCGAGTAATCACATCAAAGCCTCCTTTGCCAAAATGCTGGATCACTTTGTTGAGCTCATCTTTACCTGCCAGATATTCCGACAAGCCATGTTCATTACTCACGGTAAACAGGTTATGCGAATAACCACGGCGTAAGTCGGCATCAATAAATAACACTTTTTGATCGGACTGGGCGATCACCGCTGCCAGAGTTGAACTGACAAACGTTTTACCACTGTCTGGCGTCGCACCGGTGATCATTAGAATGTTATTCTCCGTCTCCATCATAGCGAAATGCAGACTGGTTCGTAGCGCACGTACGGCTTCCACAGCAGAATCCGCCGGGTTATCCACCGCCAGGAAGGGGATATTTTTAGTACGATGGCGCTGCTGATTAGAAAATAAATTTTTCTTACGCAGACGGGTGCGTTTATCCAGCCACTCGGACATTGGGATAGTGGCATAAACGCTGATGCCGTGCTCTTCCAGTTGTTCCGGGGCTTCTACACCACGACGCAACATCGCACGCGCCAGCACGGCACCCACAGAAATAAACAGGCCAAGAATAAAACCAAGCACCACGTTCAACGCTTTTTTCGGTTTCACTGGCTGCGGCTGAGTGACTGCCGGGTCGATAATCCGCACGTTACCAATGGCACTGGATTTCGAAATACTCAACTCCTGCTGGCGGTTAAGTAATTGCAGATATACCGCACGGCCCGCTTCTACGTCACGACTTAAACGCAACACTTCCTGTTGGGTGGAAGGCATTGCCGATACCCGCTTATTCAGGCGTTTGCGTTCTTGCTCCAGCGTCTGGCGTTTTTCCAGCAGCGCACGATAAGTTGGGTGATCTTTCTTATACAGCTGGGAGATCTCTGCCTCGCGGAAGGTCAGCTCATTGAGTTGATTATCAACGTTCACAATCTGCTCAAGAACGGCTTTGGCTTCCAGGTTAAGGTCAACCGAATCGCGCTGCTGGCGATAAACGTTGAGTTTTTCTTCCGCTTGGTCCAGCTCGCTGCGCACTTCAGGTAACTGGCGCTGTAAGAATTCAAGGCTTTGTGAATCCTGCGCCGCCTGGCGAGCGATATTCTGTTGCAAATAGTTGTTAGCGATGCTGTTCAGAATACGAGTAATCAACTGGGGATCATCACCAGTCATGGTAAGTTCCAGCATCCCGCTTTCTTTACTGCGTTCGCTAACGGTAAAGGTTTCCTGCAATGCGTTAATCGCTTCCAGTTCGGTACGCTGGCTCAGGACAAACTGTGTTCCTGGTTTGGCCTTAATGTCCGCGATAGTCAGCGCAACGCCATCTTTTTCCAGACGCTGGCCGACCATACCATTGACGGTGAACTCTTCACCTTCCAGTGTATAGTGGCCGTTTTCCCCAACCGTGAGTGTCAGTTGCTGATCCTGACCATTCAGTTGTGGAATATGCATCCAGCTGATCGCCAGCTCACCTGGTTTTTCTTTGGTTAATCTCGCCCAGCCGCGACCCACAATCGGAAAATACTTCTGCTCAACTATGTCGCGCAGATTCAGTTCAGCAATGGTTTTACCGAGAATCATGCGCGATTGCAGCAGTTGGATCTCCGGTGCAGACTCGGGCGATGAGTTAGGGATCATATCGCTCAGGCCGCTGAGAATGGCGTTGCCCTGTTTTTGCTCAACCTGGACCAGAGTATCTGCCTGATAAATTGGTGTGCTTAACAGCGAGTAAGCGACAGCGATCAGCGTGAATAACGCGGTCACGCTGATAATAAACTTACGGTGATCCCATAACTCGCCGACCAGACGAAGCAGATCGATCTCATTTTCCTGAGTGCTGCCTGGTGGCGTATTCATATTTTTAGTTGTCATCGTATTTTATAAACTCAAATTACCGGCTGAGGCGCTTCGCCCATTCCTGACTGGCGCGCTCCAACATACCGTAGACATGTTCAAATGCGTCCTGACTTTTACGATAGGGATCCGGGATCTCTTTCTGTTCCAGCCATTGCCCAAACAGCATTGTCTTCCCGCGGACCTCGGGAGCAATTGCGGTAACCTGAGCAATATGTTCCGACTCCATTGCCAGAATCAGATCGTAATTTCGTGCCATCTCAGCAGTGAGCTTACGTCCGGCATGTCCTTCAAGAGATACGCCATGATTAGCGGCAACATCTGCCGCTGTCGCATCTGCAGGGTGTTTTACCAGACCATGAACACCTGCCGATTTGACTTTTACGCCCGGCAGACGTTTACGCAGCAAGCGCTCGCCAATGGGCGAACGGCAAATGTTGCCGGTACAAACCACCAGGATTGAGTTAAATTTTAGTTGGGTCATGTTTGAATCCACCGTGAAGTCTCTGTCAGGTCATGCACCCCGGAAATCGTCGGTACCAGCAGAGAAATCACACGGTTCCAACGAGCCAGCGGCGCGGTAGTGACATAAACAATGTCGTAAGGTTCAAGCTGGAATTCCGTTCCGAGTATCATTGCCGATGCGTCCTTCGCATTCAGCTGATAAATATTGGCGATTTTGCCATTCTGCTTGTTTTGCGTTGCACGAATAACAAAAATCCCCGTCGCATCAGCGACATCCTGATTCATACCCTCAGCGTTACCCAGCGCTTCCGCCAGGGTCATACCGCTGCGGTCCATTTTCAGCGTGCTCTGTTTACCCACTTCACCCATCACGAAGACTTTCAGATCATCGTTGCGCGGAATAAATAAAATATCGCCCGGGTGCAGCAGTTTGTTCTGGCGCAAGTCGCCACGCTGCATCAGCGCATAGAGGTTCACTTTGGTCTTTACGCCATTCTGGGTGAGCACCACGTTGCGCCAGTCTGCATCTGCGGTCAGACCGCCCGCGGCGTTAATCGCATCCATGATGGTCAGAGGAATATTGGTAATCGGCTGCTGACCCGATTTGCTGACTTCGCCGGTGACGTACGCTTTTTGCGATCGGAACGCCGCGACGCTGACATCGACTTGCGGGCTTTCAATGACTGAATCGAGACGCGCTGTAATCTCGTTGCGTACCTGGGTAAGTGTTTTCCCGGCCACTTTCAGGCGACCAATATAGGGGTAGAAAATCGCACCATCGGCGTTAACCCAGTTGCCGGTATCACTGGCGCTACGGTATTGCCCTGCGGGGGTGGTTAGTTCCGGGTGATCCCAGACCGTAACCATCAACACATCACCAATCCCGATACGATATTCATAGTTTGCGATTTGCTGCTCCAGCTCCGGGTTAGCCTGCGACATAATCGGTTTGGCGCGCAACTGATCAATCAATCCTGGCGTGACGGGATAGATATTGACCATTTTGTCCAGGTCATACTGATTGTCAGGTAGTTCAATGACATCCTTGTTACTGGTCGATAAATTCTGACCAGGAACAAGGGTACATGCTGTCAAAGACAGAACAGCCAATGTCAGTACCGAAAACTTAAAAATGTTCTTTTTCATTGGTTTATATTTATCAGTCAATGTAATGTTATGAATTACGTCAGGTTATTGTCCAACCGGTACTTCTCGCTCTGCCGTCATTGGATAGAGCTGGTATTTGCGTGACAGCATTTGTCCACCATCACGCGTCAATGGTGTCCACGAAACCACCGCGCGGTTGCGGTTAGGTCCAATGGTCATCAAGTCGAATGGAATCGAGATATAAAAACCTTTACTAAAGCCGCCTTCGCCGTAGTCATCTTTAGATACGTTACTGATTGCCGCCCATACCCCTACCGCCACGCCGCTGTCAAAGCGTTTGGCGACGTCGATCGTTGCGCCTTTATCTTTTGCCAGATATTGCCCAACGCTAAGTTTCATCAGTACGCCATTGAGCGTCGGCGGGTTCCAGTAAGCCGTCACGAAACCTGTTGGCGTGGAATAATCGGTGAAACGCATCATGTTGTCCCAGTCACGTTGCTTCACGTAGTTAACGTCCACACCCAGCGCCCAGCAGGCATCTAGCGGGCGATAAAGCAGCTCGGAACCGACACCGGCGTACATCGTTTCCAGATAACCGCCATACACCTGGCCATAGAAACCATTGCCTAAGTCAGCAAAATAGTTCGCCTGCAAGTTGTTGAGATAAACGTCATTGCGAACGTAGTCACGGATATGCGTGCGCACGCGGGGCAGGGTAGAGTCCGCGGGCAACAGCGAAGACTTAAACTTGTCGTAGTTGTTGTAAATATTGGTGAAAATACCGCCATCAAGCAGCAGGTGGTCGGTAAACCAGTAGCGGGCACTGGACATCAGCCCCAGCTGGAACATATAGAAATCTTCCGGGCCGCCCAGCGACTGTGAAAGTGTTGGGTTGAAAGAGTAGCTAAAGCGATCTTCACGAATACGGTAGCCCCGACCAAAGGCAGAAAGATCTTCAGCTTCAACACGTTGTTGTTGCAGTGGCTCTGATTGACCAGGCGCTGTACCTGCCAGCTGTTTGCGCAGGCTGGCTACGTCGGTTTCGGTAGTCACCATCGCCATATGCTCGCGCTTTTGCGTCACGCTAATCTTCTCAACGCCTTGCGGCAGGTTATTCACCAGAATCCGGTTGGCACGATCGACCGCTTCACGAGAGTCACGGTATTTGTATTGCTGACCAGACATATACAGTGTCTTATCGCGTAGCTGAATTTCTGGCGCGTCAAAGCCCGCGTTATACTTCAGGGCGGTAAGTTGGTTTGCTACCGTGGTGTACTGCAATCCTTCAGATTCAGGCGCAGGTTGATATGCCGGTTTTGGCGTATCGCGCAGGGCAGGGCGCAGATCGTTGAAATTGGTCCGTAACGTGAAGCCAAACATCAACGTGTTACCGCGTTCATAACTCAGGTTGAGATCTGCCCAGCTGGCAGCGCGATAAACTGCGCCGACGTTGAAATGGCTTGCCTGAGGCAGTTTGCCAGCGAAATCATTCTGGTAATTGTTTCCATCGTATTCGAGTTTCAGACGCAGGGGATTCCACGGCGTTTGATACTCAATGCCGCCAAAGATGGAAGCCGGGCCACGAAAGATATCGCTAAAGCTGATATCGCCCGCATCGTGAGACTCTGCGCGATGACAATATTTATCGCTCACCCGGCAAAACGGGTTGGTAATATTGCCCGCATTACCGGCGTAGCCCCATGCCATCCCGAGGGTGAAATCAAATGGCCCCGCTTGCTTGCTGGCCACCAGATACTCACCGTCAAACAGACCCGTACCAGCAATATCACGTTTACCAAACGCCACTTGCGGTAGCCAGTAACCTTCTTCCCACAGGCGAAGTTTAAAATCGAATGATTTGTCTTTGTATGACTGATCGCCGCTGAAATCTTCCCACTGGCTATATTTGCGTGTGCGCACATCCGTATAACGAATGGTGCCTTCCAGCCATGGGAACAGCGCCACGGAGGTGGAGTAGAACCGGTATTGATCGTTATCCCGGTAGTTGACGCTGAATTCACCTTCCGGTGCGATGCGCGCATTTGGCATCTGCAACAATCCTGTGCCGCCAAAGTCTGATTGCGACGAACCCAGCGGATCCGGGTAGGTTAATACTTCAGCATGACAGGCACTGGAGACGGCAATGGCCAGGCAGCTTAAAAGATAAGAATTCTTCTTCATCAGTCAGGAACACGTTGCGTTAAAACAGACACAATCTGGTCATTTAAATCAGCATATTTTTCGGGCAGTACATGCGCAGAAAAGCCCAACCAAAGCTGGCTGCCAGGCGGTGGTTCCACATGTCTTTTATTCCACAGGGCAACAGGGGCGACGACAGTCTCACCCTCAGGCGTAATCACCATAACGTTATTCTTGTCCGCGCCTGCAAGGCGGGGGTGATCTTGCAGATAATCGGTAACGCTACGGCCTGCCTGCCAGGGCAATTGCCCGGCCCCAGAAACCGCACCCAGCAGAGTAATAGTCACCGGACGCTGTACGGTATAGAGCGTATAGTCCCCGACCAACGGGGGATTGCTGTTCTCATCCACTCGTACAAAATCAGGGTCCAGTTTGACCGGTAAGCGACCAGTGATATTGAGATTGAGTAACTGCTGGCGCACGGATTTAATCGTTGCCGCCACATCGTCGTCAGCTTCTGCTTCCCAGGAAGCAAGCTGTGCCATGACATGTTGGTAGTCTTTAAGCGCTTTAGCTTTCGCCGCAGAGTCGGTCAGCAAGGCACCAGGCCACCAGAGGCGATCGCGCAGTTGCGGTTGTGTCACCAACTGGACAACATTTTCCACGGGGCCAACGGAAAGTGTCTGTTGTTCGCCAGGCAGATAAATAGTCACCGTTCCTTGCGCAAAGGCATGGGGTGTCATTACGTAAAGTACGCTGGCAATGAAATACGACTGTAATTTATTCATGGTGCGGGTTTAAGAAACGTCATTTCTACGGGAATAACCCCTGCGCCTAACATTTGCCGACTTTGACGAACCTGGCCAGTAGCCGAATCGACCCAGAATGTGTTTTGCCACTGTTTTTCTGGCCGCGTGGAAGTCACCTCTTCCTGCCAGACATTACACAGCACATTGCGACCCGCAATATTCAGCGTCTCTAATCCAGCAAAGGAAAAAGTAGAACTCAGGGTCGCAGAGCGAAAATGGTTGTCTTCACTCCAGAGAATATCGCGCGTCCAGCGGCTGCCATCTTTTATTGCCAGCGCGTTACGCAGAGGGTCCTGCCCGGAATTTGTCACTTCCAGCAGATTATTATTAAGTTTGACGGTTTTTAAAAGACGTCCATTGTGGGTAACCAGCATGGCGTTATCCTGGGATAACCATTTGCTTTGTTCTTGTTCTATATATCCCAGTACCACAAAGATTCGTTGCCCTTCATTAAGGCGTAAATACATAGTGGAATAAGGCAACGCCTGGATCTGCTGATCCGCTACGGTGATATCCTGATTATCGAAAAGGCTGGCGCGAAATGTATCGACCATACTTTGCTGGCTGTGCGTACATCCCGCAAGAAATAGTGCGAAAATCGATAAAATAAGAGGGCGCACCTTTAATCCTTGAAAGGTTAATTAAAAAAATGCAAATCTCTAAAGCCCGGTACGAATATCGCAACCGGGTATCATTTAACTTTAATTTCGACGCGTTAAAGCAGTATTAGCGTGTAGTGGACGTGGTGGTTGAGGTGTTATGAGAACCGCCATCGCCACTGTCATTTGCTGCAACAACTGCCAACGTCGCCACACCAACAGCCGTTGCCACACCGACAACTGTCGCCGTGCCGACAGCGCCAGCAGCCACGCCACCAGTGGTAGTAGCAGTCGTGGTTGCGCCGGTAGTGGTCGTTGTGGTGCCAGTAGTACCCGTCGTTGCCTCGGTCCCGTTTGTTGCTTCAGGGGCAGCAAACGCAGCTGGCGTCGTCAACATGAAGGCCATAAGGATTGCAGAAAGCTTGTGTTTCATAACTTTTCCTTTATTCATCGCATGGACAATACGTACGCTTGAGATCAGGATTGTCTACTTTGAGTATAACATCCTTGTGAAATCTCCCTTTCCTCATACCGCTTGCACTATATACTGCGGGTAGGAAAGGCGCGCAGAGGGAAATATAAGATTGTTAACTATCCCCCTCTGGAAATACGACTTGTGGGCATAAGATAAATCTTAGCAAAATACAAATTAAAGATAAGGAAATTGTTACGAAAGCTATTAATTATTGTTGGTAATATAGTTTCAAGTGGTACTATAACTGGCTGTTAAATGGCATTTATAACTATTAGGTGCAGAGATATTCGCTTAAATGGATTAGTTTCTTTGTGGAAAAGTAACTGATGTTATAATGTATGATGTTGACTATTGCACTATTCCAATAAAACCAGTCAGCTTTAAACAAGCAGCGTCATATTAAGAGAGATAAACATTTGCCGCTGTTGGTTCTCGCAGGCCATTTACGCGGCAAAATTCCACACGTAATCCTGGTATAAGCACTTCTGCGTCGCGGGGAGTGAATGCGGAAATATGGACCTGAACTTCTTTACGACCGTCGGAGGGGATAATGAATCCTTTGCCGCTTTTGCGATCAAAGGTTTTGACAATTCCTGTCATTTTACGGGACAAACAAATTCCTTACTGAAAATACTGCGCTGCACTATACGGGGTTAATAAAATAAAGCCAGCGATATTTAAGACCGCCGGACGGCTAAAATAAAATTTGCTTAATCTCAATTATCATGCGTTAATAGCTGCGTCGGTTTGAAAGACAGACAGCATACAAAGTAGTTTACTAAAGCAGTTCTCATTATCAGGCATTATCCCCTTCTTTTGAGTCTCTCTCCTGAACACTAAGTAGTTTCTGTATTAAAGCCCTGTTTGCCGAAAGGCCCAAAATGAAGGAAGTAAAATATGTCTAATAAAATGACTGGTTTAGTAAAATGGTTTAACGCAGATAAAGGTTTTGGCTTTATCACTCCTGATGATGGCAGCAAAGACGTTTTCGTCCATTTCACCGCCATCCAGAGCAATGAATTCCGCACGCTGAACGAAAATCAGAAAGTTGAATTTTCTATTGAGCAGGGGCAACGTGGCCCCGCGGCAGCGAACGTTGTTACGCTCTAAGGTTGCCATTATTACTCAACATCTCCATTTCCGCTGTCCATGTTGTCATGGTTCACAGTACCGCACATCGGCATTCGATGTGACGGAGCGAAACCCTTTGGGCGCTAAGTGTATTTTTTGTAAATCGACGATGATCACCTTTGATAACGTCGCGCTGCAAATACGCACTGACCATGCGCCGCTGGATTTCACAAAATAATATCAGGCTCCCTCGTGGAGCCTTTTTTATATCTGCCTTATTTTTCTTCAACGCTGTATGTATAGTAAGCGATAACCTGTTGATTATTGAATCTTTCGGGGAGATGGCTTATAACATTTCTTACCTGACCAGGGTACCGGGAATCAACACCTTACTGGCGTGTTGCTGTCTTTTAAGACCAGAAGAGGTTAACAGTGAATATTGAAGAGTTAAAAAAACAAGCCGAAACGGAAATCGCCGACTTTATCGCGCAAAAAATCGCCGAGCTGAACAAGAATACAGGGAAAGAAGTCTCTGAAATTCGCTTCACCGCACGAGAAAAAATGACCGGGCTTGAAAGTTATGATGTCAAAATCAAAATAATGTGATTTTGTGAACATCACCCCGTGCGAGGTGATGTTCCGCTTGTTGCTAATTTAGTGACCAATCATTGGCGCTTGTGGAATTAAGCGTCGGTACAATTCCTCCGGCACCGGGCTTTGCCATACTCCCGCATACATTGCGTAACCAATCACCGCAAACATAATCCCCAGAACCAGTAGCGTCATTAACCAGCCAGACAACGCAAAGGCTTTTTTATTTGCCGCAGGTTTTTGCAGTGAAAAGGTCAATGTTGAGGCTACCGGACATGACTCTACGCAAGTCATACAGCCGGTACATTCCACTGTTCGTACCTGAATTAATTTATCGACCGGGATCCGTGATGGGCAATTTTTTGCGCATTTGCCACAGTCGATACAACTTTCGGCATTGCGACGAATCTTAAACGGCGACAATAGCGAAACCACGCCCATCAGCGCGCCATATGGGCAAAGATAACGACACCAGGCATGGCGAATAAACAGGCTGGCAATCAGCAAAACGGTCACGCTGATTAATGTCGCGGTCCCCATATGACGAAAGAAATCGAGCATTTTAACGTCCATCACCACGCTGTAGGGCGACAACATAAAATAGTGAATCGCCTGAGCGGGCATCAATAACGCGATATAGATAAAAAAACTCAACAGCAAATACTTCACGCCGCGCAGAGGAATATCCAGCCAGCGGGGAAGGACACATTGCCGACCAAACAGTTTGTTACCGAGATCGCCGATTAATTCAGAAAGCGTACCAACCGGGCATAACCATGAGCAAAAGGCCTTTTTGAGTAATAGACTGATGACGATAAAAGCGACCAATAACAGCATCGCGGCGGCGTGGACGGACGGTAACTGACCTGTTACAAGGCTATATTTCAGATTCATCAGCCCGGCAATCGGTAGCCAGCCTTCGATACCTCCCGGTCTGGCGACAAATGTCGTGCTACTTGCCGTTTCGTAATAGCGCACCCAATACCAGAACGTGATGGCAATATAAATATTCATTGCCAACAGTAATAATTGCGTCGCTTTACGCCAGGTCGTGGCATTACGCCAGTCATTCCACGGTAATTTGCCGCCCGTCGTGCCTGGCCGCCGCTGCCAGCGGGTTCTTTTATTCTCTGCCATGATTTTGCCAGTCCGTTAAGTTGTATACCAAATGCCACTATTCTAGTTGTTCTTAACTGGCTGATATTGATTCAAATCGCGTTCAGGTCTTTCTTATGCAACCATGCTTCCAGAGCGGCAACACTGCGTGTAATTTCTTCGTGTGGAAGGGGGGCAGATAATGGCTGCTGCTCCAGTTGTGCGCATAGCTGGCTGGCGATATGCATTCCCAGACTCGAGCAACTGCTTTTTAGCTGATGCGCGGCACGCTTTATTTTCTCGCTATCCTGACTGGCGCGGGCAATGTCGATTTCATCGAGAAGCGGCAGGGCATGTTGTGTAAATAATACCAGCCATTCGTGGATCTTCTCCGTCCCCATTAACTGAGCATCTTCATTGAGTTGCGATACATCCAGCGATTGATCATTATTGACTTGCAGTTGGAGATAGTGCGCCAGTAACTGACCGAGCACTTCACGCGGCACCGGTTTAGGGATAATCCCGCGGAATAATGAACTGGTACGCTGGCGCAGCGTTTCGTCAATGACATGGGCGCTAAAGCCAATCAAAACCAGCGACGGATATTGCTGTGCCAGTTGTCGGGCAAGCGTAATGCCGTCGATATCCGGCAGATCAAAATCCACCAGTGCGGCAGCAAACGGTTCGCTATTTTGCAGTGTCTCTAAAGCCTGCGCGGCATTGCCAACAGCAACAATCTGCGCACCACTGGTTTTCAGCATCTCAATGGTAATTCGCTGGGTTAGCGGGTTATCTTCAATTAACAGCAAACGTAAACCGTCAAGACGCACCGCCTGATTGACTGTTTTTGGCACGGGTGCCGTGGCAACACGTAACGGCAAGCGTAAACAAAAACAGCTTCCAACCTCCGGCGTGCTGGTGGCGCTCAGTTCGCCGCCCATCGCCTGGGCCAGACGGCTACTGATAGTCAGTCCCAGCCCGGTGCCGCCGCGTTTGCCGCTTACCTGCACAAATGGCTGGAAGATTTCTGCCAGTTTCGCGGGATCAATACCGCAGCCGCTGTCTTCCACTTCGACCAGCCATTGCTCGCCATCAGTGCGACTACGCAGGATAATGTACCCTTCGTCAGTAAAACGCAGGGCGTTGCTCAACAGGTTGGTTATAACCTGACGAATACGTCGTGGATCGCCCATTAACGCGCACGGCATATCATCGGCAATTGCCGTTGCCAGGCGAATCGGGCGACCTTTCACCCGTCCGCTCATTAATTGCAGGGTACTTTCCAGCAGCGGGCGCGGTTCAAAGGGCTCATCGCTGACCGAAACATTCTTGCCACCTGCTTCGATAGCGGAATAATCGAGAATATCGTTGAGGATGGTCAGCAACGATTCACCAGAGTCAGTAATTGCCCGCAAATCATCACGCTGGGCGTTAAGTGCGGGGTTATCTGCCAGCAGTTGAGCAGTGCCGAGAATACCGTACAGCGGTGTGCGGATCTCATGGCTCATCGCCGCCAGAAACGCCGATTTTGCCTGGCTGGCTTTTTCTGCTTCCGCCCGTGCCTGTCGGTGTTCTATCACCAGTTCCTGCAATTCAGCTGTACGCGCTTTGACCTGCGCCGCCAGCTGTTCGCGGTGGCGATTCAGTGCATGAACATTGCTGCGAAACGCATCCATCAGCCGCCCGATGGTATCCAGCTCCCGTACGCCAGCGGTTTCCGGGAAAGGGGAGTCAATATCACCGTCCAGCAGCCGTTGCAGCGCCTGCGTTTGTTCGGCAAGTGGACGCGTGACTGAGCGATAAACCACGCGCCAGAGGATCAGAATCAGTGCGCAAAGTGAAACCATCCCCAGCAATAACAGGCTGTATTGCCCGCGTGCACTCGCTTTTTCCAGATGCGCCAGTCCGTGCTGATTACGCAGCTCAATGGTGTCGACCAGCTGACTGACTTCGCTACTAAACTGCGCGAACTGGGCGATGTTATTTTGTGCGAGAGTTTGTAGGTGATTGCTGATTTCACTGTCCTGCTGATACAGCGCCAGCAAATCGCTATATTGGCTAACGGTAGTTAACGTTGTTGCGACCTGCGCACGAACACCCGGATCTTCAATGCGTATTTGCCGACGTTGCAGAATTTTCACCGCATTATTGAGCTGCTTTTCCAGCGTTGGTGCATTTTTCTGGATCTGCTCCAGCCCCAGATTCATCACCATTTGCTGCACCCGCAGAGCGCTAAGGCGCAGTTCATTCATCTGGTTAACATACTCAAGATCGATATCAATCAGCCGATCGAGTGCACTTTCAGCAGCCTGACGCTGATCTTGTTCGATCAAATCGTAAATCCCGGCCTGGGTCGCTCCAGCGGAAGTTGTCGCATTATTCGCCTGACCTTGCGCCAGGCGTGCGATCTCATCGGCGGCAGCGACTATCTGCTGACTGAGTTGCTGTTGTTGCTGGCGCAGTTGCAAACGCTGCCCCACCAGTTCCCCTTGCTGACGTAACGAACGGGAGATCTCCTGCTCCTGTTGTTCAATAGCGGTGGTATCAAAACCTTGTTCCCGTAACGCTTGCAGCAACGCATTAATCTTCAGGCTTTGTGCGGTGAGCATTCGCCCCTGCGCCTGCCACATCTTTTCGTTATCGGCACTGGTCAGGTTCTGCGCGGCGAAAAGTTCCCAGGCGCTGGCTTCGCTCAACTGGCGCGCCATATTCATGGTAGGAATCAATGCCTGAGTGTTGTCTTTTTCCACCTGGCTGATAAAGCGCAGGTTGTACCATCCCACCAGGGTACTGGTCAGGGTTAACAGCGCCATCAGGGCAAAGCCCATCCAGAGTCTTCGGGTCAGGGTTAAATTCACGGTCGGTGCACTTTAGGTGAAAAAGGTTGAGTCGCAAAGCGGAATGCATCTAGCATAAAGCCTTATTATTGATGAGGCTATCATGCGCGTACTGCTATTTTTACTTCTTTCCCTTTTCATGTTGCCGGCATTTTCGGCTGATAACCTGTTGCGCTGGCATGATGCGCAGCATTTCACGGTGCAAGCCTCTACGCCGCTTAAAGCCAAACGCGCATGGAAACTGTGCGCGCTTTATCCCAGCCTGAAAGATTCATATTGGTTATCGTTGAACTATGGTATGCAGGAGGCTGCTCGCCGCTACGGTGTGGATTTAAAAGTGCTGGAGGCAGGCGGCTACAGCCAGTTGGCTACCCAGCAAGCACAAATCGACCAGTGTAAACAGTGGGGCGCAGAGGCCATTTTGCTCGGTAGTAGCACGACCTCATTTCCCGACCTGCAAAAGCAGGTAGCAAGTCTGCCGGTGATCGAACTGGTAAATGCTATTGATGCTCCCCAGGTGAAAAGCCGCGTTGGTGTGCCCTGGTTTCAGATGGGCTATCAACCGGGGCGATATCTGGTGCAATGGGCGCACGGTAAACCACTGAATGTGCTGTTGATGCCCGGACCCGATAACGCCGGGGGCAGTAAGGAGATGGTCGAGGGTTTTCGCGCAGCCATTGCCGGAAGCCCGGTGCGTATTGTTGATATTGCGCTTGGTGATAACGATATTGAAATCCAGCGTAACCTGTTGCAGGAGATGCTGGAACGCCATCCAGAAATCGACGTCGTTGCAGGAACGGCCATTGCGGCAGAGGCGGCAATGGGGGAAGGGCGTAACCTGAAAACGCCGCTTACCGTGGTGTCGTTTTATCTTTCACATCAGGTGTATCGCGGGCTGAAGCGGGGAAGAGTGATTATGGCTGCCAGCGATCAAATGGTCTGGCAGGGGGAACTGGCGGTTGAGCAGGCCATCAGGCAATTACAGGGGCAATCGGTTTCTGATAATGTCAGCCCACCGATTTTAGTTCTGACGCCGAAAAATGCCGACCGTGAACATATTCGCCGCTCGCTGTCACCAGGGGGATTTCGTCCGGTCTATTTTTATCAGCACACATCAGCGGCTAAGAAATAACCTTCACCATGTTGCGTCACCAGTAAATCCGCGCTGAGTTTATGACGTAAACGACGAATTAACACATCGACGGTGCGCAGGTCAGGGTTTTCCACCCGACGCGCAGAAAGCATACGTAGCAGACGTTCACGGCTGAGAATTTCGCCCGGATTCGTCACAAATGCCACCAACATTTCATACTCTGCGCGGGTCAGTTTAATCGGCTCGCCATCCCGCTCCAGCGTATGGCGCGACACATTCAGGCAATAACCGGCAAAGCGATAGCAGTTGTCCTGAGTGTGCGGTTGAGCTTGTCGCGCGAGGTCGATTCGCCAGAGCAGATTTTTCACCCGTACTACCAGTTCGCGCAGTTCCAGCGGTTTGGTGACGTAATCGTCTGCGCCCATTTCCAGCCCAACAATACGGTCAATCCGATCGCTGCGTCCGGTAACCAGAATAATCCCCACCGTTGAGCGTTCTCGCAGGGCGCGGGTTAACATCAGGCCATTTTCATCGGGTAAGTTGATATCCAGCAGAATTAAATCTACCGACTGATTCTGCATAATTTCCCGTAGCCCGGCACCGCTCGCCGTAACGGAAACGGTATACCCCTCCTGAGTGAAGTAGGATTGTAATCGCGCCTGGGTAACCGGCTCATCTTCAACAATAACAATGTGATGTGGCATCAGAGGGTTTTACTCATTCTGTTCATATCTGTTCATATTCTGCCGTAAGCCGTTCATCCTGACCAGTGCCGCTGTTCATATTTGCTCATTAAGATCGCTTCACTAAACCATAATTCTACAGGGGTTATTATGCGGAAACTCTGGAACGCGCTACGCCGACCCAGTGCTCGTTGGTCGGTACTGGCGCTGGTCGCAATTGGGATTGTGATTGGCATTGCGCTGATTGTATTGCCACACGTTGGGATCAAAGTCACCAGCACAACCGAATTTTGTGTCAGTTGCCACAGTATGCAACCGGTGTATGAAGAATATAAACAGTCGGTGCATTTCCAGAACGCCTCCGGCGTGCGAGCTGAATGCCATGACTGTCATATCCCGCCGGATATTCCAGGCATGGTGAAGCGCAAACTGGAAGCGAGCAATGATATCTACCAGACCTTTATTGCTCACTCCATTGATACACCTGAAAAATTCGAAGCCAAACGCGCGGAACTTGCCGAGCGTGAATGGGCGCGAATGAAAGAAAACAACTCGGCAACCTGCCGCTCCTGCCATAACTACGATGCGATGGATCATGCGAAGCAGCATCCTGAAGCAGCACGTCAGATGAAGGTGGCAGCGAAAGATAATCAATCCTGCATCGACTGTCATAAAGGTATTGCCCACCAGTTACCGGATATGAGTAGCGGCTTCCGTAAGCAGTTCGATGAGCTGCGCGCCAGTGCTAATGACAGTGGTGACACGCTGTACTCTATTGATATTAAGCCAATTTATGCGGCGAAAGGCGATAAAGAAGCCTCTGGTTCTCTGCTGCCTGCTTCGGAAGTGAAAGTCCTTAAACGTGACGGCGACTGGCTGCAAATTGAAATTACCGGCTGGACGGAAAGCGCCGGACGTCAGCGTGTACTCACCCAATTCCCAGGTAAACGCATCTTTGTTGCCTCGATTCGTGGTGATGTGCAGCAGCAGGTAAAAACGCTGGAGAAAACCACCGTTGCCGACACCAATACCGAGTGGAGCAAGTTGCAGGCCACTGCGTGGATGAAGAAAGGCGACATGGTGAACGATATCAAACCGATCTGGGCTTATGCGGATTCGTTGTACAACGGCACCTGTAACCAGTGCCACGGCGCACCGGAAATCGCCCACTTTGACGCTAACGGTTGGATCGGCACGCTCAACGGCATGATTGGCTTTACCAGTCTCGATAAACGTGAAGAACGCACCTTGTTGAAATATCTGCAAATGAATGCGTCTGACACCGCAGGTAAGGCTCACGGCGATAAGAAGGAAGAAAAATAATGAACAATAACGATCTCTTTCAGGCATCACGTCGGCGTTTTCTGGCACAACTCGGCGGCTTAACCGTCGCCGGGATGCTGGGGCCGTCATTGTTAACGCCGCGACGTGCGACTGCGGCGCAAGCGGCGACTGACGCTGTCATCTCGAAAGAGGGCATTCTTACCGGGTCGCACTGGGGGGCTATCCGCGCGACGGTGAAGGATGGTCGCTTTGTGGCGGCAAAACCGTTCGAACTGGATAAATATCCGTCGAAAATGATTGCCGGATTGCCGGATCACGTACACAACGCGGCGCGTATTCGTTATCCGATGGTACGCGTGGACTGGCTGCGTAAGCGCCATCTCAGCGATACCTCCCAGCGCGGTGATAACCGTTTTGTGCGCGTGAGCTGGGATGAAGCCCTCGACATGTTCTATGAAGAACTGGAACGCGTGCAGAAAACTCACGGGCCGAGTGCCTTGCTGACCGCCAGTGGTTGGCAATCGACGGGGATGTTCCATAACGCTTCGGGGATGCTGGCGAAAGCTATTGCCTTGCATGGTAATAGCGTTGGTACGGGCGGAGATTACTCTACCGGTGCTGCGCAGGTGATCCTGCCGCGCGTAGTCGGTTCGATGGAAGTGTATGAACAGCAAACCTCCTGGCCGCTGGTATTGCAGAACAGCAAAACCATTGTGCTGTGGGGCTCCGATTTGCTGAAAAACCAGCAAGCGAACTGGTGGTGCCCGGATCACGATGTTTATGAATATTACGCGCAGCTAAAAGCGAAAGTCGCCGCCGGTGAAATTGAGGTCATCAGCATCGATCCGGTTGTCACATCCACCCATGAGTATCTGGGGCGCGAGCATGTGAAGCACATTGCGGTTAACCCGCAAACTGACGTGCCGCTGCAACTGGCGCTGGCACATACGCTGTACAGTGAAAACCTGTACGACAAAAACTTCCTTGCTAACTACTGTGTGGGTTTTGAGCAGTTCCTGCCGTATCTGCTGGGTGAGAAAGACGGTCAGCCGAAAGATGCCGCATGGGCTGAAAAACTGACCGGCATTGATGCCGAAACCATTCGTGGGCTGGCGCGGCAGATGGCGGCGAACAGAACGCAAATTATTGCTGGCTGGTGCGTGCAGCGTATGCAGCACGGTGAACAGTGGGCGTGGATGATTGTGGTTCTGGCGGCGATGCTGGGGCAAATTGGCCTGCCAGGTGGTGGTTTTGGTTTTGGCTGGCACTACAACGGCGCAGGCACGCCGGGGCGTAAAGGCGTTATTCTGAGTGGTTTCTCCGGCTCTACGTCGATTCCGCCTGTTCACGACAACAGTGACTACAAAGGCTACAGCAGCACTATTCCGATTGCCCGTTTTATCGATGCGATCCTCGAACCGGGGAAAGTGATCAACTGGAACGGTAAATCGGTAAAACTGCCGCCGCTGAAAATGTGTATTTTTGCCGGAACTAACCCATTCCATCGCCATCAGCAGATCAACCGCATTATTGAAGGCTTGCGCAAGCTGGAAACGGTTATCGCCATAGATAACCAGTGGACCTCAACCTGCCGCTTTGCCGATATCGTACTGCCTGCGACCACGCAGTTTGAGCGTAACGATCTCGACCAGTACGGCAATCACTCCAACCGTGGCATTATCGCCATGAAACAGGTGGTGCCGCCGCAGTTCGAGGCGCGCAACGACTTCGATATTTTCCGCGAGCTGTGCCGTCGCTTTAATCGCGAAGAAGCCTTTACCGAAGGGCTGGACGAAATGGGCTGGCTGAAACGCATCTGGCAGGAAGGTGTACAGCAAGGCAAAGGACGCGGCGTTCATCTGCCAGCGTTTGATGACTTCTGGAATAACAAAGAGTACGTCGAGTTTGACCATCCGCAGATGTTTGTTCGCCACCAGGCATTCCGCGAAGATCCGGATCTCGAACCGCTGGGCACGCCGAGTGGCCTGATTGAGATCTACTCGAAAACTATCGCCGATATGAACTACGACGATTGTCAGGGGCATCCGATGTGGTTTGAGAAAATCGAACGCTCCCACGGTGGGCCTGGCTCGCAAAAGTATCCGTTGCATCTGCAATCTGTGCATCCGGATTTCCGACTTCACTCGCAGTTATGTGAGTCGGAAACGCTGCGTCAGCAATATACGGTAGCGGGTAAAGAGCCAGTATTCATTAACCCGCAGGATGCCAGCGCGCGCGGTATTCGTAACGGTGATGTGGTACGCGTCTTTAACGCTCGCGGTCAGGTGTTGGCAGGGGCAGTGGTTTCTGACCGCTATGCACCCGGCGTGGCACGAATTCACGAAGGGGCATGGTACGATCCAGATAAAGGCGGCGAGCCTGGTGCGCTGTGCAAATACGGTAACCCCAACGTGTTGACCATCGACATCGGTACATCGCAGCTGGCGCAGGCGACCAGTGCGCACACTACGCTGGTGGAAATTGAGAAGTACAACGGAACAGTGGAGCAGGTGACGGCGTTTAACGGCCCCGTGGAGATGGTGGCGCAGTGCGAATATGTTCCCGCGTCGCAGGTGAAATCATGACCACGCTGACAGCACAACAGATTGCCTGTGTTTACGCCTGGCTAGCGCAGTTGTTCTCCCGTGAGCTGGACGATGAACAACTGACGCAAATCGCCAGTGCGCAGATGGCTGAATGGTTTTCGTTGCTGAAAAGCGAACCGCCGCTCACTGCGGCGGTGAACGAGCTGGAAAACCGTATTGCCACGCTGACAGTACGTGACGATGCCCGTCTGGAACTGGCCGCGGACTTTTGCGGCCTGTTTCTGATGACCGACAAACAAGCGGCGCTGCCGTATGCATCGGCCTACAAACAGGACGAGCAAGAGATTAAACGCTTGTTAGTTGAGGCAGGGATGGAAACCAGCGGCAATTTCAACGAACCGGCAGATCATCTGGCGATCTATCTCGAATTGCTCAGCCATCTGCATTTTTCGCTGGGAGAGGGGACCGTTCCTGCGCGAAGAATCGACAGTTTGCGGCAAAAAACACTGACGGCGCTGTGGCAATGGTTACCAGAGTTTGTTGCGCGTTGTCGTCAGTATGACAGCTTTGGTTTTTACGCGGCACTAAGCCAGTTATTGCTGGTGTTAGTGGAGTGCGACCACCAAAACAGATAACGTCGTTTGTGCGCCTGAAAAGACGCGTTTAGCGTCGCATCAGGCATTATGGCGCAGTTGCCGGATGCGGCGTGAACGTCTTATCCGGCCCACAGGAACTGTAATCTTTGTAGACCGGTTAAGATGCGTCATCGCATCCGGCAAACACACATCACGGATGAGCTACAAACCGGGAAAGCCGCTGGCGCAGCAGGCGGTTTTCCTGCTTCAGGTGCGCAATATCATCCATTAACGTCAGCGCCACCGCGATCCCCGGCCAGTCCAGAGCCAGTTCATGACGCAGGCGTACCGCGCGTTGCACCACAATGGCGGCATGGTCGTCAAATACCCAGGTTGTTTCCTGGATCTCACGCGGTTCAACCACCCCCAAACCGACAATTTCATTCAACTCCTCTTCAGAGATGCCGGTATGCAGGCAAAATTCGGTAATAGTAAAAGTCACCGTAACATTAGCCATTATGCTTTCCCCCAATCTTTACGTGGATCAAAAGACGACTGGGCGTCTGCCAGTTGCTGCCACAGCGCGGCAGTGTTTTCATCCGGTTTCGGCGGCATCACGATTTTCAGTACCGCATACAGATCGCCGGTCTGTTTTTTGCTCACCAGACCTTTGCCTTTAACGCGCAATCGTTGCCCGGCCTGGCTGCCTGGCGGGATAGTCAGCAAAATGCTTTCTTTCAGTGTTGGAACGGTGACTTTAGCACCCAGCGCCGCTTCCCACGGGCTAACCGGCACCACAATTTCCAGATCCTGGCCGACAATATCAAACAGCGGATGTGGCGCAATATGAATCACCAGCCACAAATCGCCATTTGGACCGCCGTTTTCGCCCGGCGTCCCCTGGCCTTTCAGACGGATGCGTTGACCATTGCCGACGCCCGCCGGGATCTTCACATTCAGCGTTTTCGGAATTTCCTGTTCGATCATGCCAAAGGCGTTATAAACCGGCAGGTTATAGCTGATGGTACGCTTATGCTCAGTAAGCGTTTCTTCGAGGAATACCGCCACTTCGATTTCAATATCGTGGCCGCGTGTGGCGGGGCGTTGACGGCTCTGGCGGGCATGCTGACCGAAAATTGACGAGAAGATATCGTCAAAATCTTCGGCGTTAAAACTCTGACCGTCGCCATGGTGGAACTGACGGTTAAATTGCGGATCGTTGCGATGTTGCCACATCTGATCATACTCAGCGCGACGTTGTTCATCACTTAACACTTCCCAGGCTTCAGCGACCTCTTTGAAGCGGGCTTCGGCATCCGGTTCTTTGCTGACATCAGGATGGTATTTGCGGGCAAGTCGACGATAGGCGGTCTTGATTGTCTTGAGATCGTCCGTCGGTTTCACGCCCATGATGGCGTAATAATCCTTTAATTCCATAGCGTTATCTCGCGTAAATCAACACAAATTGAAGGAACCCCTGTAAGGTAACTCCTATAAGTGTAGGGTAATCCTCAAAATTTCATATGCCAACACAGAATATGTTATTGAAATCATCGCGGAGAGGAGGTCGCCATCAAGATGGGTTGCTGAACATATTTTAAACAGGTGAAAAAGGGTGAGCGATTTTTGATAGTTGAACCAGGCACTTTAAGTTTAACTAGGGCGTCATTATTTATTAAATTTTATAGACGCTATATATGGGTAGTAATATACATGGAATTAGTTGCACTGCAAATAATTATTTGAAACAGGCCTGGAACGATATAAAAAATGAGTACGAAAAAAATCAAACATATTCAATCACGCTTTTTGAAAACACACTGGTGTGTTTTATGCGGTTATACAATGAACTCAGACGTAAAGTAAATGAAGAGGATACTCCATGTCTGGAATGTGAATCACTAGAAAAAGAATTTGAGGAAATGCAGAATGATAATGATCTATCATTATTTATGAGAACATTGCGTACTAATGATACACAAATTTATTCAGGGGTTTCAGGAGGTATTACATATACTATACAATATGAACCGCCCCGGGAATCCTGGAGACTAAACTTCCTGAGAAAGAGGTAAACAGGATGACTAA